>ENA-UOJH01000212-UOJH01000212.1-human-gut-metagenome-genome-assembly--contig:-C148-NODE-212-length-60818-cov-96.507743_pt1 | contig 60818 bp, 49 predicted proteins | sample MGYA00242345_ERZ723892 | MGnify/ENA metagenome assembly ERZ723892 | reverse complement strand
AGTGGCAGGAATTTTAAACCGCGTCTTTATTCCTGAAGACGGTGAAACGGTAGAGGATTTATAAAGAATAAAGGAAGAAATATGGTAAAAACACTCATTGGAACGAAAGAGGTGCGTGGCATCATGATTTAAGGCCAACATTATGAGTTATATCAAATCATACTATCCCCATTTGTTCCCACTTTATGAAGAAATCTTGTATAAAGACCGAACATATTGGAAGCAATTGGAGCAAGAGGCCGCGAAAATGGCGCAGGAGGCTCAATGTAAGTATGTGGATAATTTATATATATGATTAAAGCATTGTTATTGATGGTTTGATACCAAATAGCAATAAATAATTATTATAAACGTAGCGGAGGCTGGAGACCTCCGCTACGTTTTCTAATCCTGGTTTCCGATAGTGAGTTTCTTCAGCGCATAGAACGAACCGTTGAAGATATTGAAGTCGACGTAGCCCTTTATGCCGGGCAGCTTTCCTGCGTCGGTGTGCTGCCAGAAGTGCCACGTGCCCTTGTATTCCACCTTATCTACATAGTAATGCGCTATCCAGTAGGGATAGTCGTCGAATACGGGCGCGTTAAGATAGTTCTCCTTAAATTTATAATATGTGTATATGATAGGCTTCACGTGGTATTTGTCCTCTACGATGTGCAGCCATGTAAGAATGTCGCGCTGGAAATCTTCCACATTGCGGTCCTGCGGCTTGTGCTCCACGTCGAGCACAGGCGGAAGGTCGCCGTTCTCCAGTCGCACTTGTTTCAGGAAGAAGTAAGCCTGGTCGCGAGCCGACGATTTGTTGCTCCAGAAGTGATAAGCACCACGTATTAGTCCGTGCTCACGTGCCTGACGGAAGTTCTCCTTGAACTTGTTGTCGGTGCGCGATGAACCCTCAGTCGACTTTATCATGACGAAGCGCAGCGGATAGCCCTCGATATTGCTGTCGCGCAGCTTGTCCCAGTCGATAGTGCCTTGATAATGGGAGATGTCGATGCCGTGAATCTCGTAGCCGGCGGGATAGTTGGTGTCGCCGAAGAGCGCACGCCAGCGAAATCCGGTAGGACTGACGAAGTAGGAGTAGAAAGCCCACATATACACGCATACGCATATAGCAGAACTTGTCCACCATACGGCACGCGGGTTGCGAGAGAGTAGGGCGGAGAGGCTTGAGCGGCGCTTTTGCTTGGTCGTGGAGCGTCGTTTGCGTGGTTTGTATGTGCGTTTGTTTGCTTCCATAATTTTACATAAAAAAAGAAGAGCAGAATGACCATTGTCACTCTGCTCTTTCTGTATAAATTCTTTAGTTTTGAACAAGCAGAGGTTTACTTAGCCTGCTCAAGCATCAGAGTCTTTGTAGTCTGGTCGCATACCTCTGTCGGACCCCAGTACTGAACCGGACCAGGGTAGACGTAGCAGTCGTTTTTAGCCCACTCCTCGCGGTGAGCAGCGAGGAACTTGTAAGGAGCACCGTCGAGCTCAACGAGAGCCTTGCGGATAACCGGCTTGTTAGCACCGTTACGACGCTCGATGTTCATCATCATTGTGATAGGCACACCACCTGCGATCCACTGCTCTGCAGGCGCTGTTGTGTTCTTGATGACAGACATGTAGCCAGTCTTGCCGTTGCTGATGAGGCGTGAAGCGTTGAAGCCGAGTGAGTAGCAGTAGTCAGCGTCGTAGTTTGACGGAGCTGCGCAACGTCCCTCGTAACCGAAGAAGTGGTGCTGAGCAGAGAAGTGACCGTTGAACTTGCCCTCTTCCTTCCAAGCCTCGAGCTTAGTAGCTACCATGCGAGAGAGAAGCTTCTCAGTCTCGATGAGCGATACCTGAACGTTGCCGTGCGGGTCGCGGTCGAGGCAGAGCTGACGAGCTACGTCCTCAGGAAGCGACTCGAGAACAGCGAGGTTGTCCTTAGCGATATTGTTCTTAACGAAGTCGATCTGCTCCTCTTCGTTTGCGAACTCGCGTGACTCGCCAGTTGTCGGGTCGGTGAGCACCTCGTTGAGCTCAGCGATGAGCTTCTTGATAGCCGGGATGAACTCGATGAGACCCTCCGGGATGAGTACAGTACCGAAGTTGTTGCCGTCAGCAGCGCGGTCAGCAACAATCTTAGCGATGTATGTTACAACGTCGTCGAGCGACATCTCCTTAGTCTCGATCTCCTCAGAGATGAGGCATACGTTAGGCTGTGTCTGCAGTGCGCACTCAAGAGCGATGTGAGAAGCCGAACGGCCCATGAGCTTGATGAAGTGCCAGTACTTGCGTGCTGAGTTACAGTCGCGCTGGATGTTGCCGATAAGCTCTGAATATGTCTTGCAAGCTGTGTCGAAACCGAAAGAAGTCTCGATCTGCTCGTTCTTCAAGTCGCCGTCGATGGTCTTCGGGCAGCCGATAACCTGAACGCCGTACTTCTTTGCTGCATAGTACTCAGCGAGTACACATGCGTTGGTGTTAGAGTCGTCGCCACCGATGATTACGAGAGCCTTGATGCCGAGCTCGCGCAGAATCTCGATGCCCTTCTCAAACTGCTCTTCCTTCTCGAGCTTTGTACGACCTGAACCGATGATGTCGAAACCGCCAGTGTTGCGGTACTGATCCATAAGCTCTGATGTGATCTCGATGTAGTTGTGGTCAACCAAGCCGCCAGGGCCGAGGATGAAACCATAGAGCTTGTTCTCTGGATTCAATGATTTAATACCGTCAAACAATCCTGAAATTACGTTGTGACCACCAGGAGCCTGACCTCCTGAAAGGATAACGCCTACGTTGAATGCAGGAAGCTCTGTCTTCTCGCCAGCCTCAAAAGTGATAACAGGCATTCCGTATGTGTTCGGGAACAACGCCTTGATCTCTTCCTGGTTACCTACTGACTGTGTTGCCTCACCCTCTACGGCCTTAACCGGACCCTGGAGAGCCTTAGGCAATTTGGGCTGATAAGCAGCTCTTGCAATCTGCAATGCACTAATTTCCATGTGAATTTAAATAATTAAAATATGTAATGTATAAATAGATACTTTTTTTGCACTGCAAAAATACACTTTTTCTGTGACATACCGAAAAAAACTAAAAGAAAACGAACAATTTGAAGTTTTTTATAAAGAATACTTGTTGCATATTATTTTTTTTCCTATCTTTGGCGTGTTAATTTAATCTTTTAATCAATAATCATTTTAATTTGTTATGGCAAACAAAAGAAACCTGAAACGCAATATCAACTATGTTTGTAGCGAACTTTTCTCAGAGGCAGTAGCTGCTTCAATGTACAGTTCAAAGACAACAGAGGAGGATGTGAACGCATTGCTCGCTTCTATCCTTGTTATACACAACGACTATGTGCGCCGCGTGTCGCACCAGGAGCCGGGCCTTGCGCCGAAGCTCTTCTACAAGGATCTTGTGAACAGCTTCAACAAGCAGGTGTCTGAGATTGTTGACCAGGTGGTTAACCTCGGCTAATCGAAATTTTAAATCAAATATAAACATAAACAAACACAATGAGTTTTTTGCAACGCATTTGCAAGACACTGTTGTATAAGCGCATGGGGTGGACCACTCATATAGAAGTGGACCACCCCGAAAAGTATATACTCTGTCTTGCTCCACATACCAGCAACTGGGACTTTATTATCGGTCTTCTCTACTCGCGTGCTGAGGGCATCAAGGCTAACTTCCTCATGAAGAAGGAGTGGTTCTTCTGGCCGCTTGGCGTATGGTTCCGCCATCTCGGTGGTATACCCGTTAACCGTTCGAAGCATACAAGCATGACCGACGCTATGGCAGAGGCTGCGCGTCGCGAGCCAAACTTCAAGCTTTGCGTTACGCCGGAAGGCACACGCTCGCTCAACCCTAACTGGAAGAAGGGCTTCTACTTCATCGCATTGAAAGCCGAACTGCCTATCTTGCTCTACGGTCTCGACTTCGAACGCAAACTGATAGAATGTACGCAGATGATTGTGCCTACGGGCGATGTGGATGCGGACATGAAGCGCATAAAGACTTATTTCAAAGACTTCAAGGGAAAGAACCCTGAATTGTTCACCGTCGGTGAACTTGACTAATATGAGAAACAGATTATTGTCGGTTTTGGTGTTCGCAGCCGCTCTGATGGCGCTTCCTGCTACGGCAGGGTCGCACAAGACTCTGTCGGCGGCTCAGCTGGATACTCGTCTTAAGAACTATGTGCTCGCCACACGAGCAAAGAATGTCGTCTACGCCGTACAGCCGTATATGGAGTCGTACAGCGTAGACGACGCTCGTCGTGTGCTCACGCTGAATGTGAGCACAGGCTTTGCCACGCAGAACTTTACGGAGAAAAGCGTGGGCTATTATTATAAACGTCTTGCCAAGGCTTTGCCAAAACCTTACAATCGCTATCAGCTGCGCATCAACACGGCTGGTATGCCTATAGAGCAACTCGTACCTGGCGCAAAGCTGCGTAGCGGTAGCGCACCCGGAGGATGGGGACGCATCAACTACGATGGTGCGCCGTGGGTGATGAACGAGTCGCAGCCCAACTTCGTGTCGCACGGACTCTTCGACCGTCATATTTCTCTTTGGCAGTCGCACGGCATCTATTTCGACCAAAAGAAGAGACGCTGGAAGTGGCAGCGTCCAAACCTTTTCTGCACCAACGAAGACCTCTTTACACAGACTATCGTTGTGCCTTATCTCATTCCGATGCTCGAGAACGCCGGCGCTGTGGTCTACACACCGCGCGAGCGCGACTGGCAAAGCAATGAGGTGATAGTAGACAACGACGGGTCGAGAGGATACGTTGAGGACGACGGTCGCGAGAAATGGCGCACTACCGAAGAACGTGGCTTCGCTTTCCATCGCGGCATGTATCGCGACGGCGAGAATCCGTTCGAGCAGGGTACAGCACGCATGGTGCGCACAACGAAGAAAAGCAACGAGTCGTGGGCGGCGTATCAGCCAACCATACAGCAGTCGGGTCGCTACGCCGTATACGTGAGCTATCAGACTGTAGCCAAGAGCGTAAGCGATGCGCAATACATCGTCGTACACAAGGGCGAACGCACTTTGTTCCGCGTAAACCAGCAGATGGGCGGCGGAACATGGGTCTATCTCGGCACGTTCGACTTCGATGCAGGCAACAGCACCGCCAATCGCGTAATCGTTACCAACTCGTCTACGGAGAAAGGCGTTGTAACGACAGATGCTGTGCGTTTCGGCGGCGGTATGGGCAACATACAGCGTGGCGGATCGACAAGCGGCATGCCGCGCTGCCTTGAAGGTGCGCGATATAGTGCGCAATGGGCGGGCGCTCCTTACTCGGTATATAGCGGTAAGGGCGGCACCGACGACTATGCCGACGACATCAATACACGCTCGAATATGCTCAACTGGCTTGCTGGCGGGTCGGTATACGTGCCGACTCGCGAGGGAAAGAACGTGCCTTTCGAGCTTAGTCTTGCGGTGCATAGCGATGCCGGAGCCACGCATGTACATGATTCTATAGTCGGTTCGCTGGCTATATGCACCACCAACTTCAACGACGGACGTCTCGCTGCCGGCGTGTCGCGACAGATTTCGCACGACTTCGCCAATATGCTCCTTACCGGCGTGCAGCACGACCTTGCTGCTACCTACGGCAAATGGACACGCCGCTATCTGTGGGACCGCAACTACAGCGAGACTCGCAAGCCGGAAGTGCCGTCGGCGATTATTGAAACGCTGTCGCATCAGAACTTCGCTGATATGCGCCGTGCACTCGACCCTAACTTCCGCTTCACTCTCGCACGTTCGCTCTACAAGACCATACTGCGTTATGTCAACGGCAATCACTCGCTTGCGTGCGTTGTGCAGCCTTTGCCAGTAAGCAACTTCCGTATACAGCGAACAGCCAGCAATCAGTTGCAGCTCTCGTGGTTGCCAATGAACGATCCGTTGGAGGCAAGCGCCGTGCCTACTACATATAATATATATATAGCAGAGGGTAGGGGCGGTTTCGACAATGGACGCAGCGTGACTGGCACATCGTTCACGTTCACGCCTAAGCCGAACGTGGTTTATCAGTTCCGTGTCACGGCTGTGAACCGCGGAGGCGAGAGCTTTCCGACGAACACGCTTGCAGCCTGCATCAGTGCTCAGGCAGGAGCACGCGATGTGCTTGTCGTAGACGGCTTTACGCGTCTTGCAGGTCCGGCGGTTATTGACGACGGCACACGCCAAGGCTTCGACCTCGATGCAGATATGGGTGTTTCGCTCGGCATGAACGCAGGTTGGGTAGGCAGACAAATCGACTTCGATCGCTCGCGTGCAGGCAGTGAAGGTCCTGGCGCTTTAGGCTATTGCGAGGACGAACTTGCAGGCAATTTCTTTATGGGAAGACAGCAGAACGAGTCGGTTTGCCACGTTGCGGACATCGCGGCGTCGGGTGCATACAATGTCGTAGCGTCGTCTGTTGAGGCTGTAGAGAACGGCTTTGTGAAACTTTTCGATTATCGCATCGTCGACTTGATGTTCGGATTGCAGAAAGACGATGGCTACTCGCTTGTGCGCTACAAGACCTTCTCGCAGTCGCTGCGCAAGGCGCTTGAGACTTACGTACGTGGCAACGGACGCGTACTCGTAAGCGGTGCGTATGTGGCGAGTGATATGCAGCTCGATGCTGAGCGCAGCTTCCTCTCCAATGTGTTTAAAGTAGGATTAGGCGGACAGAACAAGAATATCTCTACGAATCTTGTGAACGGACTCGGCATCAACTTCGACATCATACGCCGACCTAACGACCGTCATTACGCAGCACAGTCGGTAGATATCATCAATCCGCTTGCGCCGGCGTTCTGCGCTATGCGCTATGCCGACGGCACCGATGCTGCTGTGGCTTACGACGGCGCCGACCACAAGGCGTTTATCATGGGTTTCCCGATGGAGTGCATCAATAATGTGCGTTCGCGACAGCAGGTGATGAAGGCTGTAATGACATTTCTTGCCAAGTAATTTGGCTATTTCAAGCAAACACTATAACTTTGCATAGTTATTGAAAGAAAAACTAAAAAACATATAATATAATGTATAGAACGAATACATGCGGAGAGCTTCGTCTCTCTGATTGTGGCAAGACCGTGACTCTTGCCGGATGGGTACAGCGCACTCGCAAGATGGGTGGTATGACATTCGTTGACCTCCGCGACCGCTATGGTATCACACAGCTCGTCTTCAACGACTCTGACGACAGCGACCTTTGCGCACGTGCAGGCAAGCTCGGACGTGAGTTCTGCGTGCAGGTGACTGGCGTAGTGAACGAGCGTGAGAGCAAGAATGCAAATCTGCCTACTGGCGATATCGAGATTATCGCTAAGGAACTGAATGTCCTCTCGGAGAGTGTTACACCTCCGTTCACTATCGAGGACAACACCGACGGCGGCGACGATATCCGTATGAAGTATCGCTACCTCGACTTGCGCCGTCCGACAGTTCGCAAGAATCTCGAACTGCGCCACCGCATGACTATCCTCATCCGCAACTTCCTCGATGCGCAGAACTTCATCGAGGTGGAGACACCTATCCTCATCGGTTCTACACCTGAGGGCGCACGCGACTTCGTTGTGCCTTCACGCATGAACCCCGGACAGTTCTACGCTCTCCCGCAGAGCCCGCAGACTCTGAAGCAGTTGCTCATGATCAGTGGTTTCGACCGCTACTTCCAGATTGCAAAGTGTTTCCGCGACGAGGATTTGCGTGCAGACCGTCAGCCAGAGTTTACTCAGATAGACTGCGAGATGTCTTTCGTTGACCAGGACGACGTTATCAACCTCTTCGAGGATATGGCTCGCCATCTGTTCAAGGAAGTACGCGGCGTTGAGTTGCCGGCTAAGCTGCAGCAGATGACATGGCACGAGGCTATGCGCCGTTTCGGTAGTGACAAGCCCGACTTGCGTTTCGGTATGGAGTTCGTAGAGCTCATGGACGTACTGAAGGGCACAGGCACATTCTCTGTATTCAATGAGGCAGAGTATATTGGCGGTATCTGCGTACCTGGTTGCGCCGACTACACACGCAAGCAGCTCGATCAGCTTACAGATTTCGTAAAGCGTCCGCAGGTAGGCGCAAAGGGCTTGGTTTACATCAAGTTTAACGCTGACGGCACAGTGAAGTCGTCTGTAGACAAGTTCTACACACCTGAGGTGCTCGCAAAGGTTAAGGAGACAACCGGCGCCAAGGATGGCGACCTCGTTCTTATCCTTTCTGGCGACAACGCCAACAAGACACGCGTTCAGCTCTGCTCTTTGCGTCTTGAGATGGGCGACCGTCTCGGTCTGCGCGACAAGAACAAGTTCGAGTGCTTGTGGATTATCGACTTCCCTCTCTTCGAGTGGAGCGACGAGGAGCAGCGCCTTATGGCTACTCACCATCCGTTCACAATGCCAAACCCGGACGATATCCCATTGCTCGACGAGCATCCTGAGCAGGTACGCGCTAAGGCATACGACTTTGTTTGCAACGGTATAGAGGTAGGCGGCGGTAGCCTCCGTATCCACGATAGCAAGCTGCAGGAGAAGATGTTCGGCATCCTCGGTTTCACAGAGGAGCGCGCCATGGCACAGTTCGGCTTCCTCATCAATGCCTTTAAGTACGGAGCACCACCTCACGCTGGTCTCGCATTCGGTCTCGACCGTTTCGTGTCTATCATGGCAGGTCTCGACTCTATCCGCGACTGCATCGCATTCCCGAAGAACAACAGCGGACGCGACGTGATGCTCGACGCTCCTTCTGCTATCGATCAGAAGCAGCTTGACGAACTTCAGTTGAAGGTAGATTTGAAAGCTTAGTAATCATTTTGATCACAATATACGTTGATGTAAATCAATAAATGTGAAAAATATTAAGAAAAAGTCCGGATTTCCGGACTTTTTTCGTATTTAGACGTTGCTTTTGGAAAATATTTAACTAATTTTGTAAACAAAGGGAACCCAAGCGTGTTGAACGTAAGGGACTTTATTAATGTTTTTATTAGATTATGGCAGAAAAGAAAGCAACAGAAAAGAAGGTAGCTGTAAAGAAGACAGCTACAAAGACTACAGCAACTAAGACTACTACAAAGCGTTGTGCTACAAAGAAGGCTGATGTAGTTGTGAATGTGGACGCAGAAAGCGTTGGCTTCCGCGCTGGTGATGTTTATCAGACACTGGCTGCAGCTGGCAAGGCACTGAGCGTTCAGGAAATCGCAAAGGCTGCTAACATCAGCAGCGAAGAAGTTTACCTCGGTATTGGCTGGCTCTTCAAGGAGGGCAAGGTAAAGAACGAAGAGAACCTCATCACCTTGGCATAAGCAAGGTAAAATTGCATAAGAAAGGAGCTTTTACATATCTTTATGTAACAGCTCCTTTTCTATTTGTATATACCGATAAATATTGCTCATTTTTATTTTAAGAAATGATAAAAAATATTTATCTTTGCATATCTAAAACTTTTAATAATATGACTCAAGATAGAAATCACCTGGTAATCATGGCTGGTGGAGTAGGAAGTCGTTTCTGGCCGATGAGCACAGAAGACAATCCGAAACAATTTATTGATATCCTCGGAGTAGGCAGAACCCTTCTGCAGCTTACATTTGACAGGTTCAAGGGAATCTGTCCGCTTGAGAATGTTTGGGTGGTGACCAACAAGAAGTACGCCGCACTGGTGCGCGAGCAGCTTCCTGAAGTGCCTGCCGAGAACATCCTTCTTGAGCCATGTCGTCGCAACACGGCGCCATGTATAGCATACGTCACATGGCGCATTAAGGCAATCAATCCGAAAGCTAATGTAGTAATCACGCCGAGCGACCACTTCGTTACCGATGTGGAGGAGTTTCGCCGTGTCATCAAGTCGAGCATGAAGTTCACAGCCGAGACCGACGCCATCGTCACTCTCGGCATGACGCCGACACGCCCCGAGACTGGCTACGGCTACATTCAGGCCGACCTCTCTACAGCATCGCCACGCAACCGCGAGATATATCGCATCGACTCGTTCCGCGAGAAGCCCGACCTGGAGACCGCAAAGGAATACATCTCGCATAAGAACTATTTCTGGAATGCAGGCATCTTTGTATGGAGCGTTGCTACAATCGTGAACGCTTTCCGCGTATACAGCCCTACCATCAGCAAGATTTTCGAGAGCATGCTGCCTATCTACGGCACGCCGGCTGAGCGCGATATGATTGACCAGCGCTATCCTGAGTGCGAGAATATCTCTGTCGACTACGCCATTATGGAGAAGGCAGAGGAGATCTTCGTGTGCCCAGCCAACTTCGGATGGACCGACCTCGGCACATGGACTTCGCTGATGTTGCAGAAGCATCACGATCTTTATGGCAATACGGTCATCGGCAACAACGTACATCTTTACGATTCGCACAACTGTGTGGTGCATACTCTGAACGAGAAGAAGGTTGTTGTTCAGGGGCTCGACGGATATATCGTTGCAGAGAACGACAACTCACTGCTTGTATGCAAGCTTTCTGAGGAACAGCGCATACGCCAGTTTGCGGAAGATTGATTACCGCGTAGCGGAAACATCATTACCGCACTTCGGTTACATTGTTACCGCGCAACGGTTACACTATTACCAGTCTGTGGTAATATAATTGTGGCTCATCCGGAATTAGGAGTAATTCAATTATGAACCTATAAGTAGCGGAGGTCTCCGGCCTCCGCAGTACCAAGTCGAATACAAATCATTATTACTAATAATAGAGTTTGTATCATTGGTTACTGCGGAGGCCGGAGACCTCCGCTACTATAAGATATTATCTGTTCGGCAACCAGCGCTGCTCAACCGAAACTTCTACGCTGAAACTCGGGTTGAAGTTGTAGCGCAATGTTGCTCCGATGCGGTCGCCGAAGTTGCCGATGTCGTACATGGAGTAGGGCGAGAGTCCGAAGGCGCTGCGGCAGAATGGCCCCATGCCGTATCCACCGTAGTAACCATCGTACAGACCATAGCGCAGTCGGTTGGAAATATTATTCGTTATCGACTTCTGTGCGTAGATGTATGCCTCCCAGTGCTCGTTGAACTGATATCCAAGAACCGCCGACAGTCCGGCTTCGCGCCAGTTGTTGCCGGCATAGTTGATGTTGTTGAAGTAGCCGCCGACGGCTACCGACAGCTTGTCGGTGACGGGCATGGCGTACATCAACGTTATGTTCTCCTGAAAACCAGCACCTCTGTGCGCTCCCTTGCCGAACTCGGCGAATACGGACGCACCTACCTGCACGTTCAGTCCGCGATGCAGCGCCCAACTGTTGAATCCGCTGCACCAGCCGAACGGGTAGCGGTTGATTGGTGATGCCGTTGTGGCGCTGAGCGTGGGCAGATGCAGCGAGTCGTCGTGAGCCGGTTGCAGCTCGTACGACGGTTCTTCTGCTTCCTGCAGTTTGCGCAAGCGTCCGCCGTAGCGTGTCGGCATGATACGCTGCGGAGCCGATTCGTCGAAACGAATCTGGCTGTTGCCCAGAGTGCCTGTTGTAGCATTTGTCTCTTGTGCTTTAGCCGTCATGGTGAAAGCTGATGACAAGAGCAATGCTACGAGTGTTCTTGTCTTTATTGTCATAATAAGTCCTCTTTATTACTCGCCGAGATACTGTCCGATGAAGAATATCGCACCGGTCTGTTTCTCAGTGATGATGTAGACGAACGGACGGTTGGCGTGAAACTTCACGTGGCGCGGCTCGTTGGGATCGAGTGCTGTCATCGCAACCATTCCTGCTGTGATGGCAGCAGCCTTTGTGCCTTCTTCGCTAACCTCAATCTTCGCCTTCTGCAGCATCTTTGAGATGAAGATATTTGCGTCTGACATGTTCTTGAAGTTGGCTGCACCGTTGAAGATGGATGGAGCACCGAGCTTCGATACGGCGTCGTTAAGCACCACCTCTGTGCTTGTTGTAAACTTCGGCAGTTTGAGATCTACAACGCACTTCTGCATGTCTCTGTACAGCGAGCCAATCTTCTGTGCGTCTACCTGCTTCATCATCTCCTCGATAGATACACCTTCCTTAGGCAGCAATACGGTCATGCTGTATGTGCGGTTGCCGTAGGGCAGGGTGACAGCCTCGAAGATGTCGTTGCTGAGATAGCTGAAATCGTCCTCCTGATGCATCATCTGTACGCGCTTGATGTCGCGAGTGTATCCGCGGAAGTTCTCCTCCTTTGTCTCAGCCTTTTCGAACGGCGCCTCCCATGTGCCTTCAAAGTATATGGCGTTCATCAGAACCGCAACGTCGGCAGCCGAGAGCTGGTCGATAATCTTCGGAATCATACCGTTGGTCTGCTTGCTGCACCACTCGTTAATCTTGTCTACAGCTTTGCTCGTAGAGAAGTCGAGACTCTCCACATTAGCGTCGTACATGCCGAGCACGGTTTTCTGGAAGTCGCGCTTCAGCGAGAAATGCTTGTCGGCGGCAATGCAGTTGGCTATGTTGATAGTCGTCTGCTTGTCGTTTGTTGCGGTGCTGTTGAGCAATGCGCGATACGCCTCGTTGAGCGCTTGAAGCGAAACATCGTCAACGCCGAGCGTCTTCAATATTTCCTTCTGCGTGTTGCCGTCGGCGCCGTTAGCCAGCATACCCATCAAAAACGAAACGCTAAGCGGCGAGAGCACCTTGCTCTGCTTGTCGATTTGTGTCTTGAACAGGTTGACAGCGAATGTGTTGCCCTTGTTGATAGTGGCACGCTGGTCGTTCGAGAACGTGAGGAATTTCGAATCGATGTCCATGTATGCGTTGTCCGGTCGGGTGGCGTTGTCGCTGTCCTTCGTTACCTTGTTTGTTGAAGAGCAGCTTGCCAGTGCCAATGCTGACAAACCGGCAAGTGCTGCTGTCTTTATCTTTTTGTTCATATATAGCTTGGGTTATTCCTCCTCTGGGGTAATGAGCTTGTAGCCCTTACCGTGGATGTTGATAATCTCAATCTGATCGTCGTCCTTGAGGTGCTTGCGCAACTTGGTGATGTACACGTCCATTGAGCGAGCGTTGAAGTAATTGTCATCAATCCAGATCGTTTTCAGAGCGAAGTCGCGCTGCAGAATCTCGTTGGCGTGGCTGCAGAGCAGAGCGAGCAGTTCGTTCTCCTTTGTTGTGAGCTTAGTCTGCTTATCGCCGATAACGAGCAACTGCTTCTGAGTGTCGAATGTGAATCGACCGATGTGGTATACCGAGCTCTCCTTGTTCTTCTTGCCACGAACGCGGCGCAGGATAGCCTCAATACGGAACACGAGCTCCTCCATTGAGAACGGTTTGGTGATATAGTCGTCGGCACCAATCTTGAAGCCTTCGAGAATGTCCTCCTTCATTGTCTTTGCGGTGAGGAAGATGATAGGTATCTCGGCGTTAGCCTGGCGTATTTCCTGAGCAAGAGTGAAACCGTCTTTCTTAGGCATCATCACGTCGAGCACACAGATGTCGTATTTAGTTTTCATAAAAGCCTTGTAACCTGCATCGCCGTCTGGGCACAGGTCGACTGCGTAACCCTTAGCCTGCAAGTATTCACGAAGCAACATGCCGAGGTTCTCATCGTCTTCACAAAGTAAGATTTTCAAATTGTCTTCCATAATCGTATTCTGTTTTTAATTGTTTTTATTCTGTTTTTTTAATTCTATTTGCGCACTTTGCGTGTCGTTCCGTCGGCGTAGCGCACGATGGTAATGCCCTTAGCCGGAGCGTTGAGACGCTGTCCGTCGAGCGAGTAGTAGCCGGTAACTACGTTTGCACCTTCGTTGTCTACCTGCTTGATGCCTGTCTCGCCAGACTCTACGCGGCATTTTGCTGCGTTCTCTATGGTTGTCTTTATTTGGTTGCCGTTAGTCACCTTCTTGATTATAAGAGCGCATACGTTCAACTTCGATTTGTCCTGAATCTGCTTGTGCTGCGAGATGTTCTCGAAGGTAACTGTGTAGGTCTGCATTGTGCCTACGGTATAAGGACGTGTCAGCGAACCTTCTACGCCATACTGTACGCCTTTGCTGTCGATGGCAACTTGGTTGAATTCCAGTCCGTAAATAGTAGATTCGTTGCCTTTGAATCTGTCATATTCAGGCAATACCTGATCGCTCCATTCGCCTACGCGGTTTGCCTGTCCCCATTTCTCGTTCTTCAGTCCGTCGGCTGTGAGCACGTATGCTACGCTGTACTCGGTGCCCTCGTCAGTATCCAGACAGGGCAGAACGCTGGATGTTACGTTGATGTCCTTTCCGTCGTATGTAGCTTTCACGCTGATGTCGAACGAAGCCGTCTTGTCCAACTCATACTTGAAGTTGCTTTCGCCGTCAAAGGTGTTCACCTTTTCGTCTCTTGCACACATGATAAGAGGACGGTTCGTATTCTTCCATGTTGAAGACAGCATGCTGTTGTATGCATTTGTTGCGAGAGCGTCGCCATCATGAATTGAAATGCCGATGAACTCGTCTGGATAAAGTCTTTCCAACGATTCCATGATGGCAATGCCGCGCGGACAATACTGGCACCACAATCCGGTTACGTCCTCGAATACTACACGCTTCTTTGCAGCCTGCAATACTGTCCAGCGCTCGATGTATGTAAAGGATACGCTTGTCTCGTTAGGATGCCCGTCCACCTCTGTCACGTTGAAGATAACATCGCTCTTGCCAAGTGATTTGCCCGGCTTAATCGGAATCATCACCTGCTGTGTGTTGTCGAACGGAGTCTCGAAGTCGATAGTCTGCGGATCGCTTGACTCCTGTGTGTCGAAGTCGTAGAGCGTGTATGTAATCTGCTTAACGGGATTCGTTCCGTAATTGATGAGGTTTATCGGAGCGTTCACGAACTCGTCGTTCGGACTTACCGTCACCTTGCCTGCTGTCATCGGCGCCACATTGTAGGAGTCGGCAACAGCGTTGAGCGATGCACCCGTCAGCAAGACGAGCAACAGAGATAGAATGTTTCGTAGGCTTTTGTTCATATTCGTCGATTTTAATCGTTTGATTCTTTTGTTCGGTGCCTATAATATTTTGCTATAGGCACCGTATCTCTAATAATTTAATTAATCCTTTATTATCGGCAATTTGATTGTGAACTTCGTTCCCTTGCCGTATTCGCTCTCAATAGAGATGTCGCCGTCGTGGAGCATAACGATCTTCTTAACGTAAGCCAATCCCAATCCGAAACCTTTCACATCGTGTACGTTGCCGGTATGAACGCGGTAGAACTTGTCGAACACCTTGCGGAAGTTGTCCTTCTTTATGCCCAAACCGGTGTCGCGTACGGAGAAGTAGAGGTGGTCGTTGTCGTTCCAAGTGCGTAGATATATATCTACTGGCTGGTCGGGTTTGCGATACTTCACGGCGTTGTCCAAGAGATTGTTGAGTACGTTCTGGAAGTGTACCTCGTCTACGTACAGCGTTGAGTCGACAGCCTCAATCTCTGTGTATATCTTTCCGCCTGTGTGTTCCACGCGCAGCGAGAATGAGTTGGATATGTTCTCCACCATCTCGTTGAGGTCGAGCTTCTTCTTCTTGAACACAGCCTTCTTGCGGTCGAACATCGACATTTGCAGCACCTTCTCTACAAGGAAACGCAGACGTTTCGACTCGTCGAAGATAACCTGACCCAAGTGCTTCGTCATAGCCGGACTTTTTGTTACCGACTCGTCGTTCATCATTTGGGCTGCGAGCGAAATGCTTGCGATAGGTGTCTTCAGTTCGTGCGTCATATTGTTGATGAAGTCGTTCTTTATCTCGGTGTAGCGTTTCTGCCTAAAGATAACTACGATTGTGAAGATGAACGTCACGAGCAACACGAGTGTGAAGGCTACAGACGGAATCATGAATCTAACAGACGAGAAGATGTACGAACCCATGTCGGGGAAGTGGATGCGCACAACGCCCATCTTCGATTGTGGGTCGTTGCGGAACAACACCTGTGAGTAGGTGAACTCTTCGCCTTCGTCTGTGTAATCAGGACAGCGATATACCTCGCGTCCGTCCTGTGTGCTGACGGTAAAGTGGTAGGGTATGTTCACTCCGTTGTTCATCAACTCTGCTTTGAGGTCTTGATCGAGCAACTTGAAGTTGATGCGTTCCTTAAGCGGACGCTCCGAAGCGGAGTAGAGTATAGAGTAGACCACCTCGTCGAGCAGCGCCTTCTGATAGATGTAGCGGTTCTTTACTATTTCCTGTAGCGACTTTGAGGCTTCGCTTAGCGAGTTCTTGTCTGTATGCAGAATCATTCCCTTCGGCATCTGCGACGGCTTTATCGTGATTGTCTTCAACTCGAACGAAGAATAAACCGTGCCGTCCTTTCCTGCCACCGAGTATTGGTGCGACTGCTGAATACTTCCGTCCATGTTGCCAGTGCGTGTACCTACAGAGTCCTTGCGGAAGGCGCGACGTTCAGTCTCGTTCACGTCCTTCTCAAGATAACGCAGAGTCTCGTTGAGTTCCAGATTGCGTGAAGCCTGATACAAGGCGCGGTTGACTGACTCGTCGAACTGCTCCTTTTTCATGTCTACCATCGCCTGGATGTATTTCAGCTGAAGGAATAGCAAGCCAAGGAAAGAGAATCCCATGATGATTGCTATGGTCCATATTGTCTTTTTCTTCATAATCTTAAATCTTACATCTGCAAAGATAAATATCTTAGTTGATACTGATGTGAAAATAGTTAATAAAAAACGAAAGATTCGCAATTATTAACCAAAATAAGCGGTTATAATTGCGAATCTTTAATTATGTGTAACGCATTGAGTTTCCTGATATCATAATAATCTATGCGTTTATGTACATCATATATCGTTTATGTACATTATATATATTGTGCAGCTTTTACTGTCTCGAACTGATAAAGCCTTCAAGGTTTGCATATTTGCGTTTCATCAGTCGGTTGTAGACGTTGCGCAGCCACAATCTGTGTGTTGCAATGAAACAGAGTCCGATGAATAGCATTGTCAGATAGGCAACGTTCTCGGAGAATACAGACTGCAGAATGTTTACAAGAATGTTCGGCACAATAAACACGATAACTACCAGGACAATTTGAATGTAATTGGTTTTCAGTCCGGCTTTGTCTGTCATCTTGGTGTTCAGCGGAACCGTTATTTTGTTATACACAGCTGTCTGAAAGGCGATGAAGAACTGGAAACCCATTGTGAATATCATGTAGCTCACGAGCATCAGCAACGACCACTTGCCGCTTATCACTGCGGGCAGCATAAGCAGGAATGGCGCAATCAGTAGCAGAGAGTAGAAAATATATTTTGCCTTGAGCAGCGAGAGGATGTTCTCGCGGTGTGTAAGCAGACAATCAATATAGTTGCCCTCATAGCTCATCAGTCCGATAAGATTCATCGTGCCGAATATCATAAATGCATACAATCCCCAGAAGTTTGTCATGCCATCAGAGTCGTACACGTCCGACAACACTATAAACGCGCAGATTAAAGCCATAGTGAAGAAGCCCGATTTCAAAGCTTTCTTTGGAGTGGCGTTTCTAAGGAGCAACTTCATTTCGAGCTGCATGAAGAGTCCTATCTCGCCATACTTTTCGAAGAAAGCGAACTTGTTCACTTTCTTCACGCTCTTCTTCACTTCAGAATGCATAAGTTCTTTCTCTATACTTGCGTATTGCAGACGACGGTTGATAAGTACAATCGCAGCAAGCGCTATAATACCAAATAATATCGGCAGCACACTATGCTTATCGAGCATTGCGCCAACGTATGAGTAGATATCCGTAAACTGTGCCCAGCCTGCGTTGTTACCAACGTACAGCGGCATTGCCTCTATACCATATATTATAATAGGTAGCGCCCACCATAGTTCGGTTTGTTTGATTAGTGTGCGTGCTATCGCGTACCACTGGCTGTTGATGAGTATGAGCACCAAGCAGAGCAGCATTGTCTGCGTAGCTGTTGCAAGACCATAGCTGAACACTATCGACATTAATGCATAGGGTAATAAGAATGCGAACCAAATGAAGTTGCCTTTACTGATGAGCGAGTTGTAAACGAATGCGTCAATACATGTGTAGCGCGGCAAAGGTAGCAATATATAAGGTTTGATGATGTGTGCAGGAGTCTGCTGCATCGTAAACCTCATGCCGAAGTCGACAAGCAAGAGAAACGGCATGACTATGAACAGATTCTCTGTAGCCGTTGTCGTATTATCGCTGTTTGTTAATTGAGAGAACAATATCGCCAATCCCATAAGATAGATGACGAGAATAAGCATCGAAAGATAAATGAAAAACTTTGCTACCTTGTTTTCCATAGCACTCAGACTGCGGTTGTCGGCAATTCTACGATGCCGCAACAGCAGTCTGATGAGTTCAAATTTAGGGATGGTGTATTTCATATAAGTATTAAGTCTTTATTATCGCAAATCGATAACTTCAGCAGTGGGGTAGTCTTTAGAATTAAATGTGAAGATACGGTCAGAAAGATTCTTCGGTGAGAAGTTGCTCACGGTGATAGTGCTCCATTTGCCCTTATGCTTCATCTTTACCTTTGATGGCACGCCGGTTTTGCGGTTTATCGTGATATACATCTCCGGAATGCCTCTGTTTGGGTTCTGAGCCACAAGGTGTACCTCGTTGTTTGCGCCTGCGTTAGTGGCAGACATCTTGTAGCCTGTCTTGTACATGGTGATGAACGAGTAGGGATTCATCATCTGCTGCTGAGCCTGAGTCGGTGTACTTACGTTCACTTCGTTGTTCTTCTTCACGTAAGTCCACTGCGTCTTGCCGTTATACCACACCGTCATTTGCGGAGTGCGTGCGTTGAACTTGTTGCCCTTTATGGCTATAGTGCCCGACACCTTGCCAGTTGCAGCACTGCTCATCGTGAACGAAGCGCTTGCTCCGCCCGATCTGCCTACCACCTTTGCAGCACGGTCGAGAATCTTTCGTGCTGCATTGTTCTTCTGTGCTGCGCTTGTGCTCACACCAAGCCAAGCCATGCACATTGCCATCATAATTCCTAAAAACAAACGTCTCATAATATGAATGTGTTTTAATTTGTGAACTGTTATACTGTCGTTAGCCTCTCAGCTGGTTCATGATAGCTGTCAGCTGACTCTCGTCTGCCACGAGTACATCGCGAGGCTTGCTGCCGTGAGCCGCTCCTACGATGCCAGCCTTTTCAAGCTGGTCCATGAGTCGTCCAGCGCGGTTGTAGCCGATAGAGAAGCGGCGCTGAATCATACTCGTACTGCCTTGCTGGCTGACGATTACAGAGCGTGCTGCCTCCTCAAAGAAAGGATCGAGATTGCCCATGTCTGCACCACTGGTGTTGCTGCCGCCGTCAGAGTCATCGCTCTTAGGTTCTGGCAACTCCATAGGATGAGTCGGACCCGATTGGTGCTCGATGAACTCGTTGATTTCGCAAATATCTTTAGTGCTGATGAATGCGCACTGCACACGAGTAGGTTCGTTGCCGTTGAGATAGAGCATGTCGCCCATACCGATGAGCTGGTTGGCGCCCGGACGGTCGAGGATGATGCGCGAGTCGGTCATAGAGCTTACCTTGAATGCGATGCGTCCAGGGAAGTTAGCCTTGATGTTACCCGTGATGATTGACGTAGTAGGACGCTGCGTAGCGATAATCATGTGTATGCCGACTGCACGTGCCAGCTGTGCGATACGTGCGATAGGCATCTCCACCTCCTTGCCCGCAGTCATGATAAGGTCGCCGAACTCGTCGATGATAACCACGATGTAAGGCATGAACTCGTGTCCGTGTTCCGGATTGAGTCGGCGGTGCAGGAACTTGTCGTTATATTCCTTTATATTACGCGCGCCGGCGAGCTTCAGCAAGTCGTAGCGGTGGTCCATGAGTGTACACAGACTCTTCAGTGTGCGTACCACCTTCGTAACGTCGGTGATGATAGGTTCGTCGTCATCGTCAACCTGCGCCATGAAGTGGTCGGCGATAGGTGAGTAGACGCTGAACTCCACCTTCTTCGGGTCGATGAGCACCAGTTTCAGTTCGTTCGGATGCTTCTTGTAGAGCAGCGAAGTGATGATGACGTTCAGACCGACTGACTTACCCTGACCCGTAGCACCGGCTACAAGCAGGTGAGGAATCTTTGTAAGGTCTGCCATGAACACCTCGTTGGTGATGGTCTTTCCGAGTACGATAGGCAGGTCGTACTTCGACTCCTGGAACTTCTTCGAGTTCAGGATACTCTCCATCGACACGTTATGGCGCTTCTTGTTCGGCACCTCAATGCCGATAGTGCCCTTGCCCGGTATCGGCGCAATGATACGCACGCCGAGAGCCGAAAGGCGCAGTGCGATGTCTGCCTCCAGACCGCGAATCTTGGTGATGCGGATGCCTTCAGCAGGAGTGATCTCGTAGAGCGTGATGGTCGGACCGACAGTTGCCTTTATTTCGCAGATGTCGATGCCGAAACTCTTCAGCACCTTGATAATCTCCTCGTTGTTCGCCTTGATTTCGTCCATATCAATGTATGGCTTGCCTCCGTTCTCGTCCTTGGTGAGCAGATCGAGTGTCGGGTGCTTGTATCGTGTGAACGGTTCAAGTGGATTGATAGGCGTGTTGATTGTGTCGTCAGTAAGGTTGCCGCCCTTGGCCTTCTCGTCCTTTCCGACCTCAACGGTCAGTTTGTCGTCGCCTGTCTTCACGGGTTTTACGTCAGGTGTAGCCGTTGCAACGGGCGTAGCCTGCGCCTTGCTGGTCTTCTTCTGTCCGAGGTTAGAGAACTCCGTAAGGTCGATGACTGGTGTCGGTTCAGCCGACTTTGCCGTGTCTTTCTTCGCATCGGCAGTGTTGCTGCTTGTTGCAACCGATGCGGTGTATCCATTCTCTACGCTTGTTGTCTCGCTGTCGTTATTGTTCAGTTTGTCTGTAACAATCTCCGACGCCTTACCCGTGATTGATTTTAGCGGGTTGAACATGCGGCGTACCCATGTGATGGTCTGCTTGCTGATGAATGTGAGCAGTGCTATTGCCACGAAGAACAGCAACGCAGTGAGTCCAGGAGGGCCTACTATGTTCTCTATGAAGTTCACGCAGACGGCTCCGTGGTTGCCTCCGGGGTTGAATATCGCCTCGGGCAGTAGTGGTGCAAGCACTTTTGCGAGGAATATAGACACCCATATCATAGACACACCCATGCCGAAGAACCACTTCCATAAGCTCAGCTTGTATATTCCCATTGTCTTGATGCCTGCCACGAACAGGAAACAAGGAATCAGGAAGGCTGCGTAGCCGAAATGCTCCGTGATGAGTATGTATGATATGATAGCTCCGTACGAGCCGCAATAGTTCTTTATTATCTTGTCATGGTTGAGCCACTCTCCTGGACGTAAGTTCTCGAGCAGACTCTGGTCTTCGGCTCCGGTATTTATGTAGGATACCATCGAGACTGTTAAATGTATCGCGAGAATCGCAATCATCATGCCTACCAAGAAGTCTGTTTTCTCACTTTTCAGGATGCTCTGCCATATTGTTGCTTCTTTAGAGTTAGATGCTTTGCGCTCTGTTTTCTTCTTTGCCATATTTTGTTTAAAATTGTGTCGTTTGTTGTGTCGTGTGCATCAAATCGTATGTTATATTCTGTAATGATTCGATTTACGGCTGTTTTCTACCGAAATTGCTTACAAAATTAGTGGAAAAAAGTCGGAAACAGCCATATTTTCGCACTTTTTTTCTAATTTTGCAAAATCTTTCAACATCGAGATGAAAACAATATACAATAAATTTGATAAGAACGTTATAAACGCCCTGCCGTTAGTGGATTTCCCGGGTAAGATCACGGTGGTGCTCAACGAGTCGGAAGCCGACCGCGCGGTGGATTATCTCCTCTCGTGCGAAATGTTGGGTGTCGACACCGAGACTCGCCCTGCGTTCCGCCGTGGGCAGAACCATAAGGTGGCGCTGTTGCAGGTTGCCACCAAAGACCAGTGCTTTCTGTTCCGTCTTAACCATATCGGCTTGCCCGATTCGCTTGTGCGCTTGCTGAGCAACAAGATGGTGCCAATGATTGGTCTTTCGTGGCACGACGACCTGCTCTCGCTCCATCGTCGTCGCGAGTTTGAGCCAGGCTGGTTCATCGATATCCAGGACATCATAGGCAACATTGGCGTGCAGGACAAGAGTCTGCAGAAACTTTACGCCAATCTCTTCGGCGAGAAAATCAGCAAGCGCCAGCGCCTCACCAACTGGGAGGCGGATGTGCTCACCGACAAGCAGAAGGAGTATGCCGCTATCGACGCATGGGCGTGCATAAAGCTCTACAACGAGATAATGCAGCTGATGGCTACCCACGACTACGAACTGAAGGTAGTGGAGGAGAAGCCTGCCGAGTAATGTAAAAATACAAACGACTATATGTACAAAAATCTATATTTAAAGAAGGGTAAGGAGGAAAGTCTAAAGCGTTTCCATCCTTGGATATTCTCTGGTGCCGTAGCGCAGATTGAGGAGGGCGTAGAAGAAGGCGAAATCGTGCGCGTTTTCACCTCGCAAGGCGACTTCATCGCTGTCGGCATGTATCAGATCGGTTCTATCGCTGTGCGCGTGTTGTCTTTTCGCGACGTAGAGATAGACGGCGAGTTCTGGCTCTCGCGCCTGCAGTCGGCTTGGCAGATGCGTCAGGCTATCGGACTCATTGGTCGTGAGAACAACAATACGTTCCGTCTTGTTCACGGTGAGGGCGACAACCTCCCCGGTCTTGTAATCGACTGCTATGGCGACACCGCGGTTATGCAGGCTCACAGCGTGGGTATGCACCTCGTTCGCCATGAGATATGCGAGGCTCTCGTGAAGGCTTCTGAGGGCGAGATCAAGAACGTTTACTACAAAAGCGAGACAACGTTGCCGTTTAAGGCGGACGTGGAGCATGAGAATGGTTTCATCTACGGTTCGATGGGCAGCGACGTGGCTATGGAGAACGGCTTGAACTTCCATATCGACTGGCTGAAGGGTCAGAAGACGGGCTTCTTCGTCGACCAGCGCGAGAACCGCCACCTGCTCGAGACTTACTCGAAGGGTCGCTCGGTGCTCAATATGTTCTGCTACACGGGCGGCTTCTCGGTTTACGCCATGCGTGGCGGCGCCAAGCTGGTTCACTCCGTTGACAGCAGCGCCAAGGCTATCGAGCTGACAAACAGAAACATCGAGCTTAACTTCCCCGGTGACGAGCGTCACGCAGCGTTCTGCGAGGATGCGTTCAAGTTCCTCGACGCCAACGATAAGACATATGACCTCATCGTGCTCGACCCGCCTGCGTTCGCCAAGCATCGTGCTGCTTTGCGCAATGCGCTGAAGGGCTACACACGCCTCAACGTGAAGGGATTGCAGCGCATCAAGCCCGGTGGCATCCTCTTCACATTCAGCTGCTCGCAGATAGTGACAAAGGAGAACTTCCGCAACGCTGTCTTCACAGCTGCGGTGCAGGCTAACCGCAAGGTGCGCATCCTTCATCAGATTCACCAGCCTGCCGATCACCCGATTAACATCTACCATCCGGAGGGCGAATACCTCAAGGGATTGGTGCTTTATGTAGAATAAAAACAAGACTGTGGAAAAATCTTCTGCGATAATCAATTCGTTCGTGGACAGAGTGCGACGCTTCGCCTCTGTCCACGAATTGTTCGTTTATGGGGGCAAGTATATTGTGGCACTTTCGGGCGGCGCAGACAGCGTGTCGCTGCTCTTCGTGCTGAAACATCTGGAGCACGAACTGGGCATAGACGTTGAGGCTGCTCACTGCAACTTCCATCTGCGTGGCGCCGAATCGGTGCGCGACGAGGAGTTCTGCAAGCAGCTTTGCGGTCGCCTCGACGTGCCTCTGCATCTCATCCACTTCGACACGCAGGCTTATGCCGACCTGCATCGTGTGAGCATCGAGATGGCTGCGCGCGACTTGCGCTATGGCTATTTCGAGAACCTGCGCCGCGATATCGAAGCGCAGGATATCTGCGTTGCACATCATCGCGACGACAGCGTTGAGACCGTTCTGCTCAACCTCGTTCGCGGCACCGGATTGCGTGGGCTGCGAGGCATTCAGCCGCGCAACGGCAACATCATTCGACCTCTGCTTTCGCTTAGCAGAGAGGATATTGTGCAGTATCTTGATGCTCTTGGCGAGAGTTACGTTACAGATTCAACCAATCTGCATAACGATGTGAAACGCAACAAGATACGTCTTGACGTAATGCCGCTGTTGCGCGAGCTTAATCCGAGCGTAAGCCAGTCGATTTTCGAGACATCGCTGCGTGTCACTGAAGCCCTGAAAATCTTCGACGAAGCTATACAGCGCAGCATTGCCGACGTCACAACCCATCCCAGGGGGTGCACTTGTCCCAAGTGCACCAACCAACCAGTCGAGAAGCGCCCCGATCAAGCAGTCGAGAAGTGCACTAACCAACCAGTAAGGAAGTGTACCAACCAACCTCTGTTGGTGCAGCAGAGACTGCTGCACCCCCTAAGGTGCACCCTCCAAGCCAACCACCCCCTCACCATCTCCATCGACCGACTGAAGCAACAGCCATCACCCGAGTACACCCTCCACGAAATACTCAGCAGTCGCGGCTTCACTTCGGCGCAGATTGAGCAGATATACGGTTCGCTCGACACCTGCTCTGCAGGCAATATCATAGCTTCCGATTCGCACGAACTCGCCTTCGACCGCGGTTCTCTGCTCGTTCAGCCGAGAACAAATGTAGCCGATGCTGCACGCTCAATGCGCATACCCGAAACCGGCACGTATGTGTTCAGCGACAGTTTGAAGATAAAGGTGGCGGCGGAAGATTGCGGCGACGATTACGTGCCGAGTCGCGCAGCCGACTGCGTATGTCTCGACGCATCGGACATCAAGTTCCCGCTTACGCTGCGCCACATTGAGCATGGCGACCGCTTTGTTCCGTTCGGCATGAACGGCATGAAGCTCGTAAGCGATTATCTCACCGACCGCAAGAAGAATGTCTTTGAGAAACGTGCCCAACTCGTAGTCACCGACGCCCAGCAACGCATAGTCTGGCTTGTAGGCGAGCGCACAGACAACCGCTTTCGCATTAGCAAAGAAACCAGTAAAGCCCTACGACTTACTTTGTTACAGTAGCGTGGTAAACATATTTTTGCTATGCGGTAACGATATAGTTGCTATGTGGTAATAGTGTTCTTGCTACGTGGTAATCAAATAGCTACTAAGCAAAAACGATGTAGAACAAAAGAAATCGGTCATTAGAAACTGAGCTGTAGCCCAATTTCTAATGACCGATTTTTAGTATAAATGTGTTGTTTACAACTTCTTGAACACGCCCTGCATCTGCTCGCCGAGTCCGATGGTGTAGCCCTGCGATACAAATACTACGCGGTTGAATGTGTCGGCGATGATGAACATCGGCATCTGCTTCTCGTTCATCAGCTTCATCTCACGTGCTATCTGTTTGCGTACCGATCCGTCCTTGTCGAGGGCGAACTGCACGGTAGACGGCAGACCCGGGAACTCGTCGTGGTTGAACTTGGCTGCGTCGGCTTCGCTCTCGAAGAGCAGCACTACCGGACGGCCCCATGCCTCGAACGCTTCCTTCATCTTCTCGATGTCGTGCAGAGCGTGGTTGGTTGGTTCCTGACCTACGCCGAGGATGCCTACAACGTAATAGCCGCGACCGGTCTGTGAGAGCAGACTTACTTCCTTACCGTCCTTTGTAACGAGGCTTTCTGAGTTGAACGAACCGATTACTGTCACTTCGTTGGTGTTTTGGCGAATCTCAAGAGGCAGGGTTGTTGTTTGACCCTTTACAATCTCAAAGATACGGTTTGATGCGAGTACGCTGCCGTTTGCAAGACGTGTACCCGTGGTGAGCATGTATGTGCCGGCGTCGAGCTTGTAGCCGTTCTTGAACGTGTTGCTCCATGTTGTGCCGTTGCCCATGTCAGCCTGACCCTCATCGAAGTTGAGCAGCTGAGCCGTGCCGTTTTCTATGCGGCTGATTGTGAAGTGGCTGTAATACTTCGGGTTGTCGAGCAGCTTTGTAGGCTCGTATGTCAGCTTGATTGTACCGAGAGCTGCTGCGGTAGATGTCTTGTCGGCTGTGTTGTCGAACTTCACATCCTGCCATTCGCCGTTCTTCTTGTACTGTATCTTGCCCGTCACAGCGTCCTTCTGTGCTTCGATGCCGAGGCTGCGAGCCACGTCGACGAAGAAGATGTCGCGCGAATGCTCGTCGGTAATCTTCGACTTCATAACGCCAACCGGAGTCTGTGCGATGCGCAGAGCCTTCTTGTCGGGGTTGAGGCGGATGTTCTTCTTTATCCATTCTACGAGCTTCATCGGGTCGGCGCGGAAAGCGTCGGCTGCCTTCTTGTTGAACGCCTTCTCGAAGTACTGCTTGAACGGAATTGTAATCAGCTCGTCCTCAACACGCGGCGAGAGCTGGTCGGTTGTTGCGTTGTAGCTGTCTTCGAGAATCTCGGTTGTGATGTCGCGCAAGTCTTTGTCGCTGAGTGTGGCGAGTATGCCCATCACGCGGTCTTCGTTGTCGCTGTGTCGTTTGATGAAGTCGACGATGGTCTGCTTGTTGCCGCGCGATTTGAGGATGTACTCGGCGCCGCGCTCATTGATGCGCTTTGCCTCCTCCATAGTGGGGAACGTTGCTGTATATGCCTTGCGGATGCTGTCCTCAAGAGCAAAGCGGCGCTGGTTCTCCTTGTGCATCTCGTCGCTGACGTATGGTAGCTGCGGATTTTCCTTCGGCGGAACGATGTCCAGGTAGGTGCATTTAGGGGGTGCACTTGTCTCAAGTGCACCAACAGAACTGGTAGGTGCACCCTCTGGGAGAGTGAGTGTTGCTTCCTTTTGCTTGCCGAACGATACCTTCTGGTAGGTGTATTTGCCGTCTTTCGACGCCCAAACAACCAAGTCGCCGATGCCTGCAGAGAGCGAGGTGTGACCGTTTGCGTCGGTATATTTTGTTACAGCTGTGAAGAACTCGGCGTAGTTGTAAATCTTGAACTCGACACGGGCGTTCTCTACCGGCTTGCCTTCGCTGTCCTTGACATAGAAGTCGATAGGCGCAACCGGCGCATAGTTGGAGGTGAGGTTGATTTCTGTGAAGTTGCTTGTGCGCAGCATCACCTCCTCAGGTCCGTTATAGTCGCCGAAAGCGCGTGTGTGCATGAGCATTGCTCGCGAAGCCGGCGCATTGAACCAACCGAGGTTGAGCACCGGTTCTGGTTCGCAGGCGCCGAGGAAGTACCATTTGCCGTCTGCCCAAGCCTCTACCCAGGCGTGGTTGTCGTCGGTGTGAGCCCATCGCGGTGTGTACACCTGGCGTGCAGGTATGCCTACGGCTCTGAGCGCTGCAACGGCAAACGTACTCTCCTCACCACAACGTCCGGTTGCGGTCTTGAGTGTTGCGAGAGGCGCCGATGTGCGGGCGTCAGAAGGTTGGTATGTCACCTTCTCGTGGCACCAGTGGTTCACCTCGATGATGGCGTCCATCATCGACATGCCCTTGATGCGGTCCTTCAGTTCGTTGTAGAACACCGAGCGTGCATTGTCCAAAGCCTCGTTGTTGACACGGATAGGCACAACGAAGTGGCGGAAAAGCAGTTCGGGAACGTTCTTGCCCCAAGGCATCTCCTTGCGAGCCTTGAATGACATGCGTACGTTGTCGGCGAAGAACGAGGTAGGGTAGTCGGTGACGTCGGCAAGCGGCATATATGCATAGAGGAACTTTAATGCTTCCTGCTCGTCGGCGGTCAGATTTTCTTTCTGTGTGTTATAGAATGTCTTGCCAACAGTCTTTACGCGCTCCTTGAAGATGTTCTCCACGGTGTTGCGGTAGTTGGTGTCGGAAATGAATTGTCCCTGCGCATTCGCTGTCAGACTCAATGCGAATATAGATGCAGAAATAAGAATTTTCTTCATTGTCGTTTTTAAGTATTATAAAAAAGGAGGCTATGGCGTGTTGTCATAGTCTCCTGTAAGCTTTTCTTGTGTGTCAAAATTTTACAAGTAAACCTTGTAATACGCTTCTAACTTTTACAAGTCAATCTTGTTTACACGCTTCTCATGACGACCGCCCTCGAACGGAGTCTTGAAGAATTCGTCCATGATCTTCTCTGCTGTCTTGTTGTCGATAAAGCGTCCCGGCATAACGAGGACGTTAGCGTCGTTGTGCTGGCGTGTGAGCTGTGCAATCTCAGGATTCCATACCAATGCTGCACGTACGCCCTTGTGCTTGTTGAGAGTCATTGCCATGCCTTCACCGCTACCGCAGATACCGATACCTGGATAAACGTCGCCGTTAGAGATAGCTTCGCCCAACTCGTGTGCAAAGTCAGGATAGTCGCAGCTCAGATCGCTGTATGTTCCGTAATCCTTAAAAGGAATGTTGTGGCTCTCAAGGTACTCAACAACAAATTTCTTCAATGCGTAACCTGCGTGGTCGCATGCAATGCCTACTGTCTTAATTTCCATAGTACTGTAGTTTTATTGGATTATTAATAAAGCAAGCTTATGCAGAATTTCTTACTTAACGTGAAGTTCTGCATAAGCTATGCCTGTTTATTTAGATAAGTAATCTTTCACCTGCTTGTAAACGTTCTCTGCGTTGAAGCCCAACTTCTCGTCGAGCACCTTATAAGGAGCTGAGAAACCGAACGACTCAAGACCGTATACCATACCCTCAACGCCTACGAGGCTCTGAAGTGTAACGGGGAGACCTGCTGTCATACCGAAGATCTTTGCGCCCTTCGGCAGTACACTCTCCTGATACTCCTTGCTCTGTGTACGGAACAGACCCTCTGACGGAACGCTTACGATACGTGTCTTGATGCCGTCAGCGTTGAGCAACTCGGCACCTGCGAGGAGTGTAGACACCTCCGAACCTGAAGCGAGGAGGATAACGTCATAGTTAGGATCGTCCTTAACGATGTATGCACCCTTGCGAACCTGAGAGTAGTCGGTGCCTTCAGGCAGAGAGTTCACGTTCTGACGTGAGCAAATCATTGCTGTCGGAGTGTCCATGTTCTCGTTAGCCATCTGCCAGCATACTGTTGTCTCGTCGGCATCAGCCGGACGGAATACGCGTACAGAGTCCTGACCCTTGTGGTTCTTCAACTTCTCCATAAGGCGAATCTGTGCTTCCTGCTCAACCGGCTCGTGTGTAGGTCCGTCCTCACCAACGCGGAATGCATCGTGTGACCATACGAACTTGATTGGAACGCGCATGAGAGCAGCCATACGGATTGCCGGCTTCATGTAGTCGGAGAATACGAAGAATGTGCCGCAAGCCGGGATAACACCACCGTGGAGATACATACCGATGCAGACGCAAGCCATAGTAAGCTCGCTCACACCTGCCTGGAAGAATGCTCCGGTGAAGTCGTCTGGTGCAAGCTCGTGTGTCTTCTTGAGGAAACCGTCGGTCTTGTCAGAGTTGCAAAGGTCGGCTGAAGAGCAAACCATGTTTGGCACCTGCTCTGCCAGTACGCCGAGGCAGTTGGCTGAAGCTACACGAGTAGCTACGTCGCGCTTCTGAACGAGAGCACTCCAGTCTACCTTAGGAGCGTCGCCAGAGAACCAAGCCTTCATTTGTTCAGCCTTCTCCGGATTAGCCTTGCGCCATTCCTCTTCGGCAGCATGTCTTTCCTTAACGATCTCGCGAAGCTCAGCGTTGCGCTTTTCGTAAAGTTCCTTAACGTCGTCGAATACTACGAACGGGTCGTTAAGGTCGCCGCCAAGGTTCTTCACTGTGTTCTCGTATGCGCCACCACCGAGCGGTGCGCCGTGAGTCTTCACGCTGCGCTCGTAGCTTGATCCGTCTTCCTTGCGTGCGCCCTTAGCCATTACGGTGTGACCGATGATGAGTGTAGGACGATTCTCTTCCTTGTTAGCGAGGATAAGAGCAGCGCGGATCTCGTCAGGATCGTTACCATTGATTTCAAGAACGTTCCAACCCCATGATTCGTACTTCATGCGTGTGTTCTCGCGCATCACGACGTCGCACTCTGTAGAGAGCTGAATCTCGTTAGCATCGTAGAACATGATGAGGTTGTTGAGCTTGAAGAGGCCAGCGATACGGCCAGCGCCCTGTGATATCTCTTCCTGAACTCCACCGTCAGAGATGTAGGCATAAATCTTGTGCTGCATCATTGTGCTGCCAAGACGAGCCTCAAGGAACTTCTCTGCAATAGCAGCACCTACAGCGTAAGTGTGTCCCTGACCGAGCGGTCCAGATGTATTTTCTATTCCATGAATAATGTCACGCTCAGGATGTCCCGGACATACTGTTCCCCACTGACGGAATGTCTTCAAGTCGTCAATTGTGTACTTGCCCTGCAGAGCGAGAGCTGAGTAGAGCATAGGAGACATGTGACCAGGATCAAGATAGAAGCGGTCGCGGCCTTCCCATGTCGGCTGATCTGGGTCGAAAACCAAGAACTCCGAAAAAAGAACGTTGATAAAGTCAGCACCTCCCATAGCACCACCAGGGTGACCAGATTTGGCTTTTTCTACCATCGATACAGCAAGCAGTCGAATGTTGTCTGCCGCATGATTCATTAAATCCTTATTATTCATTTTATTATTTAAAGTTTAACAGTTTCTTTCGTGGATAAAAAGGTCTTTTAGCTTGGAAACCGACTTTTTATGGTCTTTTTCCTTTGTTTCTTTTGCAAAGATAGCGATTATAGTTGATATAACGGCTATATTGTTTGCGGAATTTTAAAAAATATTCGAATTGTTGTTGACTTTCCTATTACTATCCTTTTACTTTTGGGTTGCTTTTCTTTTACTTTTTGTTGGAGCTTAGCTTCTAATTTTGTTGTAACCTACGAGACGATACGTGCGTTGTCCTATACCTTTATAATATATAAGCATTTGGTAGCTGTTCTCGGTTTGGTAGAAGTTGCCTTCTGTCGAAACGGGGTGGAGCGTGCCGTCATCGTGCATTGTGAGGTATTGGTATGAGTAATAGCCTTGCTTCAATGGTATATACGCTTCGTAGAGCTTCGTCTGTTCGTTGTACGTCATCTCGTATCGCGGTATAAAACGGTCGTTTGTCCACACGCCGTTGACAAACACTCTGCCGTTCTGTCGTGGAGCCTGAAGACGGAAGTGAACTGTTACGTATTCCGATATGCGGTCGTTCTCAATATTGTCGCTGTTGCGGATATAGAAACTACCATTGGCGTCCTCGTCGTAGACATAACTCGGTCGCGGAAGGTCGGTCCATATCTGTGCGTGATAGTTCTTGCCGTCCCAACCTACGTTCTCAATGCCAAGAGTAGGGTGGGTTACGTCAAGAATCTCAAACTTATGAAATTCGTTGCCTCCGTTGAAGATATAGTCGCGGTTGTGCTCCCAACGCAGTCCGCTGCCGGTTTGGAATTGTGGCACAGCGTTTATGCGTGCAGTGCTCCAGCGTCCGTTCTGCATCACGACAGTATATAGTTCGGTGTTGGGATTCGTAATGCCAAGAGCCGAATAGTTTATCTCTGCAGCCACCTGCTGATGGGCTTTGTTTGTGTCGATATCGGTGTTTGTAGTCACCGCCATGCTCGTTTTAACCAGCGGCTCCACAATCATGAAGCAAGCCGTAAAGACGGTGTCGCCTTCGTTCTCGTCGTATACCATGAGACGATAGTTGCCGCTCATCTTTATGCGGCAATTCTCGTTCGGAATGGAAAGACGGTAGTGGGTGTAAAGCGTATTGGTGTTCAGCGATTCCTCGATGTCGTCAATGGTGCTGCCGTCTGCAAATCCTTCACAGTAGTCCGACTCGAAGATACCTTCCGACACACTCCAGTCGGCTTCGCAATGCTGTAGTCGGTAGGCATAGCGATGATACTCGTGCGTGAGGTCGTCGAAACTGATGTTTATCGTTTCGCCGTTTAGTGTAGCTATAGGCATTGAGAGCCAATTGTTGCCAGCCACAACCTGCAATGACGCAATGTTCTCCGACTTTATTTCGTTATATTGCGCAAAGCTGTTGGTGGCGGCAAGCGCCGACAATGCGATGATTATAGCCAATAGGTGTTTTCTCATAATCTGTTGTTTTAGGAGCGTTTGCCTATTAGAAGTCTACCGACACCTTCACGTTGATTTGTCTGCCCGTAAGGTAGTTCGGAACTGCATACTGCTGTCCAGTCACGTCAGTAATCCAGTAGTAGGAGTTAACGTTGTTTATGCCCAATAGGTTCAGACACTCGGCGCCCACCCAAAGGTTACGGATAGGGTTGCGCTTGTTGTGTCGGTCGTTATTGTCGATGATGCGATAGTTCAAGCCGATGTCAGCACGCTTGTACGCAGGAGCACGGAACACGTTCGACTCGAGTTCTCTGTGCGGTGCCGAGAACGGCAGACCGTCGGCAAGCGCCAGCTTCAGCGACATTTTCCAGCGTGTGGTGCCGGGGAAGTAGTCGGTGAAGAACATGTTCACGGCATAGCGCTGGTCGGTAGGCAATGGGATAGACTTGCCGTTCAGCTTCATGCTCGTGTTCATTAGCGAGAGCGACACCCACGAGTCTGTGCCCGGTACGAACTCGCCGAAGAGCTTCAGGTCCAAGCCTGCTGCGTGTCCGCTGCACATGTTGTCGCCATAGTATACCACCTTCACGTTGTTCACGCTGTACGGCACAAGATTGCCAAGCGCCTTGTAGTAAGCCTCGGCTGTGAACTTGAACGGACGGTTGTTTATCTTGAAGCGATAGTCGAAGCCCGCAATGAAGTGAATAGACCGCTGACTCTTTGCCTTGCGGTTGAGCGAAGCGTATGTTATGCCGTTCACCGTTGTGGTGTCTCTAATCTCCTTGAAGAACGGCGCCTGATAGTAAAGACCGGTGGCGAAGCGCATCGTGATGTTGTCGTTGAAGGCAGGGATGATGCCCAGCGACAGACGCGGACTGAGGATTGTCTCCTTCGTGAAACTCCAGTAGGCGAGACGCACACCGTAGTTCAATGTGTAGAGCGTCTTGCCTACAGAACCAGTGAAGCGGTAAGTGTCCTGAGCGTAAGCCTCAATGCGGTTTGCGGTGAGCGTGTTCTTCGCGCGCATACTATATATCATATAGAGGTCTTTGCCGGTATGCGGAATGCTGTACTTGCTCGAGTCGCGCATCTCGTACTCCACCGAGTTCTCGTTGATATGCTCCCATTTGTATGTGAAAGCCGCCTCAATGTCGTGCTTCTTCTGCTTTGTCTTGAACAGCAACTTGGCACTTTCTACGTGCGCCTTAAGATAGTTGCGCGTGTGCTGGAAGTAGGTGCCTACGCCCAGGTTCTCGCTCGTCTCGGTCTGTGTGAGCCAGTACTGACCTTGTATGTCGTACTTCTCCTGTTCGCGCGTGTTGAATGCTGAGGCGATGAGCGAAAGACTTGTGTTCTCGCCGAACTTGCGTGTTATGCCCAACGAACCGAAGAATGTGCGGAACACGTCTTTCTCATGTCCGTCGAAGTAGACCTTAAACGCCTTCACGTTCTCCATCGTACCAAAGTTGGTCTCGCGGTCTTCGGGTGTGAAGTTGTAGTGGTTGTCCGATATGTTGCCCATGAACTTGATGTCCCAACGCTTGTTGGGCGAATACGTAAGATAAGTCTGGTAGTCGATGAACGTAGGCTGATACTCGCCCTTAGTGTCCATCGACCCCAGCAGATACTTTGTCGTCTTGTAGCGCAAGCCATTGCTCCACGAGAACTTCTTGTTGCTCATGCCCACGAAAGCGCTTGCTCCGAGCATACTTGCTGTAGCAGACGCTTCGAAACGCTTCGGACGGCGGTATTCGATGTTCAGCGCCGACGACATCTTGTCGCCGTAGCGCGCCTCGTAACCGCCCGTAGAGAATCCGATCTTCTCAACCATGTCGGGGTTGATTACTGAGATGCCCTCCTGCTGTCCGCTTCTTACGAGGAATGGGCGGAAGATTTCCACATTATTTATATATACACTATTCTCGTCGAACGAACCGCCGCGCACGTTGTATTGCGACGAAAGCTCGCTGTGCGTCGATACGCCCGCCTGACTCTGTATCATTTCCTCTACAGCGTTGCCCGTTGTAGAAGGCATGTTCTTTATATGTTCCTTGCTCAGCTCCTGCGTCTGACCTGTTTCGATGCGCTTGCCCGTGATGGTTACCTCCGACAAGGCGTTGTCGCTGCTGTGCAGCACTACCTGCATGGTCTGCTTGCCACGCGGACGGCGCAGCACGCGCACCTTCGTCTTGTAGCCAATCATCGAGAATCTAATCTCTACCGAATCAGCCGACTGCAACTGCAGACTATAAGTGCCGTTGAGCGCAGTCATAGTCATCTTGCCCTGCTTTGCGCACGACACAGACGCAAACTCAACCGGGTCGTTGTTTTCGTCAATGACCTTACCAGTAAGCGTAAACGACTGCGCACTTGCTGATGCGTAGGCGCACAGACACAGTATTTGAAGTATAAATAATTTCAGTTTCATACCTAAAATAACGCCTGCCAGCCCGATTTATTGTATTTTTAGGCTCTAAAACCGCCTGTTTTTATAAAAAAGAATTAAAGAATGTAATTTTTACAATTATTATTTTGTAATTATTATAAAATAGTATACCTTTGCAAACGTAATGAACAAAGCAATTATATAATGAAACACAGCGACGCGGTAACCCGACTTGTAGAACACGGCATAAAGCCCTCTGTTCAGCGCATTGAGATTATGCATTACCTGATGACACACTTCACCCATCCAACGGTGGAGGAGGTCTACAAGGCATTGCTTCCCAAGATTCCGACACTCAGCCGTACCACGGTATACAACACGCTCAGAATGTTCTCGGAGCACAACGCTGCCCAGATGATAACAATCAACGAGCACCGAGTTTGCTACGATGGCGACGTCAGCCTTCACGCTCACTTCATCTGCAAGTGCTGCCGCAAGGTGTACGACATCTTCGACGAAGTTTCGGATGTTGTCAACCGTAAGGAACTGGCAGGTCATCAGATTGACGACGTACAGCTATATTATAAAGGTGTATGCAAGGAGTGTCGCGAGAAACAGCTTGAGGCTGCCGCCGGCTAATCAAAAGACAAGGCTTTTTTAACAAAATACTATTAACTCTTAAAACAGAAGAATTATGAAGAAGAAATTTATTTGCACAGTATGTGGTTATATTCATGAAGGTACAGAGGCTCCTGAGAAGTGCCCGGTTTGCAAGGCTCCGGCAAGCAAGTTCAAGGAGTTGAAGGATCCGACAGAAGGTCCGGCGTTCGCTACTGTTCACACTCTCGGCGCTGCTCGCGACGAGGAGGCTACTCCTGAGATGATCAAGGATCTCGAGACTCACTTCAATGGTGAGTGTGGCGAGGTAGGCATGTATCTCGCTATGAGCCGTCAGGCCGACCGCGAGGGTTATCCAGAGATTGCAGAGGCTTTCAAGCGCTACGCTTTCGAGGAGGCAGAGCACGCAAGCAAGTTCGCTGAGCTTCTGGGCGACGTTCTGAAGGACACAAAGTCGAACCTCGAGGCTCGTATCGCTGCTGAGCGCGGCGCTTGCGAGGACAAGTTCCGCATCGCAAAGAACGCTAAGGCTGCCGGTATGGACGCTACTCACGACACCGTTCACGAGATGGCTAAGGACGAGGCTCGCCACTGCGCAGGCTTCATGGGCTTGTACAAGCGCTACTTCGAGAAGTAATCACGACATGTAGTCGCACAGTCGGCTAAGATGTAACATAAAGAAGAGGATGTACCGAACATAATTAAGTTTCGGTGCATCCTCTTTTCGTTGTGTAGCGTTCGCCGTCCGATCGGTTTCCGTCCGCCGTCCGATTGGATTGCGTCCGCCGTCCGATTGGATTGCGTCCGCCGTCCGCACCGTTCGCGTTCGGTGCACGATGACTTTTCTTGGTTTTTAGGGTAATAAAAAACGGGTGTGTCCGAACTCCGGTTGAGGAGTTGGGACACACCCGCTATTGTTTTCCGACCAATAGTCTTATGGTCTTGCTCTCATTATCCGCAGAAGAACAGCACGACGAGCTGCGCCGTGAAGATACGCAGGAACATACTCAACGGATAAACCGTAGAATAGCCGATGGCAGGAGCCTCGCGCGAGCAAACAGAGTTGGCGTAAGCGAGGGCTGGTGGGTCGGTGTATGTACCGGCGAGCATACCCATGATTGTGAAGTAGTTGAACTTGTACTTCATGCGTGCTATAGTGCCGACAATAAGGATAGGAATGATTGTGATGATGAAACCGGTGAGTACGTAGAGCAGACCGTCGCCTTCTACAACCGTGTTCCAGAAGTTGGCGCCAGCCTTTATACCTACACTCGCAAGGAACAGCACAAGGCCTATCTCTCGAAGCATCATGTTAGCGGATGTCGTGGTGTAGGTGTTGAGCTTCATGCGGTGGCCGAAGCGACCGATGAGGATGGCGATGATAAGCGGACCGCCGGCGATACCGAGCTTCAGAGGAACCGGCATTCCAGGGATAGCAAACGGGATGCTACCGAAGATGATACCGATGAAGATACCGATGAAGATGGTGGCTATGTTAGGCGCATCAAGACGCTTCACAGAGTTGCCCATGAGCTCGGCGATGCGGTTCACGTTGTCCTCCGGACCTACTACGAGAATCTTGTCGCCCACCTGGAAACGGTAGTTGCGGCTTGCGAAGAGGTCCATGCCCTGACGCGAAAGACGTGTAACGGTTACGCCGTATACAGACGAGAAGTGCATCTTGCCGAGTGTCTTACCGTTCATTGACGGGTTGGTAACGACGATGCGGCGCGAAACAAGCGGCTGCTTGCTCTCGTTCTCCTCCCACTCTGTCTCCAGTTCCGGACCGATGAATGCCTGGATAGCCGGAGCGTCAGCCTCGGCACATGCTACAAGCACCTCGTCGCCCATGTCGAAGACGGTGCGGCTGGTCGGGATGCTGTACTCGCCGTTCTTGAACAGACGCGAGAACACTACATCGCGGTTGAGGAAGTCGCTGATTTCTGCCACTGTGCGGCCAGAGAGGTAAGCATTGTTCACCTTCAGGTGCATCTGGTGCGGCTTAGCCTGCGGGTTCTCTGCCTCTTCAGCTTCAAGCTTCTGCTCCTCCTCCTCAAGCTTTGTGCGGGTAAGGAAGCGGATGGCGATAGTAGCACCGATGATGCCTACCACGCCAAGCGGGTAAGCGCAAGCGTAACCTGATGCAATCTGTGGCAACTCGCCGAAGCCGTTCTGCCAAACAGAACTGAGCGCTTCGTTGGCTGCACCAAGACCCGGTGTGTTGGTAACGGCTCCGTAGAGCGTGCCCACCATCATCGGGAGGTTTGTCTTGTCGTTAGTGTCGAAGAAGAGGTAGTAGCAAGCGAACATCACGACCACGTTCAGCAGGATGGCTGTTGTAGAGAGCAAGTTGAGTGTTACGCCGCCCTTCTTGAAACTCTCGAAGAAGCCAGGACCTACCTGCAGACCGATGCAGAACACGAACAGAATAAGTCCGAAGTCCTGAATGAAGGTCATTGTGTCCTTGGGGGCTGTGAAACCGATGTGGCCTGCTAAGATACCAGCAAAGAGCACCCAAGTGACGCCGAGCGAAATGCCGCCAATCTTGATCTTACCCAGCAGGATGCCGACTGCAATGACAATGGCATAGAGTAGGGCGATATGGGCAATCGACTCAGTGTTGGTGAATAGGTTGATTATCCAATCCATTTTTAGTGTTTTAATAGTTTTAATATATAGTTCTAATAGTTTCTATACTATGTTGGGCTTTCGTTTGAAATAGCAATTCTGATAGATAACTAAAAATGATAATTCAAGATTGCCGACAACGTAATCGGCAAACCTGAATTATCAAACTCTATATGCTTAGTAGCTGCGAGCGATAATTACGCGCTGTGTAGCCGGCTTGCCAGAAACCATGTCTACACCCGGAGTCTGCTCGAACATGAACGGCACGCAACGGATGGTAGCCTGAGTCTCTTCCTTGATCTTTGCCTCGGTCTCGGCTGTGCCGTCCCAGTGGCAGAGGAAGAAGCCGCCGTCCTTGATGCGCTCCTTGAACTCCTCGTAGTTGTCGCACTCGTAGATGTGAGCGTTGCGAAAGTCGAGAGCCTTCTTGTAGATGTTAGCCTGGATGTCCTCGAGCAACTGCTCTACGTATTCAACGATGCCGTCGAACGAGCGTGTCTCCTTCTCGAGAGTATCGCGACGCATGATCTCGATAGTGTTCTCCTCGAGGTCGCGACCGCCCATAACGAGACGTACCGGCACACCCTTCAGCTCGTAGTCGGCGAACTTGAAGCCCGGACGCTTGTTGTCTGCGTCGTCGTACTTCACGCTGATACCTGCTGCGCGCAACTGGCTGATAACCGGAGCGAGCTTCTCAGAGATAGCCTGCAGCTGCTCTGCGTTCTTAGTGATAGGCACGATGACAACCTGGATAGGAGCGAGCTTCGGAGGAAGCACGAGACCGTTGTCGTCAGAGTGGGTCATGATGAGCGCGCCGATGAGACGTGTAGATACGCCCCATGATGTAGCCCATACGTACTCGGGCTTATTCTCCTTGTTGAGGAATGTAACGTCGAACGCCTTTGCGAAGTTCTGTCCGAGGAAGTGCGATGTGCCGCTCTGCAGAGCCTTGCCGTCCTGCATCATTGCCTCGATTGTGTATGTGTTCAACGCACCTGCGAAGCGCTCTGTCTCGCTCTTTACGCCCTGAACGACCGGTACAGCCATCCACTTCTCTGCGAAGTCGGCGTAAACGTGCAGCATCTTCTTTGCTTCCTCTTCAGCCTCCTCCTTTGTAGCGTGAGCTGTGTGGCCCTCCTGCCAGAGGAACTCTGATGTACGGAGGAACGGACGTGTGCGCATCTCCCAGCGCATTACGTTACACCACTGGTTGCACATCAAAGGAAGGTCGCGGTACGACTGAATCCAGTTCTTGTATGTGTTCCAGATGATGGTCTCAGATGTAGGACGGATGATGAGTTCTTCCTCGAGCTTAGCAGCCGGGTCTACCTCGATGCCGGTCTTGTCCTCGTTGGTACGAAGACGGTAGTGGGTCACCACAGCACACTCCTTGGCGAATCCCTCTACGTGCTCAGCTTCGCGGCTGAAGAACGACTTCGGGATAAGCAGTGGGAAGTAAGCGTTCTGTGCGCCGGTCTCCTTGAACATCACGTCAAGCTGGTGCTGCATCTTCTCCCAGATAGCATATCCGTAAGGCTTGATAACCATACATCCGCGTACGGCTGACTGCTCAGCGAGGTCTGCCTTTGTAACGAGGTCGTTAAACCACTGGCTGTAGTTCTCTGAGCGCTTTGTAAGTTGTTTTAATTCTTTTGCCATTATTTTTTAATGATTAATTTTATGTTCTTAAGTATCTTAATAATGCTGATTACATTAAATTTGCACTGCAAAAATACAAAAAATTGTTGTAATATAGCCACTATATCAAAAAAACCAGTATCTTTGCAGTTATAAATGCGTGGTAAAACGCATAAAAACTCTTTTTTAACATCAAAATTACGCAAAGAAATGAACAAAATTACAGGGATAACAATGGCAATGGGCGTTCTTGCCGTTGTAAGTTGTGGCACTAAGTAGGGCACAGGATCGCTAATTGGTGCTGGTGGTGGTGCGCTTGTTGGCGGCATCATTGGTAAGCTCGCAGGAAACACAGCCGTAGGTGCTGCTATCGGTGGCGCTGTAGGCGCTGGCGCAGGTGCTATCATCGGTCATCACATGGACAAGGTGGCTGAACAGGCAAAGCAGGTGGAGAACGCAAAGGTAGAGAAGGTGACAGACGCTAACGGTCTTGAGGCTGTTAAGGTGACATTCGACTCTGGCATCCTCTTCGCAACAAACAAGGCAGACCTCAGCGCTGCTTCAAAAACTGCTCTTGCAAACTTCTCAAAGACATTGAAGGAGAACAACTTGTTGTACGTTGACATCTATGGTCATACCGACTCAACCGGCAACGACGGCATCAATATTCCGCTCAGCAACAAACGTGCGCAGAGCGTTGAGGCTTACTTGAAGAGCTGCGGCGTTTCGGCTTCTCAGCTTCAGAAAGTGGTTGGTAAGGGTAGCTCTGAGCCTGTGGCAGACAACGCAACTGTTCAGGGCCGCAAAGAGAACCGCCGTGTAGAGGTTTATCTCTATGCAAGTCAGGCTATGATTGACGCTGCAAATGCAGGCACACTCAAGTAAAGCAAGTATATAAAACTTACCGCATATAAGAATTAAGGTGGTGGGGATGTCAAGGAGAAATGCTTCGGAACTTCTTCTTGGCATTCCTTCTCTGCCTTATTTTTTTGTTTTAACAAATGTATGAAATTAGGTATCGTTTCTAAGTTGATAAAGTGGGCTTTGGCCTTGTTTTTCAGTTCTACAATTCTTGTGGTTGTGGCATATAGGTTCATTCCGGTATATGTTACGCCGCTTATGGTTATCCGCTGCTTCCAGCAGGTGGCAGACGGCGAGTCGATGAAGATGAGACATTCGTGGAAACCGCTCGACGATATATCGCGCTCGCTGCCGGTGGCTGTGATGGCGAGTGAAGACCAGCGCTTTCTGCTTCATCACGGTTTCGACTTCGGGGCTATACAGAAGGCTGTGCATCAGAACAAGCGAAGCTCGAAGCGCAAGTACGGAGCAAGCACCATATCGCAGCAGACTGCCAAGAATGTTTTTCTGTGGCCGGGCAGAAGCTGGGTGCGCAAAGGTTTCGAGGTCTACTTCACGGCTTTGATTGAAACGTTGTGGAGCAAGCATCGCATCATGGAGGTCTACCTTAACTCAATAGAGATGGGCGACGGCATCTATGGCGCTGAGGCAGTTGCCAAGTACCACTTCGGCAAGACTGCAGAGGAGCTCACACGTGCCGAGTGTGCTCTCATAGCCGCCACTCTGCCTAATCCGCGCAAGTTCGACAGCAGCAATCCTTCTGCTTATATGCGTGCCCGCCGCGGAAAGATAGAGTACGAGATGAAGTTCATGCCGCTCTTCCCGAAAGAAGGCGAGGACTACGATCCGTCGACAGCGTCGGGCGGAGTGTACAAGCGTAACAGGCATAAATAATATTTGAAACTTATATACGAAGCAATATAGTGGATACTCTTCTTAAATCATTGAACCCCAACCAGCTTGCAGCTGTGGAATATACCGACGGACCGGAGCTTATCATAGCAGGCGCCGGCTCTGGCAAGACTCGTGTGTTGACCTACAAGATAGCATATCTCTTGCAGAAGGGACTTGCTCCTTGGTCTATCCTTGCACTTACGTTTACGAACAAGGCAGCACGCGAGATGAAGAGTCGTGTAGCCGAACTCGTTGGTGAGGACCGCGCACGCTATCTTAATATGGGTACGTTCCACTCCGTATTTCTGCGCATACTGCGTGCGGAGGCAGAGGCTGTCGGTCTGCAGCGCAACTTCTCTATATACGACGATGGCGACTCGCGTGGGGTGGTGAACTCAATCATTAAGGAGATGCAGCTTGACGACAAGCAGTACAAGGCTTCTGCTATATTAGGTCGTATCGGTGCTGCAAAGAATAGTCTTGTGACGCCTGAGGTGTATATGTCGGATCCGCATCTTATGGAGCGCGACAAGGTTTCGAGTATGCCGAAGTTAGGACAGATATACGCTATGTATGCAGCACGTTGCAAGGCTGCCAATGCAGTCGACTTCGACGACATGCTTCTCTTTACCTATAAACTCTTTGCCGAGAATCCACAAATTGCTAAAAAGTATGCCGAGCGATTCTGCTATGTTCTTGTCGACGAGTATCAGGATACCAACTATGCCCAGCAGGCAATTCTGACGCTCCTGACGAAAGAGCAGCGTAATATCTGTGTTGTTGGTGACGATGCGCAGTGTATCTATGCTTTCCGTGGTGCTAACATCGACAATATACTCAAGTTTCAGAGCATATACGAAGGTGCACGTCTCTTCAAATTAGAGCAGAACTATCGTTCTACGCAAACTATAGTGAAAGCTGCTAACAGCGTTATTGTCAATAACCAACGCCAGATACGCAAGGAAGTGTTCAGCGAAAATGGTGATGGCGAGAAGGTGCATCTGAACATAGCTTATTCGGATAAGGAAGAAGCGAGTGTCGTGTGTAATGAAATACGTCGCTTGCACAATCGTTATGGTGTCGCCTATCGTGATATCGCTGTGCTTTATCGTACCAATGCGCAGAGCCGATTGTTTGAGGAGGAGCTTCGTCGTCAGGATACCCCATATTGCATCTATGGCGGCATGAGTTTCTATCAGCATAAGGAGATTAAGGACGTTATCGCTTACTTCCGTTTGGTGGCAAACCCGAACGACGAGGAAGCGTTGAAGCGCGTCATCAACTATCCGAAACGAGGTATCGGTGATACTACCATTTCGAAGCTTATAGCTGCGTCGCGTGCATGCAATGTCAGTTTGTGGGACGTTGTAGGCAATCCGAGCATGTATAATGCAGGCGTTTCTGCCGGAACCGAGAAAAAAGTTCTTGGTTTCTATTATCTCATTGACAAGTTTATACGCGACAATCGCACAGTCGACGCATACGGCTTGGGTAAGGAGATTCTGGAGAAGTCGGGCTTGAAGTTCGAATTGGCAGCCGACAAGTCGATAGAAGGTGCAGAACGTCAGGAAAACATTGAGGAATTTATGTCGGGTCTGCACGACTTTGTCGATACAAAGCGCGAGGAAGGTTATGAAGACGAGGTGTATATCGCCAATTTCCTACAAGAGGTTGCTCTGCTTACAGACAGCGATGAAGAGAATGATAACGATAATGATGCGTCTTCAAACGAGCGTGTGTCGCTTATGACAATACATGCGTCTAAAGGTTTGGAGTTCAATTCTGTTTTCGTTGTAGGGTTGGAGGAGAATATCTTCCCGAGTCCGCGTGCATGCTCTTCGGTTCGTGAGTTGGAGGAGGAGCGCCGTCTGCTCTATGTCGCTATAACGCGTGCCGAGCAACGTTGCTTCTTGTCGTGTGCTAAGAGTCGCTATCAGTATGGCAGTATGATGTTCAACGAGCCGAGTCGCTTTTTGAAGGAAATAGACAAGCAGTATTTGGTCGTCGAAGGCAATGCCGCAGGGTTTAAATCGCAGGGTAGTCAGTCGCAACCATTCCAGTCATGTCCGCAATCTCAGCCATATCGTGAAACGCCGCAGCGCAATCCATTCCAAAGCACAATGCCTTCTGGTTTCCGTCGTTTGCAGCCAGTGTCTCAGCGCTTTCAGACTTCGGCGTCAACTCAGCGTATGCAAGCCTCTGCTTCTTCACAACGACAGACTATACATGCCGGTGCCCGTGTTGAGCATCAGCGCTTTGGACTTGGAACTGTTGTTGCTGTAGAAGGAGTGGGCGAGAACGAGAAGGCTACCATCGAGTTTCAGAATGCAGGAACCAAGACTCTGCTCATGAAATTCGCTCGATTGACAGTTTTGAAGTAGGAAAAACAGAATAATATTGTGTATGTATAGAAAAATTAGTACCTTTGCAATCGATTACACACTAATATTCATTTAATACAAATTTTATGATTCTTCAAAATTTGCAAAACGATTTCAAAGGTTCTAATTGGAAGCGCGAAATTGACGTGCGTGATTTTATTCAGTCTAACTACGAGGCTTATGACGGCGACGAGTCGTTCCTTGTTGGCCCTACAGAGCGTACAAACCATCTTTGGGAGGTACTTTCAAAGATGTTCGAGGTGGAGCGCGAGAAGGGTGTTTATGATGCAGAGACAAAGCTGCCTCAGAGCATCGATACTTACGGTGCTGGCTATATCGACAAGGATAGCGAGGTTATCGTTGGTTTGCAGACCGACGTGCCTCTGAAGCGTGGTATCTTCCCTAAGGGTGGTATTCGTATGGTGGAGAAGGCTCTTAAGTCATACGGCTACGATCTTGATCCTGCAACAAAGACTATCTTTACAAAATATCGCAAGACACACAATGAGGGCGTGTTCTCTGCATATAACGATGATATCAAGGCTGCACGCCATGCTCATATCATCACTGGTTTGCCCGATGCATACGGTCGTGGCCGTATCATCGGCGACTACCGTCGTGTAGCTCTCTATGGTACAGCAAACCTTATCGAGGAGAAGAAGCGCTACTTCAAGCGTATCGACATCCAGGAGTTTACTGAGGAAATCGTTCGCCACCGCGAGGAGGTTTCAGAGCAGATTCAGGCTTTGAAGCAGTTTGAGCGTATGTGTGCTGCTTATGGTTTCGACGTAACAAAGCCGGCAACAAACGCTCGCGAGGCTGTTCAGTGGACTTACTTTGGCTACCTCGGTGCTGTTAAGGATCAGGATGGTGCTGCTATGTCGCTCGGTCGTGTCTGCGCATTCCTGGATATCTACATCCAGCGCGATCTCAAGAACGGCACGCTCACAGAGCAGGAAGCTCAGGAGCTCATCGACCAGATGATCATGAAGCTGCGTATCGTACGCTTCCTCCGTACTCCTGAATATAACGACCTCTTCTCTGGCGACCCGATTTGGGCTACAGCTTCTATTGGTGGTATGGGCATCGACGGCCGTTCGATGGTTACAAAGACCGACTATCGTTTCCTCCATACTCTCTACAATATGGGTCCGTCGCCAGAACCTAACCTTACTGTGCTTTGGAGCGAGCGCCTGCCAGAGGCATGGAAGAAGTATTGTGCTAAGGTAAGTATCGACACAAGCGCTATCCAGTATGAGAACGACGACCTTATGCGTGCTGATCTCGGCGACGACTACGGTATCGCATGCTGCGTATCGCCGATGAAGATTGGTAAGCAGATGCAGTTCTTCGGTGCTCGTGCTAACCTCGCTAAGTGTATGCTCTATGCTATCAATGGTGGTCGTGACGAGATGTCGGGCGAGCAGATAGCTCCGCGCTTTGCTCCTATCACTGGTGATTACCTCACATACGAGGAGTTCATGCCTAAGTTCGAGCAGATGATGCGTTGGTTGGCTAAGACTTATGTCAACGCTCTGAAGATTATCCACTACATGCACGACAAGTACGACTATGAGGCGTTTGAGATGGCGCTGCATGACGGAGATGTAGAGCGCACACGTGCTACCGGTATCGCTGGTCTGTCTATCGTTGCCGACTCTATCGCTGCAATGAAGAACTGTCGCATCCGCATCATCCGCGACGAGAGCGGTCTTGCAGTAGACTATAAGATTGAAGAGGGCGAATATATGCCGTTCGGCAACAACTGTGATGAGACAGACGAGATTGCAGTATCGCTCACAGAGACATTCATGGAGTATCTGCGCCAGCATCGCACATACCGCGACGCTGTTCCGACACAGAGCTTGCTGACCATCACTTCTAACGTTGTGTATGGCCGTAACACTGGTGCTACACCTGACGGTCGTCAGAAGGGAGTTCCGTTCGCTCCGGGTGCCAACCCGATGAACGCACGCGACGTGAAGGGCGCTGTTGCAGCTCTTGCATCTGTTGCTAAGTTGCCGTTCCAGCACTCTCGCGATGGTATCTCTTACACATTCGCTATTGCTCCGTCGGCTCTCGGCAAGACAAAGGATATGCAGGCAGACAACCTCACACACTTGCTCGACGGCTACTTCACACCGACTGGCGGACAGCACATCAATGTGAACGTGTTCGACCGCGATCTTCTGCTCGATGCGATGGATCATCCTGAGAAGTATCCGCAGCTTACAATCCGTGTCAGCGGATACGCTGTGAACTTCGTGAAGCTTACACGTGAGCAGCAGCTCGATGTACTCTCGCGTACAATCAACCTCGGTATGTAATTCTGAGCGTTAAATCGTAACTATAAATTGAGAGGCTGTGGTTTCTATGATGTAGGAACTACAGCCTCATATTGTTAAAATAAAAATTTTCCTTTACTGGTTTTAAACCAAATGGTCCGCGATGCGTCATAATATCAAAAAAGGAGACGCTATGAATAATGAAGAACAGTATATATTGAATCGTTGCGGAAAGCAGAACCCTTTCACGGTGCCCGAAGGCTATTTCGATAGTCTGCGCACAGAGCTTATGCAACGCGTCGAAGTAAAGCCCAAAGATATTTCTCTTTGGAAACGTTGGCGTGGCTACGTGGCTGCGGCATGTATGGTTGGCGTTGTTGCCGGCGTTGCTACATACATCGGTTTCGGTTCTGAAGCCACAGAGAACAAACATGTGGCTGTAAATGTAAAGGCATCGAATGTCGACAACTTGTCTGAAGACGAATATGCCGACTATACAATGCTCGACAACGATGATATATATTCACTTTTGGCTAATAATTAGAATCATATAATAAACGATTTTAAAATATTACATCAATGGTAGCACTTTTTGATAAATATGTACTTAGAACTTTGGCGCTTGTCGTAGCTTTTGTGTTGTGCAGCGCATCTGCTGCAGCGCAGAAAAAACATAACTTTAATCCGGCAAAGTTTGAAGCGGATTTAGAGCAGTTCATTGCTTCTGAAGTAGGTCTCACTCCAAGTGAGGCTTCTGCGTTTTTCCCCGTTTATCGTGAGATGCGTAAGAAGCAGTTGGCTTATTTCGGCGAAGAACGTCGTTTGCGCCATGTAGATCCGACAGATGAGAAAGCATGTGCTGAGGCTATTCGCAAACGTGACAAGAATGATATTGAACTGAAGGTTCTTCAGCAGACATATCATGAGCGTTTCATGACTATACTGCCAGCAACTAAGATTTTCAGGGTCTTGAAAGCTGAGAGTAAGTTTCACAGACAGTTCTTTAAAAAAGCGAAAGCTCAAAAAAATAAAGGAAGATAGCAGTATTAAGAACTGATGGGTAGATATTTTGTAGAGTTTGCATACGACGGAACCGATTATCATGGTTGGCAGATACAGCCTAATGGCAACTCTGTACAAGAGGAGTTGCAGAAAGCCTTGTCCATGATTCTGCGTATGGAAATAGGTGTTGTCGGTGCAGGACGTACTGACACTGGTGTGCATGCACGTAGGATGACGGCACACTTTGAAATAGAACGGAACATAGATTGTGAGCAATTGGCTTATAAGCTAAACCGCTTGTTGCCGCGCGATATAGCTGTTTATTCCGTATATCCGGTTGCTGATGATATGCATGCACGATTCAGTGCCACACTCCGAACATACCATTATTATATACACACCTCGAAGAACCCTTTCCTTAGGAAGTATTCTTGCGAGATGCATTACGACCTCGACTTCAACTTGATGAACGAGGCAGCAAGCTATTTGCTTACTGTTAAGGATTTCGGATCGTTCTGCAAGGCTCACAGCGACGTTAAAACCACTCTTTGTGATGTGTCCGAAGCCGTTTGGGTGCGCGATGGCGAGAATGCTTGGCATTTCCGTATTTCTGCCAACCGCTTCCTGCGCAACATGGTGCGTGCAGTTGTGGGCACGTTGATAGAAGTTGGACGCCACCGACTCACACTTGAGCAGTTCCGTGAGGTCGTTGCCAGCGGAAATCGCTCCTCGGCAGGCGAGAGTATGCCGGGTAATGCGCTGTTTTTAGAAGACGTAAAGTATTAATATTTTAAGTAATAATATCTCACCCCTACATTTTTTCTTTTATGTGGCTGATATTAGCATTCTGCTCAGCAGCGTTGCTGGGCTTGTATGATGTAAGCAAGAAGAAGGCGTTGCTCAACAATGCCGTTCTTCCTGTCTTGTTTTTCAATACCGTAATATGTTCCCTTATCTTTATTCCGTTCATAGTTCTTTCGTCCACTACAAATGTGCTTGACGGAACGGTTTTCTATGTAGAACAGAGCACATGGGCTGAACATAAGTATATCATTCTGAAGGCATGTATTGTGTTGTCTTCGTGGGTATTCGGCTATTTTGCTATGAAACATCTGCCTATAACCATTGTCGGACCTATCAATGCTACGCGTCCGGTTATGGTGCTTGTCGGTGCGATGCTTGTGTTTGGCGAGCGCTTGAACGTATGGCAGTGGATTGGTGTGCTTTTGGCTATCGTTTCATTCTTCCTTTTGAGTAGAAGTGGTAAGAAAGAGGGTGTCAACTTCACTCATAATCGCTGGATATTCTTTCTTGTTGTGGCCGCTGTGCTTGGCGCTGTCAGCGGATTGTACGACAAGTATCTTATGGCTCCGCCTGAGAATGGGGGAGTGGGACTGAGCAGAATGGTAGTGCAGAGTTGGTATAATATTTATCAGCTTTGCCTCATGGGTTGTGCAATATTCGCTATTTGGTATCCTACACGTAAGAAGACAACGCCGTTTCATTGGCGTTGGAGTATTGTGTTTATTAGTATTTTCTTGAGTATTGCCGACTTCGTATACTTCTATGCGTTGAGTTTGCCTGGTGCAATGATTTCAATTGTGTCGATGGTGCGTCGCGGTAGTGTTGTAGTAAGTTTCTTCTGTGGTGCGTTGTTGTTCAAAGAGAAAAACCTGACAAGTAAGTTGATTGATATGCTGTTCGTTATACTCGGAATGATTTTCCTGTATATAGGCTCGCACTAATTTAATTTACGTTTTTTAGTAATTACAATATTCGGCAATCCAATATAAAATGTTAACTTTGTAGGCAAATCGTAATATAAAGAAAACATCTATGGCACGAAATATATTTAAAGGACTTGGTGTGGCACTTATAACGCCATTCACTTCAGATGGTAATGTTGATTATAAATCATTAACCCGTTTGGTGGAATATCAGATTGATAATGGCGCTGATTTCCTCTGTATACTTGCCACGACAAGCGAGGCTCCTTGCTTGTCGGCTGAGGAGAAGGAAAAGGTGAAACAGCTTGTAATCGAAGTCAATCGTGGACGTTTGCCGCTCCTTATGGGATGTGGTGGCAACAATACTAAGGCTATTGTTGAAGAACTGAAGAATAGCGACTGGCGTGGCATAGATGGTGTGTTGAGTGTTTGTCCGTATTATAACAAACCCTCACAGGAAGGTCTTTACCAGCATTTCAAGGCAATAGCAGAGGCAAGTCCGCTGCCGGTTGTTCTTTACAATGTACCCGGACGTACCGGTGTTAACCTTAAGGCAGAGACTACAGTTCGCTTGGCTAACGATTGCGAGAATATCATAGCAATCAAGGAAGCCAGCGGCAGCTTGGAGCAGGTTGACGAGATTATAAAGAACAAGCCGGCTCGTTTCGACGTGATTAGCGGTGACGATGCTCTCACGTTCTCTATGGTAGCGAGCGGTGCTGCAGGTAGTATTTCTGTTATCGGCAATGCTTTGCCGAAGGAGGTTTCGCGCATGATTCGTCTCGAATTTAACGGCGAGTACGAAGCCGCACGCACCATACATCATCGTTTTACAGAGTTGTATTCTCTGCTCTTCATTGATGGAAACCCGGCTGGTGTGAAAGCATTGCTGCACGAGATGGGTTTCATCGAGAACGTATTGCGTCTGCCGCTTGTCCCCACTCGTATCACGACGCTTCAGAAGATGACAGAGATTCTGAAAACTCTCAAAATATAACTATATAGCATTTCGCTATATATAATAAATGTGGTTTGACACACAAGGTTATCATATTTCCTACGCTTTGCGTTGTTGTGTTAGCGCTATTTCTTCTTAATATCTTTTATGGGGCTGTACGGATTCCAGTATCCGAAGTTCTTGGAATATTAAGTGGAAATGAAGCGTCTAACGTCTCGTGGCAGTATATCGTTATGGGCTATCGCTTGCCGCAGGCCCTTACAGCCCTTCTCACGGGCAGTGTGCTGTCTGTTTGCGGACTCATGCTGCAGGTTATATTTCGCAATCCGCTTGCAGATTCTTCCATTCTCGGTATAAGCAGCGGCGCTGGTCTGGGCGTAGCGTGTGTCATGCTGATGTTCGGCGGAGGCTTGTATATCGGAACTTTGTCTGTAGCAGGTTTTGCTGCAGTCTTTGCTGCCGCCTTGTTAGGTGCGTTGGCTGTTACTTTTGTCATGCTTTTCCTTTCAAGTCTCATCCGTAACAACGCTTTATTGCTCATTGCTGGTGTTATGCTTGGTTACATAACCTCGTCGGTCGTGATGCTTCTTAACTTCTTTGCATCTGCTGACGGCGTCCGAGCGTATGTGCAATGGGGAATGGGCAATTTCTCTGGAGTTTCAGAAGCGATGTTGCCTTTCTATGCAATTTTGTCTATAGTATGTATAGCAGCGTCGTCTCTACTTGTGAAACCTTTGAACATAATGATGATTGGTAGTCGGTATGCAGAGAACTTGGGCGTAAACATAAAGCGTTTGCGCACGATTATCTTGTTGCTTACCGGTGTAATGGCAGCTTTGTCTACAGCCTTTTGCGGACCGATTGCCTTTATCGGTTTGGCTGTTCCGCATCTGTCTCGTCTGTTGTTGCGTACGGACGACTTCCGATTAATCATGCCAACAACAATTCTTCTTGGCGCTATCGTCGCCTTAATCTGCAATTTTATATGTGTATTGCCCAGTAATGGATGTGTGTTGCCGCTTAATGCCGTGACACCATTCCTCGGCGTGCCCATAATATTATATGTAATATCAAGGAAAAGCTATTCGTTATGAATGAAATAGAACGTATAAAACAGCTTCGTAAGTTGCTGCATGAATATAATCACAACTATTATGTGCAGAACATGCCTACGGTCACCGACCGTGAGTTTGACGAATTGATGCATGAGTTACAGTCTCTTGAGGAGAAACATCCCGAACTGTATGACCCCAATTCGCCTACGCAACGTGTGGGCAGCGATTTGACACAGGGCTTCACCCAGGTAGAGCACAAGTATCCGATGCTCTCGTTGGCTAATACCTACAACGAGCAGGATGTGCAAGACTGGTACGATTCGGTGAAGCGTGGACTCGAAGGCGAAGATTTTGAAGTGTGCTGCGAGATGAAGTACGACGGATTGTCTATATCTCTTACCTACGAGAATGGTCGCCTTGTTCGTGGTGTTACGCGCGGCGACGGAGTGGTAGGCGACGATGTTACTGCCAATGTGAAGACTATCCGCTGCATACCGCTTGTGCTCAACGAGAATGTGGGTTATCCCGATAAGTTTGAGATACGCGGCGAGATTCTTATGCCTTGGAAGGTGTTCGATGATCTGAATGCTCAGCGCGAAGCTGCTGAAGAACCATTGTTCGCCAATCCGCGCAACGCGGCAAGCGGCACTTTGAAAAGTCAGGACCCACGCCTCGTTGCCGATCGACATCTTGACTGCTATCTCTATTATCTGCTTGGTGAGACTTTGCCGTCTGACGGTCATTTCGAGAACTTGGCTGAGGCTGCGAAGTGGGGATTCAAGATATCGCAAGGCATGCGCAAGGTGAAGACGCTTCAGGAGATATACGACTTCATAAACTATTGGGACGTTGAGCGCAAGAACTTGCCGGTGGCTACCGACGGAATCGTGCTTAAGGTAAATTCGCTCCGTCAGCAGCAACACTTGGGTTATACAGCCAAGTCGCCTCGTTGGGCTATCGCTTATAAGTTCAAGGCTGAGCAGGCTACGACACGTCTTGAGAGTGTGTCGTTCCAGGTAGGTCGAACAGGCGCCGTAACGCCGGTGGCTAACATGGATGCCGTGCGACTTGCCGGTACAATGGTGAAGCGTGCTACGCTTAACAATGAGGACTTTATCAAGAACCTCGACTTGCATATCGGCGATTACGTCTACGTTGAGAAGGGTGGAGAGATTATCCCTAAGATTGTAGGTGTTGATGTAGCGAAGCGTTCGGCTGAGGCACAGCCCGTGAAGTTTATTGACTGCTGCCCTGAGTGCGGCACTCCGCTTGTGCGTTACGAGGGCGAAGCTGCGCATTATTGTCCGAACGATACGGGCTGCCCACCGCAAATCAAGGGTCGCATAGAGCATTTCATAGCTCGCAAGGCGATGAACATCGACTCGTTAGGACCTGAGACCGTTGACGATTACTATCGTCGCGGACTCATACACAATATTGCCGACTTGTACTGCATCCAGGTGCAGGACATCAATGGCAGCGGCAACCGTGAGCGTTCGGCTCGCAAGATTGTGGCAAGCATTGAGGCTTCCAAGCAAGTGCCGTTCGAGCGTGTTGTCTTTGCTCTCGGCATACGCTTTGTCGGCGAGACTTCAGCCCGACTGTTGGCGCGCCATTTCAAGTCGATGGATGCGCTGCAGAATGCTTCGTTGCAGCAGCTGATGGATGTAGATGGAGTAGGCGAGGTGATAGCAAAGAGTATCATTACCTACTTCCACAATGCGGCGAACCTTGAGATAGTGAACCGTTTGCGTGAGTACGGCTTGCAGATGCAGCTTTCTTCCGAGCAGATAGCTAACACTACGAACAAACTTGAGGGAAAGAGCATCGTCATCAGTGGTGTTTTCTCTAAGCATAGTCGCGACGAGTATAAGGCTATGATAGAGCAGAACGGCGGCAAGAACGTTGGTTCTATCAGTGGCAAGACGTCCTTCATCCTCGCCGGTGAGAATATGGGACCGTCAAAACTGCAGAAAGCCGAGAAGCTGGGCGTGCAAATCGTAGACGAGGACACATTCCTCAGTATGTTAGAATAATAATGTAGAAACCCTAAATACAGAATATGAAAATAGTAATAGGCATAGATGTTGGCATTAGCACTACAAAAATCGTAGGTATCAACGAACAAGGCAATGTCGTATCACCAATCAGAATACGAGCTACCGACCCCGTAACTTCGCTTTATGGCGCTTTCGGAAAGTATCTGCACGACAATCATATCCAGTTGGGCGATGTAGAGAAGGTTATGCTTACCGGTGTGGGCAGCGCATACATCAACGAGCCGGTTTATGGCTTGCCTACAGACAAGGCGGAGGAGTTTCTGGCAGACGGTTTGGGCGCTCGTTACGAGACCAATCTTGATCGTATGCTTGTCGTTAGTCTCGGAACGGGCACGTCAATCGTTAAGTGCGACGGCGACGACATCAAGCATATTGGCGGTATCGGTATCGGCGGCGGCACATTGCAGGGCTTGTCGCGTTTGCTCCTGAAAACCGACGACATAAAGCAGGTGGCAGCGCTTGCCGAAGAAGGCGACCTCTCGCATATCAATGTGCTTATTAAGGACATCTGCGCCAACCCGTTGCAAGGACTTCCTATGGACGCCATCGCTTCGTTGTTCGGCAACGCGAAGACGAACGCTTCTCGTGAAGACATAGCGCTCGGACTAATCTGGATGGTGTTGCAGTCTATCTGTAGCGCAACGATTCTTTCATCGCTCGGTAGCGGAATTAAGGAATTTGTGATGATTGGCAACTTAACGCTTCTTCCGCAGGTGCGCCATGTGTTCCCTGCTACTGAACGTCTCTATGGCGTGAAGTTTCGCATCCCGAGATATTCAGAGTTCTGTACCGCGATAGGTGCGGCGTTGTGCTATCTTAATGTCCACAAACCAACGCTTTAATACTCTATGTACGGACTTATTCGTTCAATGTCATAGCTTGAGAATTCTTTCATGAGTTTCAGCTCTGACATTGAGCGTATCTTTCCGTGCAAACGCCTGTAGTCGGTTATTGCGCGAGCCATATAATAATTAATGTATGGATGGCGCTTCAACTGCGATAAAGTCAATTGGTTAATACGTAGCTTTCGGATGCTTTTCTCGTCGATAGCTATGTATTTTATTACATCCTCCGGCATGTCTTCTATTTCCAGCAACTGCTCTTTGTTTACAAATCCGCCCAATTGGTCGCGGTATCTTATAATCTGTCGCGAGTAGTAGCTGCCGATGCCCGGTATTTTCATCAGCTCGGTAGTGTCTGCGTTGTTCACTTCGATGTGTTCTCCAACGCGTATCTTTGGTGTGTATGCTTTCTGTTCGCCATTCGTGGCGTTCTCGTCGTCGCTCTGATTCTCAAACCTTTTGTTGCGTTCGTATCCCCGTTTGTGGTTCTTCACCTCCGCCAACGAACTTGCTGGCAGATAGTCGGCGCCGATACGGATATACGGCTCCAGACGTCTATAGTCTTTTACGGTTAGTCCATAGACGTATGCAAAATCTTCTTTACACTGGTATACGCCACCACGTGCTCTGTACTTATATATATTGCGAACCTGCCAAGGACGCAGCCCCAATTGCAGTAGCTGCGTGCTGTCAGCGGTGTTAGGGTCGAAGTAGAACAACTTCGACCCTATTTTGTTTTCGTCCATTGCCTCGTCTTTCGCTTCCTTACTTTCGTATCTCTCAGCTCTTGTTTTGGCAGCTTTCTCAGGGCTCTCAATCTTGTTGCTTGTGTCGTCTGTATTAGACAAAGCGCCCAAGAGTATCGCTACGACCAAAATAAGAGTGCAGAGAAACGTGAAGGTACGTCTGTCCGACCTCGGCATATAGAAGAATCCTTTCAGAAACATTGTGGCGTGTGTTATGTTTAGTCTTCCATCAGTTTTCTGTAGCGACCCTTCTTTATTTCTTCGTTTCCGAGTCGGCGTGCCTTGTTAATCTCGTAGTCAGAGTAGCTGCCCTCGAAGAAGAACACTTCGCCGTCGCCCTCGAAAGCAAGGATGTGCGTACAGATACGGTCGAGGAACCAGCGGTCGTGGCTGATCACTACGGCGCATCCGGCGAAGCTTTCAAGACCTTCCTCCAAAGCGCGCAACGTGTTCACGTCGATATCGTTGGTAGGCTCGTCGAGCAACAGCACGTTTCCTTCCTGCTTCAGAGCCAAAGCAAGCTGCAAGCGGTTGCGTTCGCCGCCAGAAAGTGTCTCGCAGAGTTTGCTCTGGTCTGTGCCCGCAAAGTTGAAGCGCGAGATGTAAGCACGTGCGTTCACGTCTCTGCCGCCCATGCGTATTGTCTCGTTGCCCTGAGAGATGGTCTCGTAAACCGACTTCTTCGGGTCGATGTCCTTATGCTGCTGGTCTACGTAAGCCAACTTCACAGTCTCGCCAACCTCGAACGTACCGCCGTCGGCGTGCTCCAAGCCCATGATCATGCGGAAGAGGGTAGTCTTGCCCGCACCGTTCGGACCGATAACGCCCACGATGCCGTTAGGCGGAAGCATGAAGTTGAGGTCGTTGAAGAGCACCTTGTCGCCGAAAGCCTTCTTCACGTGCTGAGCCTCGATCACCTTGTTGCCGAGACGCGGACCATTCGGGATGAAGATCTCCAGCTTCTCCTCACGCTCCTTCTGCTCCTCGCCGAGCATCTGCTCGTAAGCGTTCAGACGAGCCTTACCCTTAGCCTGACGAGCCTTCGGAGCCATGTGCGCCCATTCAAGCTCGCGCTCCAACGCCTTGCGGCGCTTCGAAGCCTGCTTCTCCTCCTGCATCATTCGCGTAGTCTTCTGCTCCAGCCAAGAAGAGTAGTTGCCGTGCCAAGGTATGCCCTCGCCGCGGTCGAGCTCAAGAATCCATTCGCTCACATCGTCGAGGAAGTAGCGGTCGTGAGTAACGGCGATAACCGTTCCCTCATACTGCTGCAGGTGCTGCTCCAGCCAGTCGATGCTCTCAGCGTCCAGGTGGTTGGTAGGCTCGTCGAGCAACAGCACGTCCGGCTTCTGCAGCAACAGACGGCAAAGAGCTACGCGGCGACGCTCGCCACCAGAAAGATGAGTGACGGGAAGGTCGCCCTTCGGACAACGCAAAGCTGCCATCGCACGGTCGAGCTTCGAGTCCATGTTCCATGCGTCCGTAGCGTCGATGATGTCCTGCACCTCCGACTGACGCTGCATCAGCTTGTCCATCTTGTCCGGATCGCCATAGTATTCCTCCAAACCGAACTTCTCGTTAATCTCCTCATACTCCTTCAGAGCATCGTATGCCTGCTGCACACCTTCCATAACGTTCTCCTTAACGGTCTTGGTCTCGTTGAGCGGCGGATCCTGCGGCAGATAACCTACCGAGTAGCCCGGACTCCACACAACGTCGCCCTGAGTAGGCTGGTCGAGTCCTGCAATGATCTTCATCAACGTCGACTTACCTGCACCGTTCAGACCGATGATGCCAATCTTGGCACCATAGAAGAACGAGAGGTAGATGTCCTTCAATATCTGTTTGCGATTCTGCGGGATGATCTTAGACACCCCGACCATAGAGAAAATGATTTTCTTGTCGTCTACTGTTGCCATTTATATAAATAGGTTTTTTATCTGTTAATAATTACAAGTTGTCGAAATATCCTTTTGTGAACATGTCGTACGACAATGCTTCAAGCTCCTTGAGCGTCATACGCTCAACGGCATGTTCTATCTTACGAATGATTTCATCGCGTTTATAATCGCTGTCTTCATTCAGACCCGCGTGCTTAAAATGGTTCATCGTGATAAATATGGTTTAGGGTTTCCATTTGCAAATTTAACGAATATATCCGATAAATCAGCATCTTTTCTTTAAATAATATGTATTTCTTTTGTTTTGAATGGTTGTTACAGCTTCGTGGTAACAATGTTACCGAAGTGCTGTAACAATGCAACCGCATTGCGGTAATGATGTTACCACGGCGCGGTAATAAGTCCTTTCAACTGCAGTTGGTGGATAGATATTGTGTTGCTTCCGGATAATATCAGCAATCAATTTATTACTTGCATTTATAGAACTTGTAAATTAAAACGTAAAATCTCTGAATAGAGCTATCTGTATGGTTTATAAATCATAATAAGGATGAAAAAATTACAAACGAATAATAATTATACCCGTTTTTCTTTGTCGTTTAATGTATTGTGTGTATATTTGCAATGTCAAACAATAAAAACAAAATTATTATGGAAAAGTATATATGTGATGTTTGTGGTTGGGAATACGACCCGGCAGTTGGCGACCCTGAAAACGGCATTGAGCCAGGTACAGCATTTGAAGACCTCCCGGAGGATTGGGTATGCCCACTTTGCGGAGTAGGTAAGGATCAGTTTAGTCCGGCATAGGAACCGGGTTTTAGATAAAAAGCATTGGCGCATTATTGCGTTCTCTTTTAAGAACCAATATGCCCAATGCTTTTTTTATTATGTTGTACTGGCGAAGCACTACATCATTTTTGAGTTAAAATACTTTCTTTTGTTTATTATTTTGCATATCTTTGCAGACATATAAAATAATTCAATAAATACTAGTAACTAATGAATATTTTAGAGAACGCAGAGAAGTATGCTGAAGGTAAAGCGAATCAGGCTATTACTAAAGCTATTGCCGATGCCTATGTCGAAGGATATAAGGCTGGCTACAAAGATCGAGAAGAAGAAAAGCCAATGGAGCCTAGCGAAAACAAAACTGAATATGTAGACCTAGGATTACCTAGTGGTACGCTTTGGGCGTCTGATTATGAAAAATCAGGCGGTAAGTACATATATTTACCTTATGAAGAAGCTAAACATATGAAATTACCGACAGAAAAACAGTGGGATGAATTAAAACAATATTGTAACATCATATATAGTAATATTGATGTTGTAAACGATGATAGTGTAGTTAAAGCAACAGTAACTGGTCCAAATCGTAAATCAATAACACTTTTTACAACAGGTTTCGTTGAACTTGAAAAGAAATCTAAGAATTCAGCTTTATTCTGGTTACATGATGAAGGTGAAGCCCCGAAAAAGAAAGCAGTTGAACTATACACCTATAATTTAATGCACCATGATGAAGCCATTCGTAGTTTTTCCGCTGGCTTTAAACTTCCGGTAAGATTAGTTCGATAGCTCAGCTTTTCAAATTGGAACTCATTGAAGTTCAATTATACATTCGGTTTTTCATGACGTGTAAGGCTGCCTAAGCGCCCTTTCTATAAGCCTTTGTCTTGCGCCCAACGTAAGATGAAGGCTTTTCTTTTACCAGCACCTTGGCTCATGCTTCTCTTGGAGAAGCGTGCAAGGCAACTAACAAGGTAGTCAATCCTATCTTCTCAAATATGACTTCTATAAAGGCACAAGGCGAATGAGGTTGCAGGACTCTAACGAAATCCGGCAGCTTCGAGATATATGTATATTTGAGGTGAATGGAATTGAGGTGTATATGTAAGTTTTTTACCTATTATATAACAACATTAGCTGATTTTTATTACTTTTGCAAAATAATACCAAAATCAGTCAAGTATGAAAAAACTTCTATTTACCTTGTGTTGCATGATTTTTGCAATAGCATCATTCGCACAATCCAATGTCCATATCAAATTTATGGGTATTCCTGTTACAGGTACAATCGCACAATTTCAAGCGAAACTGGTTGCAAAAGGTTGTACTTATAACAAAGTTGCCAGTGCATCTATTTCTAATGGAACAAGAGCATTCAAGGGCACTTTTGTTGGAAATAAAGTAGACATCTATGTTTACTATGATACCAACACAAAGATCGTCTATAGGACAAAAGCTGTGGTCAGCGGTGTTTCCGAAGATATAGCGGAGCAAGAGTATTCTAAAGTCAAAAATCTGCTGTCTCAAAAATATGGTTCTGACTCTGAAGATATGTATGTCGGAACAAAGGACGGCAAGGAATCTGTTTCATTTATTTCTGCAAATGATGAAGGAGAAATAAATGGTTCAATCGACCTTTTCATAACACAGGATGAAGAATCTTGGATCCGTGCTCCATATAACTACAATTTACACATAGATTATAATGACCGTATAAATACAAACAAACATGACAACCAACAACTTGATGAAATATAAGAAACACCTATCTGCAGTAATGACATTCAATTACTGGATATTCTTCTTGATTTCAGCTTTACTGACCGGCTGCTCTTCATCTAATGACGATAATGAAGAACAGGTTAAGAATAATCTTACAATTGATATTTCCGACATTAAAGGAACTTGGTATGTAACAAAATCCACCTCACAAAATTGGGATGGAATTGTTTTGGTGTTGAATGATAGGCAAAGCTGTAGTTGGACGCATCGGGATGGAGAATATGTCGGCCCATATTATTTTTTGGAAAATGTTAATGACAAGACACTGAAAGAACAATGTGGACTTTTGGGTATTGAGCCCACATCTGCCAATCGAATTCATATCGGGAAAATAAACATTTCGAAATTCGCTACAGAAGAATCGAACTATCAAGAGGTATATCGCTCACAATTAAATATTACTTGCGATTTACGTCCTTATCTTCCATCTAAGAACAGTCAGGTCTTTATTGATAATAAAGTAGACCATGACGCATGGTATTTTTGGGTAGATAGTGACTTTAGTTATAAATTTGAGATTACCGCATATACGAATAATTCGATGAAGCTAAAATTGGTAGAAAGTGATTTTCGCTTTGCTGACTATGAAGAGAAATATCCATTGAGAACGTCTGTTGGTACAGAGTTAACCTTGGAAAGATCTATACGCGAATGATGAAAAGATGCTGTGTCATTATATTAAAATATATGTGACGCATTTGTAAAAATACGTAAAAACATCCTTAGTACAAAACTTTGTTGGTCATTTAACAATAAATAATATGAAGAAAATCTTAATTTCACTCTTATTTGTGTTGGTTTCGGCTGTTAGCGCCAACGCTCAGTTGCTTTATCGCGTGTCGGGTGCCGACCTTAAAAAGCCGTCGTACGTCTTCGGTACCTTCCACTTTGCCAACTCGCCTTTTGTCGACCAGGTTGCCGGTGTGCGCCAGGCGCTCGACGCTACCGACCAGGTGTATGGCGAATTGAATTTTGATGTTATGCTAAACCCGGACAGTATGCAGGTTATGCAGAAGCACATGCTCCTGCCGGAGGGCAAGACCTTGAAGACGGTGCTAACCCCCGAGCAGTACAAAAAGCTTGATGCGGTGCTGGTAGACTATATGGGTGTAGGTCTAAGCAACCCTATGGTGGCTCAGCAGATGGGCAAGATGTCGCCCGCCACGCTGCTCACACAGCTTATGGTGTTGCAGTATCTCAAGGCTCACATGGGCGAGTTCGACCCTACAAACCTTATCGACCAGTACTTCCAAAAGCAGGCCAAGCAGAACAACGAACCTGTAGGCGGACTTGAGACGCTGTCGTTCCAGGCAAGTCTGTTGTACGGCGCGCCGCTCAAAAGACAGATCCAGCAGCTAGACTGCTTCCTTAACAACCTCGACTATTATGCCCAGTTTACCGAGCGCATGGTCAAGGCTTACTACGCACAGGACGTCAAGGCTCTGCTTGACCTTATGAACGAGAAGTTCAACACAACGTGCGACAGCACTCCTGAAGAGATGGCACAGCTGCTCGACAACCGCAACCTCGACTGGGCAAGTCGTATGCCTGCCATCATGAAGGCTGCCCCAACCTTGTTTGTTGTGGGTGCCGGACACCTGCCTGGCAGTAAGGGCGTGCTTAAGTTGCTGCAGGAAGAAGGATACACGGTTGAGGCTGTTAAGCCTTAACTGTATACAGAGACTACTATTTCGGGCTCTCCGATAGCTGGAGAGATATAAACTGGAGTTTATCGGGGAGGTTTATGTGAGTATATGGCAGGGCTTTGACAAAAACCGATAAAACCCCGTATATATTTTCCGAGTCTTCGACTTGCCTTACATATAGATAAAGCCTTACGAGAGCAAGCTCTCGACAGCTTTGTCTATATGTAAAGCAGTGGCACGATGTGCCTCGTAAAATATATACGGCAATAAACATAAAAAACATTTGGTAGAGCGTTGTGTGTCAAAACTCAAACAATGCGAGCTGAAAGCCCAAATTGCTCCTTCGGGGCGGTATATTTGAGGTGAATGGAGTAGAGGTGTATATGTAGACCCTCCTTTATTTTCCTAAATCGTTCTTGTAATTCTTTCATACGGTCTATAAGTTCTGCAAACGATAGTTTAGTACCGTATATGAAGTGGTCGCACATTTTTGCATAGTCTGACTTCCAATCTGGGATAAGTCCTTCATGAGAGTACTCAAATCTAATTATATGCAGAAATGTATTAATACTAAATTAACTTATTTTAAGTAGAAAACATCGCAAAGTAACTATTCAGCGATAGCCTTGCACCTTAATCCGCGATTGAAATATACAGCA
>ENA-UOJH01000211-UOJH01000211.1-human-gut-metagenome-genome-assembly--contig:-C148-NODE-211-length-60843-cov-14.703971_pt1 | contig 60843 bp, 51 predicted proteins | sample MGYA00242345_ERZ723892 | MGnify/ENA metagenome assembly ERZ723892 | reverse complement strand
GGCACTTATAAATAATGTTAAACTATAGTGTTGCGGAATTAAGGATATATAGATTCAATCATCATTTTAAATTGTCAAAAGCTGAACTTCACTAAAGCAATATCTACAGTGTTTAGGACTAAAGCAAAAAACAAGATAATATAAAAGAATTAAGATAAAAATACAATTATCAAGATAAAGGAACCGTTTGTCCAGAATGTATGGAGGCTCCGAAAACATGGAGCATCTGAAGAATTGTGGATGGAATGGTTGAAAAGAATATAGCTTATAGGAATTTATTAATGTAGCATGAAATAAATATAGCAAACACAAAGAGTAAAGAATTGTACCAAAAATAATTAAGTCTTCAAAGACGTCTGTGTATAGCCGCAGGGATGCACCTATCCACAGCAACGTCTTTTTTTTATCCCAAATCGGTCATTAGGGCTTGATAACATTCTCAATAATATTGCTGGCCACGCCTGCATTTGGCCAGGTTCAAGTAACATACCACCTTTTTAGTTTCTTTATGACAAGAATATGATGATATTCCGACAAAAAGGCGTATTTTTGTAGTCGGAACGAACAAATGTACGTTCAGCGCATACAAGAAGAGCATCTCACAAATGCATATTCATATACATGGCAATCAATAAAGACAAAACTTTCAAGAAAGAATAAAACTATAAATAAAAGAAAACAGCAATCAAGAAAGACAAAACTATTAAACAACAACATAAAATGAAGAAAATTAGAGCAGCCGTAGTGGGCTACGGCAACATCGGACATTATTCTGTACAGGCTCTCGAAGCAGCAACGGATTTCGAAATAGCCGGTATCGTAAGACGCAACGGCGCAGAGAACAAGCCTGCAGAACTGGCAGAATATGAGGTAGTTAAGGACATTACAGAACTTAAGGACGTTGATGTGGCAATTCTCGCCACTCCATCACGTAGCTGCGAGGAATATGCCAAGAAGATTCTCGCCCTCGGCATCAATACCGTTGACAGTTTCGATATACACACGGGCATCGTGGACTATCGCGCCACTCTCATGCCAATCTGCAAGGAGCACAATGCTGTAGCTGTCATCTCTGCCGGTTGGGATCCAGGTTCTGACTCTATCGTACGCACTCTGATGCAGAGTCTGGCACCTAAAGGATTGTCATACACCAACTTCGGACCAGGAATGTCGATGGGCCACAGCGTCTGCGTACGTTCAAAGGCTGGTGTGAAGAACGCCCTGTCGGTTACCATTCCAAAGGGTGAAGGTCTGCACCGCCGTATGGTGTATGTGGAACTTGAAGAGGGAGCGAAACTGGTGGATGTTGCAAAGGCAGTGAAGGAAGATCCATATTTCGCCAACGACGAGACACATGTGTTTGCCGTAGACTCAGTAGACGAAGTACGCGATATGGGCCATGGTGTGAACCTCGTGCGCAAGGGTGTGAGCGGCAAGACCCAGAACCAGCGCATGGAGTTCAACATGAGCATCAACAACCCTGCATTGACTGGTCAGGTGCTCGTCAACGTAGCCCGTGCCTCTGTTCGCCAGCAGCCTGGTTGCTACACGATGGTGGAGATTCCGGTAATCGACATGCTTGCCGGTTCACGCGAAGACCTCATCAAACACTTGGTATAAGCACTTGGTATAAGCACTTGGTTTAAACAAAGCGCCCCACACCGCGATACTGATGCGATGTGGGGCGCTTTGTTTTTGGTATTTTGTTTCGCTATGGTTTCTTACTCTATTAAAGTAACGTTCTGACTGCTACTAACCGTAATCGGTCATCAGGCTGATTAGGGATTTGCCAACCGACTATACAATTAAAATCCGCTTGCAACTTTCAGTCATTTCTTCTCAACGGCCTTGCGCTGAATGAGTCTGAAAGCGATGCCATACATATTGTCACCGCAAGTGACATGTATAAACTTCACGCGATTCTTCTCAAAATCTCTATAAGGCTGTGCGTTGAATACGATACGACGGTATCCACCACCATCGTTCACCACCTTTGCCGTGAACCATCCGCCCTCCGTAACATTCTTGGTGTCAGCCAGTTTGCCGTTTTCCACACTCTTCACGTTAGTTTCCTTTGTCTTGCCCTTGTCGTCGGTAGTCTTGTCGTTTATCTGCACGATATTGAGTTCCTTGGCGTTTTTCACCGTTACGGAAGCCTCTCCACCTTCAGCATTGATGTAGACATCAGTGTTGTTGGGGTCGAGCACCGGCAACACCTTTGAATCATCATCATCATCACTACATGCCGTAAACGCTACAGCGCAAAGGGCAAAAAGCATAAACAGGTATTTCTTCATGTCTCTTTTCGTTTTGTTATTTGTTATTATTAAGATTGACAAGTTTCCTTATGCTATCATAACTCCAAAAGCATCAAAACATTGCATCCCCCTCTACCGGAAAACGCATGTTTTCTTTCATATCATGGGTTATCTGTCCTTCCAGAAACCACGGGTGAACAGCACTACTACGCTGAATATCTCCAGTCGGCCCATCAGCATCAGCACGGAACAAATCCACTTGCCCACGGCAGGCAGGATATTCCACGACACGGTAGGTCCGATTTCCAGTCCCAGCGTCGGTCCCACGTTGCTCGCACAACTCATGGCGATAGTGATGGAGTTTGTGCTGTCCACTCCCATACATATCAGACAGAAGTATGCAAAGATACACAACGCCATATACAGGGCGAAGAACACGAGCAGCGTGACCTGTGCCGAACTGCTCACCAAATTGCCGTTCACCCTCACCGGCAATACTGCCTTTGGATGGAGGATACGACGAAGTTCGTTGCGCACCACCTTGAACAATATCACGCCTCTGACACTTTTGAAACCACCGCTCGTACTGCCGGCACATGCTCCGATGAACATACAGATGCTGAGGATGACCCACGTGATATGCGGCCATTTGCCGGCATCGTCGTTGAAGACTCCCGTTGTGGTGAGGAACGACACCACCTGGAACAACGCGCTTCTGAGGGCATTCGCCATGTCATAACCGTTGAAGCGTATCAGAAAATACATTATTCCCATCGTGGCAAGCGACACCACGAGCACATAGAGTTTGAATTCCGAATTCTGGAACAGCGACAGGAACTTACGCTTGAAGAACGTAAGATACAAGAGCGTGAAGTTTGTTCCAGACAGGAACATGAAGGCTATTGTGGTATAGTCGATGAATGCCGAGTGGAAATGTCCGGTACTGTCATTATAGGGCGCGAAGCCTCCCGTCGCAGTAATACTCATAGAGTAGTTGGTACAGTCAAAGAGGTTCATTCCTCCCAGATACAGACACACGGAGCAACCCAATGTCAACAACAGATATACGAGCCATATCGACTTTGCACTCGACGATATTCGTGGGTGCACCTTGCTCTTTATCGGTCCGGTAGACTCCGCTGCAAACACCCTTATGCTTCCACCCACGAGCGACGGCAGGATGGCGATGGTGAAGAACGCAATTCCCAATCCACCGATCCATTGCGTCATCGACCGCCAGAAGAGCAGTCCATGCGGCAGAGCCTCAACATCATCGATGATGGTGGCTCCCGTAGTGGTAAATCCCGACATCGTCTCGAAGTAGGCGTCGGTATAGTCTGAGATATATCCACTGATAGTGAACGGGAATGCTCCGAAGAAGCTGAAAAGCGCCCATGTCAGCGTGACGAGCAGATAGGCGTCACGGCGGTTCATACTGTTTTCCGCCATGCGACCCTTGTATTTCAGCATAAAGCCAGACCCCACGATGATGGCAATGGATATGGCAAACGCCATGGCATCGTCTTCTCTATAAAACAGAGCCATGGCGAGACACAGCGACATCAGCAATGCCTCAAGGAAGAGGAGCTGTCCCAACACCTTATATATAAGCTTGAAATTCAGCATTTCTTTATATGATTCATATCTTATGATTACAATATTCCCCTTGACTGATAATAAGCCAAAGAGCCTTGAGGGATGTCATCACTTGAAGAATTTCTCAAGTTTCTCCATCCTCACATTATAGCAGAACACCACCACGATGTCGCCAGCCTCTATCTGCGTACCACCCGACACGAGGTGTCCCTCTCCGTTGCGCACGAGTCCTCCGATGGTGGCACCATTCGGCAGTCCAAGTTCAAACACCCTTTTCTTAGTCACTTTCGACTCCGGATGTGCCGTAAACTCTGCCACATCAGCGTTTGCCGTCATCAGGAAGCGCACATTGTTCACCTCTGCGTCGAGCATCATCTGATAGATATGACTGGCAGCGATAGCCTTCTTGTTGATGATGGTTCCGATGTCGAGACTCACCGCCATGTTCACATAGTCGAGGTTTTCCACCGCCGCCACGGTCTTTCTCACTCCCATGCGCTTCGCCGTGAGACAAGCCAGGATATTCGTCTCGGCATTGCTCGTGAGCGCCACGAAAGCCTGCGTGGTGTGTATTCCCTCCTCGTTGAGCAGCTGCAGGTCACGTCCGTCGCCGTTTATCACCATCACCCTCTGGTCGTCAATCTGGTCGTTGAGATAATCGCAGCGCTCCACGTCGTGTTCCATCAGCTTCACGTTCATGTATTCCGGCATGTTCTTCAGCGCCCTCACGGCAGTGTCGCCACCACCCATTATCATCACGTTCTTCACGTCGACATAATGCTCCTTGCCCACGATTTTCCTCACGTAGGGTATATACTGCTTCGTCACCATGAAGTAAACGAGGTCGTACATCTTCAGCACATCATTACCTCCCGGTATGATGGTGTCGCCGTCGCGGCGTATCGCCACGATATAGTATGGCGAGTCGGGCTTACAGAGTTCTTTCAGCGGACGGTCGAGAATCTCGCAGGTCTCCCTCAGTTTTATGCCGAGCATCACGAGAGCCCCTCCGTGCACGTCCCATCTCTGGCGCACCCAGCTCATTTTCAGTCCGTTCACGATATCGTATGCGGCGAGGTTCTCAGGATAGATAAGCGAGTCGATGCCCAGTTTCTCATAAAACTTAGCCATCTCCGGCTCCACAAACTCATAGTTGTTCACCTTTGCCACGGTCTTCTTGGCTCCGATAGCCTTCGCCATGACACAGCTGTTCATATTGAGATTCTCGTCGGGCGTCACGGCGATATACAGGTTGGCCTCTGCCGCTCCCGCATTTTTCAGTGCCGCCAGACTCGTCGGCGAGGCGTGCATCGTCAGTATGTCGTAGTCGGAGCTGATATTCTCAAGCCGCTGCTCGTCGTCGTCGATAAGCACTATGTCCTGATTGTTTCTCGATAGCAGTTTCGCCAGATGCGAACCTATCGCGTATGCTCCCGCAATGATTATCTTCATTATGTATTTCTGTTTGTTTACTTCCTGAGTGTTTCCTCTATCGTGCGACGTATGCCTTCGGCATCAATGCCCACGATACTCTGCAGCTGTGCCACGGTGCCATGCTCCACGAAGTGGTCTGGCAGTCCGAGACGCACAATATCAAGATGCTGCCCGTTGTCTTCCATCCATTCTATCACCGCCGAACCGAAACCGCCTTCGCGCACTCCGTCTTCCACGGTGATGACATGCTTGAACTTTGCCGCCACCTCCTTGAGCAGATTCTCGTCGAGCGGTTTCACGAAGCGCATGTCGTAGTGTGCCACTGATATGCCATCGCCGTCGTTTTCCATCATTCCGACAGCCTTCACCACGTTGTTTCCCACAGGTCCTACCGACAGTACGGCGATGTCGTCGCCGTCGCGCAACTTGCGTCCCGTGCCCACCTTCACTTCTTCCAGCGGACAATGCCAGTCGGCGAGCACTCCCCTACCCCTCGGATAGCGTATCACGAATGTACCCTTGCCGGGCAGCTGTGCCGTATACATGAGCCGGCGCAGTTCATGCTCGTTCATCGGCGAGGCGAGAGTGATGTTCGGCACCGGTCTGAGAGCCGCCATATCAAAGGCTCCATGATGTGTGGCACCGTCTTCTCCCACCAGTCCTGCTCTGTCGAGACAGATCACCACGGGCAGGTTCAGTATCGCCACGTCGTGTATGATATTGTCGTATGCCCTCTGTGCGAAAGCACTGTATATATTGCAGAAAGGCTGCAGCCCGTCCTTCGCCATTCCTCCGGAGAAGGTCACGGCGTGACCCTCGGCGATTCCCACGTCGAAGGTTCTCTCCGGCATCTCCTTCATCATGATGTTCAGCGAGCATCCCGTAGGCATCGCCGGCGTCACTCCCACGATGCGCTTGTTCTCTTTAGCGAGTTCGAGAAGCGTGTTTCCGAACACGTCCTGGAACTTTGCCGGTTCGGTGCCGTCCTCTGTCTTTATGCGCTCACCGGTGTTGAGGTCGAATTTGCCAGGAGCGTGCCAGATGGTGGCGGCCTTTTCAGCCGGTGCGTATCCGTGTCCTTTTATGGTGTGCAGATGCAGCAGCTTCGGCCCTTTCATGTCTTTCAGCTGGCGCAGCGTGCGCACGAGCTCCACCACGTCGTGTCCGTCGAAGGGTCCGAAATACCGTATGTTCATCCCCTCGAAGATGTTCTGCTGATGGCTTATCGCCGACTTCAGCGCATTGCTCAGCCGTATTATCCCTTTGCGGCGGTTGTCGTCGAGCATTCCGTTTGAGTGTAGCCATTTGGCAGCCTTATATCTCAGTTTGTTATAAGTCTCGTTGGTATTCAGCTTCAACAGATACTGCTTCATTCCGCCCACGCTGCGGTCGATGCTCATATTATTGTCGTTGAGGATGATTATCATGTCGTTGGGCGTCGTCGACACGTTGTTGAGTCCCTCGAAAGCCAGTCCGCCGCTCATCGCTCCGTCGCCGATTATCGCCACCACGTGTCTGTCGTCGTGGCCCGTCTGCCTGGCAGCCACTGCCATTCCGAGCGCCGCCGATATGGAGTTTGATGCGTGTCCGCACATGAAAGAGTCATACTCGCTCTCCTCCGGTGAGGGGAACGGTCGCAGTCCGCCGAGTTTACGGTTAGTGCAGAAGCTGTCGAGTCTGCCCGTGAGAATCTTATGTCCGTAAGCCTGATGGCCCACGTCCCATACGAGTCTGTCATACGGCGTGTTGAACACATAGTGTAGAGCTACGGTCATCTCCACCGCACCGAGACTCGAAGCGAGGTGTCCGGGATTCACCGACAGTTCCTTCAGGATGTCTGCCCTCAACTCATCGCATACCTCCGGCAACTGCTCCACAGGCAGTTTTCTCAGTTCATCGGGGTATTTTATGCGTTTGAGAATATTGTCCTTGTTGTCTTCCTTCATGATATACTGTTCAGTCAGAGAGTTTTTTCTTTTATGGTGTGATACGAATTACTTGTGCGTGATAATCCACACAAAGCCGGATTACAAATTGCAAATGTAGCAAATTTATTCCATCATCAATTATAATAACAGAGAAATTTCCCTTTTATTCGTTTTCCGCCTTGCTTTTATCCCCAAAGCCCCAACAAGCCATTTGGAATTATCCCAATATCCGCTTGCGTGCATCGGCATATTCGCCCATCATGCGCTCCACTATCTGTGCAGCGGTCTGTATCTCCCTTACCGCCGACGCCACCTGACCGATTTCGAGTTCTCCTCTGTCGAGGTCGCCCTCGAAGATGCCGCGTTTCGATGCCGCCTTACCGAGAATGCCCCTCAGCGCTTCGGCATCGGCGCCATTGTCTTCGGCAGTCTTTATCTCGTCGTAGAGCGGATTCTTTATCATTCTGGTCGGAGCCAGCTTCTTCAGACAGAGCATCGTGTCGCCTTCCTGCAGCGAGGCGCAGCGGTCTTTGAAGGCATCGGCAGCCGAACTCTCCTTACTCATGGCGAACACCGTGCCACACTGCACTCCCTCTGCTCCCAGGGCTTCGGCTGCGAGCATCGCCTCGCCGGAGGCTATTCCGCCGGCTGCCACGAGCGGCAGCGTGGTGGCGCGGCGCACCTGCGGGATGAGCACCATAGTGGTGGTTTCCTCCCTGCCGTTGTGTCCTCCTGCCTCGAAGCCTTCTGCCACCACGGCGTCTACACCGGCTTCTTCGCATTTGGCTGCGAACTTGCTGCTCGACACCACGTGTGCCACCTTGATGCCGGCGGCATGGAAGCGGGCGGTGTATTTCTTCGGACTGCCTGCCGAGGTGAAAACTATCTTCACTCCCTCGGCTATTATCATGTCTATCAGAGTGTCTATCTCCGGATACATCAGCGGCAGGTTGATGCCCCATGGCTTCCGGGTAGCCTCTTTCATCTTGCGTATATGTTCGAGAAGCGTTTCGGGATGCATGGATCCGGCACCGAGGAGTCCCAGTCCGCCGGCTTCGCTCACTGCGGCAGCCAGTCGCCAACCGCTACACCACACCATTCCTCCCTGTATCACGGGATATTCTATTCCGAAAAGTTCTGTAATTCTGTTTTTCATATTCTTTTTTTGCTGTTATCACTATTGCTTATTTACCGACATATAATGTTCCTTTGCAAATTTAGACAAAATATCCGTATTATAAGCAAGTAGGGATAAAAAAAGAGACAATCTACAAGAGTCCTTTTGGGGGAAAAGCATCCGCAAAAGCTCCTATAGACTGTCTCGCGCTAACAAACTTACCTTAAGACAACTATAACCTATTGTTATCTCATATTATTCCAGTCGTAATCCCAAAGACTGCCCTTGTCAGTCTGACTGTCATCGTCTTCTTCATCAAAGAGAGAATTGTTATGTCTCTTTGCATCACCTTCAGTAATTTGTCCTCCGCTTTCAGCAGCAAGCAAAGACTCAACTTTGGTTCTATACACCTTAACCTCTGGTTTTATATATTTTTTCATGAGTCGCAAATTTTATTTGATGAATTTCTTTCCATTATGAATATACACTCCTTTGACGGGATGAGAAACCTTTATACCCTGAAGGGTATAGAACGATGCGTCGGCGTCTGCAGTATCCATCTTCACTTCTCTTACGGCAGTCGTTGTTCCGCCATTATCTTCGTCGTCGAAGATGACAGCCATTTTCGCAAGCGACTGATTATTGTTCGTATCTGCCACATTTCCAAGAAGCTGTCCGTTGTAGTCGATATAGCCGTACGTAGCTCCCACTCCACCATCAACGGTTTTATTTGCCGGAATACTCAGATAAGCCTTGTTGGCACCGCTTCTGCCATTCTCCGTAAAACGGAAGAAACCGATATAATCGTCTCCGGTCTGCGTCTGCTTGTAATATTTTGTGGAATGGAAGTTTCCAAGTCCGAAGTAACGGTGGAGTATAGTCCCTTTATCGTCGGTATCAGCATTTCCAAGTTTGTCGATAGGCGTGACTGTCGGCTTGAGATAGTTGTTCCACTTATCATTTTTATACTGGTCTGCCATAATCCACAACGCTTCATAATTATTTTCAGGATAAAGATCATCCGTTTCTTTCAAATAGAAATCCACTTTATCGCCGTCTTTGTAGCCATCCGCAGGCGCCTTGTCCGCAGGCACCTCACCCACGAGCACTACTCCCATGTTTGCCGGAATATACTTGAGTTCACGAAGATACACCTTACCCTCAGAATAGCAGTCATTCACCTCCATCGGTGGTTCATACTTATATGCCGCATAGACCTTCACATTGTTTTTTGCTTTTTTTGCGGGTTTCATTGCAACACTGTTGCTGTACGTACGGATAAACCTCCCTACGCGATAAGTGAAAGGCATCTTGACGACTTTTGTTCCTGATATGGTGTAGTAGGATACATCATTATTGTCCTTGTCGAGCCCAGGGTAAAACTTTATCCTCCAGTTTCCTGCGGGACGATTCCAGAGAATATCCTTCTTATTAGGAGTTGTGGTCTCTCTGGCAGTAGTACGGTACTGCACATCATTTGCATCGCCTGCCATACAAGTATGGTGGGCATCATCCGCGCCATCATATCTGGATCTGGCAAATCCGGTATTGGTTTCCACATTATGGTCTGTCTCGCCCCAGTTCTGCTCTGCTTTATGGTTGGCAACGAACCTGAAATAATGCGAGGTGTTGTATTTTTCGTCTTCGGTAGATATCGTCAACGAGAAGCAACGCTCATTGGCGTCATACTCCATGTCTCCTGCCTTAGAAGTATAATTCCAATTGCCCGTTTTCGCATCATAAGTTCCTTCCACAGCATCACCTATCATGGACATGGTATTTATCGTGAAGTCGGCTTGGTCATTGCTACCTTTTAATTCTATCTCGGCCGACATGCCATAGCTGTCATCTAACTTCGCCAGTTCATTGTCACCCTTATTGGCATTAAACTGTACCCTCTTTATACCATACAGATTAAGGGTGAAGGGTTTCTGGTTAGGCCTGACCTTGTTGCGATTATCGTTAGTATTATAGGGATATCCTCCATTGCCGAGGAAGAAGAGCTTATCGTGAGTTCCGGAGTTGTCATCGTGGTTGGCATTCACGCTCGCTGTGACATGAATATCGGGCGTAGCCTTTATTGCCTGTTCATACTGTTCTGTAGCATTCTCGCTATTCACGTTATTCACTACATATCCTATACACCAATATTTGTTACGACCGTTGAAATAGAGCGAAGCCACATTATTGTCGCTGTATCTGCCCGTATCTCCACCACTTATACGCTTATCGAAGAGCGGCTGCGCCGTTGCCCCTTCCATGTCGCCAAGGATATAAGACACACGTGTAGTGGCATCATGCTTTACCTGCCAGTCGCAGGGGTTTCCATCACCGTCAAGCGTGAAGCTGAAGGTGTACATGCCATCGTCGTCGGTCACATTGTCATTGCGGGTCTCGAGATCCCAGTAGTTGCCGTTCTCTGCTAATGTTGCGGAGCCTACAAGGGGAATGCAGTCTGCCGTAGGTGTTTCCCCCATAGTTCCTACCGCACCGTTTGTTACGGGCAGAGCGGTTCCATTCTTTGCACCATGCAGCTTGACTACCTCGCCCGGTCCGTAAACCATCTTATTGTCATAATCGTCAACAGCAAGAATCTTTGCATGTGCCGTGAGGCATGCCGGAATGCTGAACGCAAAGCTATTGTCTTTTTGCTGTTCGAATTTGAAATACACATGTTTTGTATATTCTATCGTATCCCTGTCGCCTCCCGGATTAACGTCTCCGCCGACGTTATGTTTTGAGAAGAAATTGCCCACGAGATAGTAACCCGGTTCGACATCTGTTGACAGTGCAACAGGCTCATCGCTTCCTCCTGCGGAAGTTTTCTTTCCTTCTATCCATACGCGGCGCGTCGAGCCTTCTGTGATGTCCACATTAACCGTGAGATATTCATATTCGTCCGCCGTATAGCTTACTTTCCAGGCATTGCTGTTTCCATAACAGTCGCTGTCTATAGAATAAGAGGTGGGATCTTGTGTTCCTTCATCGTTTATCGTAAGCGGAGCGTCATTGACTTTAGGCCGCATCTGATTACTCTCCCCTGACACTCCGATACGGAACCAGAATCCCCCTTCGGGCATGGAAGTGATTTTAAGGGAATACACATTGCTGCCTGGAGTGTTCTGAGCAAGCCTATGGTTGCTTGGCACGGCATACTGACCAACGACACCGTTGATTGTTTGGGATGTAAGCAGATATACATCTGCCGCCTTCATCTCCAACGTTACTCCCAGAAGCAACAGGAGAGTCAACAGGCTTTTCACTGATTTTTTCATTGTTACTATAATGTTAGCATCATTTTTGACTTACGTGATTATGTTATATGTCCTGCATTTTTTGCAAGGCTATGATAATTCTCACTTTTATTGACTCTTTAGCGTTGGCAAATTTAAGAATTTATTAAATATGTAAATAATCCGAAAAGAAAAAAACGCATGAAAAAATAATACAACCGTTTGCATTGTCATCACCACATTACAATCTAATTCATACAAGAACACAGTGATTGCTTTTTGGGCAGCATGCTTGCCCAACTGGGGCAAGGTGCTTACCCAACAGGGGCACGCTGCTTGCCCCTGTTGGGCAGAATTGCAGTCAGACACATGCCCAATATCTTCATTTTGTAGTACTCCTATTCCTTTTCCCTGGATTCTACCAGCGCATGCAATTCCTGTCGTATGAATTCCTCACATCTGACATCAGCAAACCATCCAGACAATTGGCTGACAGTTGGATAACAGCCAACTGGCTGGATGTCAGAATATTACAACAAAAAACCAGACAATCTGACAGTTTTTTTTCATTTATGCATTTTTCATTAATCCCAAATCGGTCATTAGGGCTTGCTTGGATTTTGTATTTTTAAAAATATACCTTTAACGGCCTAATGACCGATTGGGGTTAATCCAGGTGGTGGCAACCCTTCCATCTCAGTCGGTATAAAATAGATTACACCTACTTGATGAGATTTGAAAGAATCCATTCGCAATGCTCCCTTTCGGTAGCGTCGCTGGTCCAATGCTCATTGACGGGAGTGATGAGCGAAGACTTGGGACAACGGAGCACATTCCATACGGCATAGCTGGTGGTCGGCGGACAGGTGTTGTCGTTATACCCCCATGTCATACGCACGGGACAGGAGATGTGGCGTGCGAAATTCACCACATCGTAATACTGCAGCGTCTTCTCCGTTTGCTCGTTGAGCACCCCTATGCGCTGCATGTGAGGGTAGCCGCCCGTGCGTCCCTTATCGCGGTAGGCCGCCATATCGGCAAGAGCCGGATGATTTGCGCAGCAGAGCGTCACACGGCTGTCGAGCGCCGCCGCCACAAGACTCAGCGCACCGCCTTGGCTGCCACCCTGCACGGCAACGTTCTTTCCGTCCCACTCAGGCAGGGTGGTAAGGAAATCAATGGCACGCACCAGTCCGAGGTAGACGTGCTTCATATAATAATCGTCGCGCGAATACAATCCCTGACACAGATAGCCGTTGGCACCGGTATTGAGGGCGTTGCTTATCTCCTTGAACTGCCGGTCACTCATCCTCGGGTCGAGTCCGTGAATCTCCGTCTCGAAGCGTATGCAGCCGCTGTCGGCATAATAGCGGTGGCGCAGCGGCTCCTTGATGGTCTTCACGCCTGCTCCCGGAGGACAGAGCACCACCGGGCACGAGCCTTTTACGTGGCTCTTGGGGATGAACAGATAGCCGTAGATGCACTGTCCCTGCCTGTTCACTTCGAGGCGCACGAGATAGGCATCAGCCTTGTCGGTGTCGTATTCATGGGCAGGGTTCATGGTGTAGCTGAGCGGCACGCTCTTCAGCTCGTCAAGCTCTTTCTGCCAGAAGGTCATGAAGTCGGATGGTTCTTTGGTGTAGGGCTGGATGTTATCCACCGAGAAGCCCACTTTAATATGGTGTGTTGTCGTAGTGCCGCCGATATTGGCTGTAAGTCTGAGGTCGAGGAAGCCGGGGTCGCGGCGTGTGCCCATGTCGACCACCGCCCTGCCGTGTTTCAGAACAGCCTTGCCTGTATGACCGCAGTCGAGCATGTCGCGGCCCACGGTATATGTCACTTCGACGTCTTGCGCCACTCCGTATTTATACAGCTGCACCTCCACCAGCGCCTTCTCGCCGGTCTTATAGAGCCAGTCGGTATGGTCGGGCACGGTGACCCACAGGAAATCACTACGGTAAGGATAATTTTCAGCACACACATTGCATGCTGCCATCATCACGAATAGAACCAGAAGGAAAAACTTTCTTGATTTATCTTTCATTTTTAATTTATTTGTTCTTTTGTATTTATGTTTGTTTTCGCATGCAAATTTACAAAAAAAGGCATATATGCAAAAACGAATGCAAATTATCCTCCACAATACTGCCATTTCTCTCGGTTTGCATTATCTTTGAATAAGATAAGCGGCACCTCGGCAATAAAAATGAAAGTCTATTGCCTTTCATTTTGCATTGCTCTCGGTTTGCATTATCTTTGCACACGATATGATTACCAGATGTTACCTTGAAATCACGAATGTATGCAACCTGAACTGTTTGTTCTGCCCCAAGACAGCAAGGGAGAAACAAACAATGACGCTTGACGAATTCGACACACTGACAACACGACTCGCCGGAGAGGTGAGATTCCTGTATTTCCACCTCATGGGCGAACCGTTTCTCCATCCTCTGCTGCCTGAGTTTATCGTGATGGCACGACGGAAGGGGTTCACTCCCATTATCACCACCAACGGCACGCTGCTGGCGCAACGTGGCGACCTGCTCGACGCACTGCCACACAAGCTGCAGATTTCGCTGCATTCGCATGAGGGTAACGGGAAGGACAATCCGGAACAGTATATCGATGAAGTGATGTCGTTTGCCAAAGAAGCGGCGCTGCGCGGATGCATCGTGGTGTTGCGGTTGTGGAACGAAGGTGGGCTCAACCGTATGAACGACTCTATTCTGGACATGATTGCCGACCGTCAGCCTCGTCCGTGGACACAGAGACACGACGGATGGAAACTCACCGAAAATCTGTATGTAGAAAGCGACGACATGTTTGAATGGCCCGACCTTCAGCATGATGTCTACAAGGAGGAAGAGGTGTTCTGCTATGCACTGCGCAATCAGATCGGCGTGCTTGCCGACGGCACGGTGGTGCCATGCTGTCTGGACCACAACGGCGACATGCCGCTCGGCAATCTCTACGACAACAGCCTCAACGAGATTCTAGCCTCTCCACGCGCCACTGCCCTCTATCAGGGCTTCACCAGCCACACCGCCGTGGAACCGCTATGCCGGCGCTGCGGATATTCCGCCGTTTCCAAACGGTTCAGAAAACAGGAATAGAAACGGAAGACAAGAGGTGGCATCTTTTCAGTTTCGTTTCGGCAACCATGACGAAGGCACTTCTTTGAAGTTCTTGATATTGGGATTGGCAATGTCTATCAGTTTCAGATACCATTGGTCGCTTCCTCTGCGTTCGCCATCCATATAATATACTTTGTCGGGCTGGTCTCGCAATATCACATATAAATCCAAGAACAGGAATATTCTATCGTTGGCAATACAGCTCCAGTCAAACATTGGAATGCCGGTCAAATCTCTGTTTTTATAGAAATAATAGTTGTTGTCCACTCGCAACATATCCATAAATCCTACCCGTTCGACAACAGGGCGTTCATCAAACTCCTGCATGGTGTAAAGGTTTACCCAAGTTGGTTTCTCTTCTCCGATAAATACCACCTCCGCAATGTTGTCGTCTGAAAGCTTCACACTCTTCAGATTGTCCAATATTATCTGATGTTTGTTGTTGCTGATGGCGTATCCGCCATTAATATAATGTTCGCAGACGTATGCGTCCTTGCTATTGAAGTCATTGCCTCTGTTCTTATTGACAGCATAATAGGCATAGGTCACCAGACACATTTCTCCATCAATCTCCTTTCGGATGCTATTGCTCGGCTGCCTACGCTTTTCGCCTGTGATGTATTCCCGTTCCAAAGCCTTCACTTCTTGCATCGTACCCTGTGTATTATACAGATACTGCTCCTTGGCATCTACCGCCAGTGGCGACCATGGGTCTTTCCTTCCTACGTATATCATTCGCTCATTCAATTCATGCAGCAGATAGTATTTCGTGATGCCGCCTTCCGTCTTGCTGACCAACCGCCAATTTAATCGCACATCTTCGTAGGTCTTGTACATCCCCTGCATCTTGTCACCGATACGGATGTACTGTCCGGCTCCCATATATCCAGAACCCATCCTTCGCAAATGTGCCGTTTTGCGGAACATCTTCTGCAACTCTGCCAACTGGAAGTATACTTTTGGCTGGTCATGGCGTGAGATGACTACCATGTCGGTATTCTGGTCTTGAGTGGTTGCCGCATTATCCATGATGTCAATGCTTCTCAGCGACAGGTCTCTTGCCACGTCTATCTCGCCTTTGCCAGCCTCCATACCTCGGAACATAGCTTCCCAGTTCCACTCGGCAGTGGGCAAACCGAACAGGCGATATAGTCCTACGTTATCCAGAATAGTGCAGCACTCCTTATCCTTTGCCACTCGCAATCCACGACCTACCATCTGTAGATATTTGGCTAATGACAGCGTGGGACGGGCCAACTGTACGAACTCGACATCCGGACAGTCGAAGCCTTCGCCGAACAAATCCACATTGACTAATATCTGGATCTGTCCGTCCTTGAACTTCTCAATATTGGTGCGGCGTTCATTGAGAGGTGTGTTTGCGCTTATCGCCACCGTCCCAATTCCATGTTCCATGTAGTATTCGGCAATATGTTCGGCGTGTTCTATATTGATGGCGTACACTATACCTTTCTTCTTGGGCACGAACTCCATCACCGTTCTATACAGTCTTTGGATTGACGGTTTGCAATCCAACACATCCTGCATCTCCGCTATGCTATAGTCTCCGTCAGTAGCACGCTTCTCCAGTCCGTCGATTTTCTTCTGGTCTTCACTGTTGGGATTAAGCGATACGTAATCAAAGTCTGACAGATGGCCATTCTTGATGAATTGGGCGATAGTATAGGAACAGAGCAACTCATCAAACAAATCAGTAAATCCATTTCTGTTTAATCGGCAAGGGGTTGCCGTCACTCCGAGCTTCTTTGCCTTGGGGCAGGCGTTGATGACTTCTGCATAGGTTTTAGCCAACGTATGGTGTGCTTCGTCGATCACTATCAATGATGGAGATGTTTCTATTTCTTGATAGTGACGGGTCAGCCATTGTATAGACAAGACTCTTATCTTACTGTCCTTATTGGCTTCAGAATATGGTTCTATTCCGAATGACACCAAGGTGTCCTCAATCTGTGATACCAACTCTCTACGATGGGTGATAATCCATACACATGGATTCTTCACTCTTCGTTCCTCGTTCTTCACGACACTGACAAGCACGTGTGTTTTTCCAGTGCCTGTAGGCATCTGAACCATGACGGATTGACGACTCTTGAACGCCTCTTCAATCCGTTGCACCATGTCGAGTTGATAATCGTAAAGTTGTATTTGATTCATGTTGACAATTACCTCCTAATACATTGCGCCAAATAAAATGCTTTTCTTTTTACCGCTATACATCGAGTTTAGAATAGCAATTCCGAACTTGGTATGCCATAGTCCTTACAACTCTCCATGTTGCAGATTTCTTTCCATGCTTCATGCAGATAATTGAACACGTACCCACGCTTTTCCTCGTTGTTCCATACTGCCACGCTGTCAACCAAAGCGACAAAGCTTGCATTAATCAGTTTCCCGATGCGCAGCTTGTATTCTTTGGTATACTCTTCTATATCACCACGCATCAGCAACAGTTCAAGGTTTTTGCACAATTCTATCGTTATAGCATATGCTGCGTCTGGTCTGCCTTTTGCCAACACCGCAGGTACAGACTTCTTTTCCCAACGCTCCAACAGTCGCAACATATACATGAAATCATCCCGGTCCTCCGGCAAGAATAATAGTTATTCGTCTCTATTATTAATCTCGAAAATCTACTTCTGAATTCCCTTCAAGTCGTTTGTCAGAGACTAAACAGATTTTCGCTTTACCGATGTAGTTCAAGACTCGAATGTACCCAAATAAGGTTCAAAAATTGGGGTAGGATTCAGGGGGGGGATTGATTACACTTTAGGGACATAAAAATCCATTAATATTATATGACAATTATTTAATAAAAGGAAAACAAGCTATTCATCAGTTTTGTTTTTATCAGACACTATCACTCTTAGTTTACCATGTTTATGTTCTAAAAGAGATGAATCAGCAATACACCATTCTATCTCAAAATCTTGTACATGTTCAGTATTGATATATAATTCTTTCTTTAGTTCACATTGTAACCCATGTGTTAGATTGGATAATTTAAAAACATACTCAAACTTAGTTGATGGTTTATCTGGATTCCACATTTTCACAGAATTGTCAGGATAGCCACCTAATATATTGTAATTCCCTATACTCGCCATATCAGCAAACAATCTGTTATATTGAGGCTCAATAGGCTTGTCATATTTAAATCTACAAATGCTCTCTTCTGAATTATACAATTTTACACTCTGTGGAAATCTCAGCACTATATGCAAATCACCTGTTTGAGCAGTTCCATCATTTACAACTTTAACTTTTAATTGCTTAAAAGCGTATTCATACATGGCTTTCTTTACTTTCAAGGTTTCTCGCTTTCGAAAAGCTTCCAAGTACTCATTACGCATTTTGTTGAAACACGCTTTTTCTTCTGGTGTATGTTGCATCATTAGTTTAGTATACATTACCATTTGTTGATGAAACAATTCAAAAACATTTCCGTCGTTTATGGGTTCATCTTTCTCTTCTGGATATTTTTTAGATTCTTCCAGAACTTTCTCGTTCACTAATTCCTCCACTGGCTTATAAAGGACCTGCTCAAATTCTATACATTCAGAACCATTTTCGCAAAAGACAATCTTTGGATTAGAACAACGGCTCGTCCACTTCGCTAATTCTTCTTTTGTTTTTTTTAATTCCTTTTCTTCATCTGTTGGTTCTTCTGCAGACCGAAATGTTTCATCCATTGGAAGAATATTAAGTCCTGATTCACTTGCCTTTATCAATAAATCTGTATCATTGCTTACAACATAAACATCTTCTTTAGGGTATGATGAATACAATACATTCAACAAAAAACGATCGTCATTTACTGTAAGATCGAACACTGCTTTGTCCTTTTCTTCTATAGGCTTTTCTCGACAATAAATCAACGGAATTCTGCTTTGTTGTTTCCTAATTAGGATATTGTTGAACTTTTCGGATATTTTCCTTGCCTTATTTCTTACACGTCCTTTGGAATTATCTTTATGACCATTTATTTCTCTTAAAACAATGCTGGCTAACACAACTTTTACTGAGTCTGATGTGTCAAGTAAACTCTGCCATGGTATATCCTCATATCCTTTGTAATGGATAAATATATTCGTATCTAAAAAAAGGTATTTCATTATCGTTCTCCTTCAAAAATTAGATTATACGTTTGAAAATCACATTGGCGTATATTGTGATTACTTTCTCGTGTGTCTTTATTGAATGGTTTAAACTTATTATTACTAAATCTTTCATAGATTTCATACAAACAGGATGTTTCTGTTGATAACGATGCTTCTTTTTCATCCACTTCTTTTAGGAATGCACCAAAGATCTTTTCAGTGGCAAATAGGTCATACAATGGGAGATGAGAATTAAAACCCATTACGATTCCTGTTCTTTTACCTTGTATTGGATTATGCCAAACTATATCCTTGAGATATTTCTTGGCATTATTTACCATATCTTCCTTCACCTTGGACAATGCATCTTTAGACAATTCCGTACTACCATCGCCAAATACGCCTTTTATATTTGCTTTAAGCATTTCATATACATCTTCTGTTGTTGCACGTTCCGCATGAAATGTGTTTATTACATTTGTCAGTTGTTTTTCCGCTACAGATTGTAAATGGGTGTGGCTGAATATAAGTTTGATTTCCATACCAGGTCTCAAACTCGCAGTTAATGCATCTTGAAGTAAGATTGCAGACAATACCCATTCTTGTCTCTTATTTATAAATTCATCAATAATATTGGTATATACCTCTGTAGAAAGACCGAAATCCTTAGCATTCTCTTTAAGATTGTTCTTGACAAGTAAGCTGAGGCAATGTATATACAATTCATGTGTTGGGCAAAAATACCGAGCCATAAAAGATAATCTAAGATATTCTTTGAAAGCCTCCTCGGAATGTACTACAGTAGCCCGTTTCATCACAAAGTCAGAAACTTCTTTCTTTAAACTATCAGCTTCCCAATGATGTGCTGCCTTTTTAAAAACTTCAATAGAGACATCTGGAGTAGCCAAAATGATTAAATCACAAAGTGAGATATGCCCTAATTCTTGGTCAAAGAAGTAGTAATCAAAAGACCTTTTCCATGACAGATGCTTATATCCAAACGTTTTATCTGTCACTTCATTTGTTTCTGTAGAAGGGAACATAAGACTTAAAACGGGAAAAGATTTGACTCCAGAAAGTTCTTGGGCATCTTTCAAAACATAATTAGTATCACTAGAACTACTATATTGTTTAAAATACAAGTGCTTATAAAGCATGTCATACTCTTGTGGGTATTTGTATTTAATTAATCCCAATATGAGAAAATCTCTTAATGCGACATTATCTTGTATTTCCACAAAAGATGCCATGACCAACCCTATATAACGTTTTATATCACGTGGCGTAGGTAGATAGCAGTCTATGAATTTTACAACTGGACTCAATGCTTCATCAATTTGTCCTTGATTCATATCTTTGATTATACCTTTAGCAAACAATGCTTGCAAACGTTTTTGCAAATACCTATTTTTATAGAATTGTTTTCTATCAGGAAGCCTTAATTCAAGATTAAAATACTTATCAGTATAGTCTCTGTCTACCGTTTCATGGAAATATGCTTTTAGTACTTGATTAACATATTTTTTGTCGTATGCACTCACAAAGAAAGTCCGTTCAAATGAGCCATTATTTCCTATAACTTTAAGTACCTCAACAATCTCTTCTCCAGTTAGTCTGTCATAATCATCAATAATTACAACGATTTTCTTGTCGATGGAGCGTATCATGCTCTCGACTTCATGTCTTGACTTATCTACATCTATAGTTTGAAAGATGTCTAAAACTTTTAACCAAGGTGTATCTTTTGCAAAAACACGCAACCCTTTCATATAGTCAGACATTATATGCGTTGCTCCAGTATGAAATTTCTTCAGTGCGGAACAAATTGCTGTCAAGAAATCATGCTGTATAAGCTTAACGTCGGCTGATTCACGAGGATTAAAATCGACCAAAATGCACGAGTCGTCCTTCTCTATTTGTCGCTTAAGCAAGTTCAGCATAGATGTTTTACCTGCGCCCCAAATGCCTGTAACACCTAAGCTAAAAGATGACTTTTGAGTACTTTCTGTGATAGTTTGTGCTATTCGTTGTGCGAAAACTCCATATCGGAATTCGTCTTCTGATTCATACTTCACTGGCTCGTCATCAAGCAATATTATAGGTGGGACATTTATTAACTCATCATTATTACCGTCATAACGTTTAATGCGTTTGTAAAGCCAATGTGCCACGACTCCTAATGGATAAGCAGAAAGCAATATATTCCAACAATCTATCCATAACCATACGTTTATGTATGACCATCGCTTATTGTATAGCACATACAGACCACATGCCATAAGATACAAACTGATGTGTTTCTTATCATATTTGCATCTGTACATTTGCCAGCCATTATACCCTATAATAATGGATATCAATGCAACAAACAGTAGCAATGTCTTACTATACTCCAAATTAAGGAAACCCCATAATGGAGAAAGCAAATGGTACTCAATAGGTTTGTCTAATAATGTTGCTATCAGTACTATTAATATAGGTTTGATAGTCACATCTCTTAGCCATGTAAAGCATTCTCTTAACTTCATGTTAATTGTTTGAACCCACTTTTAAAAGTGGACTCAATTTTAAAAATCACAATACCATGTCCTTCATCACTCGCTCCACCTTTTCCAATGGCACATTCAGCATACGTGATACATAAAGAGGGGTTATAAGGTCCATAGAACCAGAACGGCGTTCCATATCAGTTAGACATTCAATGTCCTTTTTAAGCTTTTCCAAGTATTTTTTATCAAGTTCCATATTAATCATTGTTTAGTAAACGTTTAGACCTTTGGGGAATAAACAAGTATTTACAGAATTGCCAAATGGCAATTGATACACTTTTCATCGTTCAGTAATAATCACTTTAAATGTTTCAAAAATAAGTTTTATGTCATACCAAAACGAACTGTTCTTCACATATTCCAAATACAGTTTTATCTTCTCCTGCATAATCACGTTGATGTAATAATCCTCTGGGTCTGCAGCCTTTTCCATCAGTTCGTTCTCATTGCGGAATTTGATGCTTGCAGGGTCGGTAATGCCTGGACGAACGTCCAATACGTGCATCTGTTCTGGAGTCCAGTAATTCACATAGTGACGCACTTCTGGACGGGGGCCGACCAGACTCATATCTCCAATAAACACATTGATCAACTGTGGCAGTTCATCAAACTTATATTTACGGATATAATATCCTGAACGAGTGACACGAGGGTCACGACCGCCGATAGTCACCAACGAACCTTTATCAGCTCCAACTCGCATCGAGCGGAATTTGAATATACGGAAATCCTTGTTGTTTCGTCCCACACGTACCTGTCGGTAAAAAACAGGACCTTTGGAATCCAGTTTAATCCATATTGCCAATATCAGGAATAACGGACTTAAAACTATCAATCCACAACCAGAGGCAACAATGTCAAATAATCTTTTCATATTTTTTTTCATAAAAAAAAGCTTGAAGACTAAGATTCTGCACCTTCATCCTCAAGCTTTTAAAAGGTTAAGTATTACAATTTAGATACTATCTCTACGAAATTCTCAATCACATATTCCTGATCTTCATCTGTCATTTTCGTATTCAGAGGCAGTGTGATTTCATTTTCAAACATGTGATAAGCATTCGGGAAATCCTTGATGTCAAAGCCCAACTTCTTATAGGCAGTCATCATAGGCAATGGCTTATAGTGAACGTTCGTAGCAATGCCACGCTCTGCCATCTTCTCAATCACCTTGTTGGCTTCTTCACGTGTCTTGCCCAACAGTCTGACCAAATACAAGTGACCGGATGAAACATGTTCCTCATCATAATGATTCAATACGGCAACATTCAGCCCCTTGAAAGCCTCATCATAGCGCTCGATCATCTTTCTGCGACGCTCAAGCATACCTTTATAACGCTGCATCTGCACCAGTCCGATAGCAGCCACCACATCTGTCATGTTGCACTTATACCAAGCACCGATGATGTCATACTCCCATGCACCGAGTTTTGTCTTAGCTAATGCATCTTTGTTCTGACCATGCAGACTCAATAACTGCGCCTTGCGATAAAGGTTTTCATTCCATGTCTCGCCCTCGATCTCAGGCACGCCACTGAAAACATTATCTGCATTCTTATCCAAATTTTTCACCACTTTCTCATTACCGAAAGGTAGGTTCCAAGACAATGCGCCACCTTCAGCCGTTGTAAAATTCTTCACGGCATGGAACGAGAAAGAAGAGAAGTCCGCTATCGCTCCCACCATCTTTCCCTTGCGTGATGCACCAAATGCATGAGCGGCATCGCAGCAAATGGCTACTCGTCCTATCATCTTCTGCAAGTCAGTCTTTGGAGTAAAGATATCCTTCTTGCTCTCCACTATGGCAAACAAGCGGTCGTAGTCGCATGGAATACCAGCCAAGTCCACAGGGATTATAGCCTTAGTCTTGGGAGTGATGGCCTTCTCTACAGCTTCATAGTCCATCTCAAGGCAATCCTTCTGCACATCCACGAAAACGAGCGTCGCTCCCACGTGTTCCACGATAGAAGCACTTGCCGTATAGGTATAAGCAGGCACTATCACCTCGTCACCTTCACCCACGCCTAACAGACGTAAAGCCATCTCAGCACAAGCCGTCTGCGAGTTAAGGCAAACCGCTTTGTCTGAGCCTACAAACTCTGCAACTTCTTTTTCCAACTTCTTTGTGCGTGGTCCGGTTGTAATCCACCCGGACAAAATGGCATCACGCACCTCATTTGCCTCTGCCTCCGTCATATCAGGCGGAGAGAAAGGCACATTACGCAATTTCATTGTCATAATATGTATTTATTGATTAAAATGTTTATTCTTGTTTCCCTTCTTTTCGTTTCAAGAATCCATATACAAACTGCCACACATAGCCAATCATGCTATAGTGTGCGACATGTCTGAATTTCCAGGAATGTTTGAAAGCGTTGCCGATGACATGCAAACGCTCATACCATCGTCCTTTGCCACGATTGTAGATTGATGTATCATCGTTCAAAACGCTCTCTATAGTCCTTGCGGCATACTTGCTGTCAGCGAATATCGTCTTGTCATGCAGTTCTACGCCGAGATATTCCACTGCGATAGTATTCAAAACATCCGTAAAGCCATCCAATCTGAACCGTTTGCAAAGCTCATAAAATTCCTTCCACTGTAGTTTGTCTTGATTCGCTTTCATCCAGCAAGCCCAATCCACGATATGACGCAGACGGATTCCCTCCACCAAGAAATGCGTAAGCGAATGATAAAGCATGAACAAACCTTCAGCTTCTATTGGCAGCGTATAAATTTCAGTCCCGTCAAGCCTGTCGAGTTGGCTTGCGTCACCAATCGCATCTATAATGAATTTATGTAGAGCCATATCTGTTCCACCACGTCGGGCAGAAGTGAAAAACCGGTGATTCTCGATTATCAGCGCCTTATAGATGATGTGCGAATGCTTATACCATCCGTCATCAACCTTCAATCCATTTTTGCGCGCCACATCATTTCCTTGCTCATACGCACAATTCCCCTTTCCGCCGATCAGGTAGCAATCAAAATCTCCCAGTTCCCTATGTGTTGGTTTCGGATAATAACGGCTATGCGCCAGTCCTTTGAATACTATTGTCTTTATGCCATGCCGTTTCCACATTTCGGAAACGTGCTTCGCCAATTCGAAATACCTGGTATGCAAGTTTTCCGTCAGAACTGTCTGGGCGTAGATCTTTAATATCTGCTCGTTCTCAGGAAATCCTTTGATATCAGCCCCACTCTTTTTGAGGTTGTCGAATGCATCATATACCAAACCGCGAATGCCTTGCTTCTTGGCAAGCGCCAACACATCCTGCCAGTCGGCATTGTCGGGAATTGTCTGCCCTCGTCCGTTTATGACTATGTCTGATAATTGTAATAAAGCTTCAGCAGATGTGTTCATGGAGGTCTTATTTCAGCTTCTTCACATACCACATTTTCTTCCAGCCGTTGCCCACGACATTCATCATGGTCCAGAACGTAGCCATCACGGGGTTCATTCCCTCTGCCACATGAAACAAAGGATAATGTGCCCAGATGCGTTTCCACAACGGCTTCGGAGTGATGCTCACCTTGCGGCGGCGATATCTCGCCAAGTTCTCCTTCAACAAATGGCAAGGAGCCTTTCTCACCACTTTCAGCCAAAGGGCAGTATCATTGTTCTTGCGTACATCCTTAATCTGTATCAGTCCTATGCGCTCTCTGTCATACATCACAGCCAAGCATCCTGGCCAGCAGCACATAAACATGGCAAACTTACTCACTTTCTTGATTCCTGACACATACACGCCCAAGTCTTTGCCATCCTCACTCATCTCAGTATATTCATGATAAGAGAAATGATAGCCATTCTCCACCATAAACTTCAGTTGATGTTCCAGTTTCTCTGGCAACCACAAGTCATCCGAGTCAAGAAAGGCAATCCACCTTCCCTTTGCCCTACGCAAAGCATTGTTTCTGGTTATTGCAGCCCCAGAGTTTTGTGGATTGCATTCATATTTGATTCGCCCGTCCGTTTCCATAAACGGCTTTACCACCTCAAGTGTATTGTCCTTAGAGCAGTCATCCTGTATGAGCAATTCCCAATTCTGGTATGTCTGCGCTTGAATACTCTTTATCGTCTCTGCAATAAAATCAGCACACGCCCAAGTGGGAGTGATTATAGATACCAATCCGTAGTCTTGCATAATAAAAATCTCGCTTGAATATAAAGGGATACAATATGCTGCCGTATGAGCATCAAAGCCCATACAGCATGTCGTAATAAAAATAAAATCAAAGTGAAGTTTCCCACCGCAGTATCGCTCTGCGCTTATGCCGTCACTCGGATGGGGATAGAAAGAAGCCTTAGGATTAACCTATTATTACAGGTCTCTTAGGATTAAAACCAAGTTGAGCCAACTTACGCATATATGATGCTTGGTTACTAATATGCACACCGGATTCTGTAGCCGCCCATAAAAATTTTGGATTACCCGAAGGAAAGGCATCCAACAACGGAGCTTTTGACTGTAGCCATTTTTTCAACCATTCTTTTTTTTTCTTCATTTCAGGGATGTTTGATGTATTGGCAGGATGCACCTCTATAAAAAAGACTTTATCATCATATCCAACGGCATAATCCCATCGGGGATCATTAGGATATAAGTATTTCGTCTCTTTGTCAATATTTAAGCTACCGTCTACCTTACGCTTATCCTTTAGTTTCACAGCGGTTTTGTCTGCATTCTCAAGAGCCTGCAAACCATGGCAATAACCTTTAGCAACATCAGAAGTACCCTCAACTGCCATTCTAAATGTACATTTTGGCGCTAATGCCTCTTTTGTGCTTTTGCTTTTACTTTTACTCATCGCAGTAATTACTTACAAGATTAGTAGCTCGTGATGCAAAAGAAGACAAGCCCCCCCATTCGCTTACAATGTTTTGTTCATCCATTGCATCGAGCGACGAAATATCAACGCTTACTACTTGACCATTATCTTTTCTTTCGAAAGCATAAGTCTTTATCGTTTTTTCAAAAATGCCATCAAGCATACCTTTGCCTTTAGCTTTTTCATCAAACAGCTTTAATAAGTCAGCTTCTTTATTTTTCCTATTTGATTCCTTTAAGATATTAAAAGCCCACACAAACTCTAAAGGTACAGTAGAGTGAGTTGACACAATCACTTTTTTCCCCATCTGAACCAATTCGAGAATTTCCAAAAGAACAGCCATTATGGCTTGAGGATGAAGTCCCATTTCAGGTTCTTCAATCACAATATATTCATACTGGTCCTTATTAAGCAAATGCATTGGAGGACCAGATACACAATAGAACCCCATCAATAGAGGCATAAACTCCTTTTGACCAGCACTCCAAGCCATAAAAGGCATATCCATACCTGCTACCTGCATACGCATCTTTCGTTGTCCATTCTCATTCTCTATAACAACTTTTCCACCATGAAAGATAGAACTGTCAAACGATTTCCTCTGCAAGTTCTTCAAGCGTGTCTTGATAGGAAATAAAGTTGTATTTCCTCCCAATCCTATTGACATAAACACGCGTAAAATATCACTAAACTGGCGCAATACATAAGGAGTAGTAGGATCAAACTCTGAGAATGCTTTAGGTCGACCATCCGATATGCTGAAAATTCTTTGTGCTGGGATATAAAACAACTTTTCTTCTATCCCCTCTACATTATTTTTCATAAGCGAAGTTACAAACGAAGCATCAACACCATCAAAATTGATTTTCGTATTTTTTCGCCACACTCCAGCCATACCATTTCCAAAGAATGCATCCAATAAATAAGACGCATTGTTCTTGCTTATGATATAATTATATTTTCTCAATGTTTCTACAATTGCATCTTTATCTACCAAGAGTTTCAACAATTCTAAAAACATACTTTTGCCCGAAGCCTGAGCACCAACAAGAAACGTCAAGTCTCCAAATGTAACATCAGCCTTTGCTATCGGTCCAAAATTTTCTACCTTCAACTTATCCATATCTCTTGATTTTTTATTTATCAATTGCAGTCATTATCATTGTTGAACATATCATTCATTTTTATACTATATAATATGGCAAAGATTGTGCAAACCGAATGCAATCAAGTGTACTTGAATTGCTGAGGTGCAGCCAATCTTATACAAAGATATACATTATTTGTGAGATTTTCTCACTTCGTACTGTTTTTCTTTATTTTAATATTATCGCAAACCTTAAATTATGTAAAATAAAACATGTTTAAGGCCATGCTACCTCACGAGCATCTTTCACTTTCTTAATGTCTGTCTCAAAACCGGAATTATAATCTATATTCAGCCGAATATATCTGAATTGTTCCTTCGAATATAGATAAAGTCCCCTATCAACAATTAGGAACTGGTCAATCTCTTCGGAAAGTTCTTTTAACTTGTCTATATTCGAATAGAAAAATTCTTCTTTGCTAACCAAATCAAGATCATGTGAATCTGTAAGTTTTTCCTTCTTGATAAATGGCATGTCGCATTTTTTCATAATAACTATACATTGTTGTGTAGAAGGTATACTGTAGATATTGCAATCGTTATAAGATCGGGATTTTTCCTTTTCTACGAATTGCACATCATCCTCTTTGCCGTAGATTGCCTCATAATTACCAAGATATACACCAAGAGAGAGTATTGCAAATTCATCATTGACACCTATCACGTCCAATACATGCTTTATATCCTTATAAGCAATGCGAACAGTTCTTACACTCGACTGCAACAAGAACAAGTAGTTATATGCCTTGTAAGCCAATTCATTAAGATGTCCTACTATGACATCCGGCAAATTAGAAGCGTTTACATTCGTTCCGACCCTAAGCATCTCCTTGTCTATCTGAAACTTGATATAGTTGCGGATTATCTGTTTTTCATAATCATCAGTATTGGCATTCGTAAATGTAGGAAGAGACAGCGGGAAGTCCTTCAGGGCACTCAAAAGATGCAATTTTATATATTCTCGTTTATGGGGGTCAATCTCTAGTGAATTATTGAGTGTTTTAATCTGCTTCTCACATTGATCAATGTATTTATCACAAAGGGCAAGAACATCTTCCTTTGTTACCCGATCTTCCCCTATTGCCTGTTTTATGGCATCCTTTTCTTCAAACCATAAGGACACGTTATTTTTCAATCGGTTCATCATCATTAACTCGTCATCAAGACTCTCCACTGTAGTTTCTTTGGGGATGTCGGGCAACTTCATCGGATCACTAAATGTTATATTCCAATTGTTTACAGTATATAGTCGTATAAGTAGCAAAGAGGAATATTTGTATGCATAACCCAATATAAAACCATCCGAACCGACATCTTGTGGAGCACCAATCATAAGGTAACGCTTTGTCAAAGTCATTGGATAATCCTTCATCTTAATCAGGTTCTTCAATTGAGACACCACGCTTATAAAAGTACTTGGAACAAGAACATATTCCGGAGGCATCGTATAACTGAAATACATCAGCTGGTTCAGCAACTCATACTTCTTGTTATAAGACAGCAATGCTCCTATCATAAAATGCTGCTCTTTGAAACGCTTTTGCTGCCAATGGTCTTTATCATCATTAGTATTATAATCCAGAGAAAAACGGTAATACTGGTCCGCAAAAGTCCAATAAGCCTTCACCCAATGTTCATTGTTTGTGTGGACAACTGCATCTACAGTCTGCCAAAGGTATATATACTCTTCTTCTGACAAGTCTATTTGTTCTTCTGTAGAAAAGAAATATTGTGCAATCAGATTATGGGTAGAAAAGAAGTTGTTGTCTCGTACAGAATGCTGCTTATACAATTCTCTAAGCATCTTCCACACCTCAGCTTCGTCATCATCACGCTTATACTTTCGATATGAACACAGAAACTCTAATATACTTCTATTTGCATCACTAAACAACTCATCATTCTCTTTGTCTGAAGCGTATTTCTCTATCTGAAAGATTTCTGTCAACGTCAGATAATCCCCGTTCAGTTTGTGTTTCAAATATTTTAAGAACTTGCTCGGATTTGTCGCCATAACGATATACTTAAACAATATGAATGTGGATATTGCAAGAGCAAATACCATAATGGTATGGACTGTAGACACTATTATCATCCAGCTATAATCACAATAGTAGTAAAGAAGGAAAGGGGTTGCTATAGATATCGGAATTGTCAGCAGCAAAAGATGATGGAATAATCGATAGAACCATTGCTTTAGAAAGAAAGCGCCCAATTTGGTGCTTTTATACATTTCATCAATCCTTTGTATTGTCTGCAATATCAAAGGATAAGCCATACCCATTAAAGCCGCAAATATGCTGATAAGTGAACTGAAATTATAATCAAAGAAATCAAACATCACTTTTTCCCTTTTGTTATGGTGGTACACAAAGTATCTTCCTGCGTCCGTTGCATCATGTTTCTCAATTCCTTTATTTCAGATGATAGAGAAGAGATAATGACATCATTATCGTTAGTGGATTTTTTTACCTCTACTGGGCTTGTTTTTGCTTCTTTATTACCTCCATATGATAAAGTGTGGATAATGGTGTCATTGTTAGTGATAAATACGTTCACCTTTATAGGTGCCGTTTCCGAAACATCTTTCCTTTCTGGTTTGTTGATTATCAGACCATAAGCAAAAATGCAAATGACTATCGACACTGTCATAAATAATGAAAGACATAGATACATGGGCCAATGTAATTCCAAATACTCCGTAAGGCGTTTTTTTATTTTTGTCTTTTCCATACATTATCGTTTTTTTTATGGTCTTAAGATAACTCTATTTATGGGTGATGTAATATGACGATACCCTTTGGCGGAATTAATTTAGTGCACACTTAATCCTAATGACCGTTTGGGGGTTAATTAATTCCGCCAACGGGTAGAAACTGTATTATTCTATTTGAATTCTTGTTCCGTCCGATGGTATCGCACCATATCGCTTTCAGCGACCACTTATGCAGACGGATATACCATTACTTATTTGATGTATCTGTCGTTCTTATTCGTTTTTCATTTCTCTGTTGAAAAGAATATAGTCACAGTTCGTATAAGATGCGCAGACTATCTCATGGCTTCATGTATTCGCCAATCAGCGTTATCGCTCTGTTTGCAGAAAAATCGCCACTCCTTTTATATGCTCGTTCTGCCATTCGTTCTCTAATTGTTTAATTAAGCAATAGCACTTTTATTGCTTCAACATAACTATTGGGATTATAGGTTTCACAAAGGAAACCATTATCACAATTTACTACAAACTCACTGTTGTATTTCCAGTCAGAGGCAATAATCGGCAATGAAGCTGAAAGGGCTTCTACTAAGATGCCGGGACAACCTTCTCCAATGTAATGTGATGGAAATATTAGAGCGTCATACCGTTTTAATTTAATGTGGGAATCACATCCTTTGGCTGTAGCACACCTTTATAATCATTTCTATACCTTCAAGATATTCGTCAAAATAGGTATCTGTCTTTTGTCCATAAAAATCTATCTTTACATATCTGTAAAGACCTACATTGGACATAAGTGTCGACATCGCTTTCAAAGTATCCAAACCTTTAGATTGTTCCACACGAGAATCATAACAAACGTTTAACGTTTTATCCCCTTATTAAGTTATCCAACTTTGGTGGAGCAAATTCCATGCGTTTTACAAGAGCATTTGTTTTCAATTGTCGTAATAGCTCTCTGTCTTTTTCAAGCAACAACACTCTGTCAATCATCTGTTGCATGCCATCATTGAAAGGAACAATAAATCCACTCTTGCCATCATCCACAAATTCGTGAGAATGCTTCCATTCTGTAACAATCACAGGAATGCCAGAAATGTAAGCATCCACCACAGAACCGGGTAGACCTTCTGTATAGAAATGAGTTGGCAGCAACATTACGTCATACAGGCTGAGTGTTTCGTGAATCAGCTCTGGTTGCAGATGACCACAATACTCCACGAAGTCATATTGCTTCACTTTCCCCTCGAAGTATTCTTTGTCTTCATCTGCTTCCTGACCGAAAAAAGTGATAGAGAATTTTTCTTGCAGACCATTAGCAACGATATAATCAGCTAAATTAAAAATCCAATCCAATCCCTTTTGCTTCATAATTCGAGCCATAAAAACAATACGGAGTTTCTTCGAGTCTGTGGGCTGGGGATTAAAATCAAAGAATCTGAAATTAGGGAAAATATCCACATTCCTAAAATCATAGAATTCTTCTAATTCCCTTTTCAGTCTTTGTGTCTCGGCATGAATACCTTTTATCCGTGCAAGCATGAAGCGGTGTATAGGAAGATTGGTTAGATACTCCCTTAACCAACCGCCAACAACGAAATAATGTATCTTAAACCGAAACAACTGCGACAAGATGAATATGATAGGGAAAAAGACTTTCAAGTTGTTGTGTGCTGGCAAGTAGAATAATGTCTTGCAACACATAACTTTGAAGAACATCTTGAACAATAGAAGTTTACTTTTCTGCAAAGATTGTGTGTCAAAATATTCAACATCACAATCCGTCAATTGTTCTTTTGCCAAACGATATACATCTCTTGTTTTAACTGTCTGACCATCTAATTGATTTGTCAAATAGCCAAAGTATCCTAATACTAAAACTTTTGTTTTTGTTGACATGAATTTTTCTTAATCTTTAATCTGCAATATTATTTACATACCCTTCTGTTGCCCAATCTCTATGCTTGATAATACATGGATTTCCAAATACAACAGAATGTGATGGTATGTCTACATTTACAAAACTATTCGGTGCAATCAGCACATCATCACCAATTGTAACCTTTCCTACAATAGCTGAATTAATGCCTATCCACACTCTGTCGCCAATAGTGGGATATCCTTTGCGTTTACCCTATTCACTTGTCCTATAACAATACCTTTATGAATGTTACAATTGCGCCCTATCTTAGCTCTACTATTAATGGTTATATTATATGCGTGACCTATGTAAATACCCCCCGATTTGATTATTTGCAGTTATTTCCAATCCTCTTTGGCTAGCCCAAATTCGGAATAGAGCTTTATAAAACAGCCTTATTGGTATAAAGGATTCTGAGGCAGCCTTACGATAAAGAAAATGAAAGATTCTAATGTATATTTCTGGTTTTCCACCATATCGAGCGATGTCTGCAATATATAATTCTTTGAATTTGCTCATTTCGTTATAATTTTTCTATAAGTTCAACGTATGATTTTAAGAAAGCCTCTTCTGTATTGCGCTGCAAACAAAGTTGACGATTGCGCTTACCCATTTCCAGTCTGTTTTCATACGATAAGCTCACCATCTTCTTTATAGCATCTGCTATAGCTTTAGGTTTCTTTGGATCAAACAAAAAGCCATTTACTCCCTCTTCTACTATATATGGATTCTCATATACATTGCTACAGAGAATAGGCAATCCGCAAGACATGGCTTCTGCTACTACATTTGGATATCCTTCAAAAAGACTTGGAAGAAAGAAGATATCAGCCTTGCGATATTCTTCTTCAATCTTTTGGTTTGGATCATGCAATGTTAAGTAATCTGCAATATCAAGCTGTTGATACTCTTTCTCTATTTCTGCAAAATAAGCTGCATTATGCTTCTTATCTCCATACCAATCGAAATGTACATTGAGCCCCATATCTTTCACCATACGAACAGCCTTAAGATAAGTCAAAACATTCTTCTGCTGGGTATAGCGAGCAACGGTCACAATACGAAGTGTTTCATTTCGGACTGCAGTTTCTGAAGGCGTAAAGCGATTAACATCCACAAAGTTGATAATTGGATGTACCTTTTTACAGAGGAAAGGAAAGTTATTACAAATAAACTTACCCTGGCTGTTGCTATTAGGAACTATTGCATCTGCCATACGATAAAGATTAAACTGTACCTTATCACTACGAGTAATGCAAGTATTATTGTTTCGTTCCGACACCACTAACTTAGCCCTAAAAAACATCTTTGCAAGGCACATCGTCTTGTTGACAGATGGCAAGAATGAAATAACAACATCTGGCTTATACTGACGCACATACTTTGCAACCTTAAACACACGAGTCTTCTTATCCCATAGTTCCGGTACAAACTGATAATCCACACTATGTTGACGAAGATAAGGCTCATAGAACTGATTCTTCACGTATGTTATCAATCTGCAATGAAATCCTGCTTTTGTTAGCATCGAAGCCAACCCACATAATTGTCTTTCTGCTCCGCCAGAACCAAGATTTTCTGTTATTAATAATATTTTTTTCATTATCTATTGTTCTTTTTCTTTATAATGCGCCAAATAATATCCAAATACACTACATGATACCATAGAATATCCAGTATATGACATGGAAAAGATTGTTTTGATAAAGAATGATATGAATGTGAGTGTAAGAACTAATTTGGCTGTTTGGTTATGTTTTATTGACGATACAGTCCTCCAGAAACATAGCCAATATATAAAATAGATGACAAGGCCAAGTACGCCTTGATTGATGGCAATCTCCAACCAATCATTATGAGCATAGTTTATTCCGATTCCTAACGTTGCATTAGCTCCATTACCCAAGAGGAATTTGGAAGAGTCTAACTCATTTTTAAAATGGTTCCAAAAATGTTCATATATTTTATCTCGTCCGCTGCTCGAACCATTTTTTGTCTGCTCTATTCTACTTTCAAAATAATCGGAAGAGTCAATCATATATTCTGTGATGAAATAAGCAGCAACAATTATCAGCAATGAAAAACCAATAACTTTTATCTTTGAAACGTTATTATTATATCTATAATTGAAATACAAAAAGTATATCAGTGAAACTGCACCTATAATAATTGCACCACGCTTCATTCCCAACATAATAAATGCCATACAAAATATCAATATGATATATTGTATACGGATATTATCCTTAAATATAGCAACAGTAGGCATCAAAGCGACAAACAAATACCCCATATTGTTTGTTGTTTCTTTAACATCCTTACCAATTAATAACATCGATTGTATGGATGAAATCTGGTAGTCAAAGAACCTGAAAACGGAGATGCCTATAAATACTATTACCCATTTCCGAAGGGCTTTTTCAGTAAGATAACCTTCTTTTGAAAAATAATAAAATGTATATATGTTAGGGAGCGACAAGAATAAACTCTTTAAATATGAAAAATTTGTCACTTCATTATCAATCAGCTTTGCTTTTATTACATAATGGTGGTCGCTAAATAATAATATAATCCCATATATAGTCAGTGTAAAAAAGAGCAAACTCAATCCTTTAAAATAAACAGGTTTCCCCTTTAATGAAATTGTCTTTACAGTATAGTACAATCCCATTAACATAGTAACAAGAAGAATAAGCTGAGAGAAAGCTGTTCCTCCAGTAGGTATCATTGTGCCTTGCATTGAATAAAACGACATCAACGTGATATAAAAATTGCAAGGGTTCTTTAGAAATCTTATCATTTTTATATGTCAATTAATTTGCCGAACTTTTCATTCCAATCCTCAGGCTGGAACATGCCTATACCACTGGCCGGATAAAACGTTAGTTCTCCAAAATATACCTTGCCATCAATCGCATAAAGGTCAACCCTAAGGAAATGGATACCTGTAGATAGCTTTTTGCAAATCTCTTTCATTTTTTCTAAACATACAGGCTTTGTAATTGGATTTGTGTAACATGGTTGTTTGGAATTTAGTAGTCCCACAAACTCCAAGTGATTCCAATCCATATCGAAGAAATCTATGGATTCACATGTATGGCGGTCTCTAATAACTTGGCAATACTTGGGTTCTCCATTGAAACAGAAAAATTTATAATCTGTCAAATCATAAGTCGGATCATCTGCTTTATCACTTGGCATCATATACTTCTCAGCAATTATTTGCTTCTTTACATTCTTATATGGCCATTCGCGCAGATTCCGATATATGTCGCTGGCTAAACTATCGCGAAGTTTATTAATAGCTTTCTTCTTGTCGAAAGTCTTTTTATCCTTGCATACAACAACACCACCGCTGCCTCCGCCATGAGTAGTTTTCAATACAAACTGATTGGGTAAGACATTGAAGTTTATATCTTCTGGTCTCTTCCATACTCCCAATGTTGGAATGATATATTCTTGACCTATCTTTTGGGCTACATATTCCTTTACCTGATACTTATCAACCATCTTGGTGTATTCAGGATTGCGATCGTGTAGTTTAAGCCAATTTATCTTTTCGACAAAAGTTTTTGGCTCTTTTAAATTGGGCCAATATCCCATCTTAAAACGAAATCTCAGTTTAAGGTACTGTTCATCTGGCAGCCAAAACAGCAGATTTGCCACCAATGAGTCACAGAACCTGGATCTATTGTGTAACAAATACGAGACTGCGCGTCGTATTTTTCTTAGTAGCATTATTTTGAAATTGAAGGAAGTTTTATCTTATTCCCGAAATACAAATCGGATTCGGGTAAACGATTATAGTCATAGCCAGAAGCTGGGAAGAAAGTGTATTCTCCGAAGTATATTTTACCGTTAACGTCAAAGAAATCTATCCTGACAAATGGGAAACCTTTAGACATCTCTGAAGCCAATCGGAACATTTGGTCAATACCATTTGGCTTAGGAAGAGTGAAGTCTTCAGGGGCTTCTTTTCCTCGTTTGTTGTATCGGCATAGTTTCCAATCTTTATCAAAGAAATAAAACTTCGCTGCTCCTATCTGCCTATCGATACATAACAGAACACAGTCCGCATCACCATCAAAACAATAGAATTTGTAGTCTACAAGGTCAGAACCAAGATATTCTTCCGCAAAGATTTTCTTGTTCATTCCTTTATATGGCCACTCTCTATAGTTCCGATATATATCAGACTTCAGTGAATTCTCAAGTTTCTCTTTAGCTTCTGATACATTAAATTTTGATTTGTCGGGAACAATAATCACACCTGTATTGCCTCCGCTATGATTGGTCTTCAGTACGAATTGATTGGGCAACTTATCAAAGTCAATCTCATCAAAGCTATCCCATACACCAAGTATAGGAACGACATACTCTTCACCAATTTTATTTGCAACGACTTCCTTAACTTTTACTTTGTCTACCAGAGCTTTGTATTCTTCCTTACGGTTATATAACTTCAGCCACTGGAGTTTTTCATTCATGGTCCTAGGATTATTGAGATCTAATTTCTTTCCCATTTCCAGACGATAATAAGTCTCTATTTGGAATTTGTCCGGAATAATGCATCCACCTCGACGGAGAATGCCTTTGAGTATTCTTTTTATCTGATTCATATTTATTTTCTTTTTAGGTTAAGCATGGCACCTAATTTCTCGTTAAACGCCACAGGGTGATATGGAGTAAGTCCTCCTCCAGGATAAAATGTGAGTTCTGCAACATACAATTTATCAGGTGTGTCAAAGAAATCCACTCTAATAAAAGGGAAGCCCTGACACAGTTTCAATGCAATCTCTTTCATTTCGTCGAAATGAAGAGGTTTAGGTATGAAATCTTTGCGATGCTTGCCATATTGCACATCAAGCTGTTCCCAGTCCAAATCGTAGAATGATATTGGATAATACTCGTCTTGAAAATGTTCTGTTGCCGCATAAATGCAATATGGTTTGCCGTCAAAGCAGAAAAACTTGTAATCATATAATTGGTCCTTGACTGATTCCATATATTCCTCAGCTAGGATTCGTGGCACTGCTTTGTAATACGCAGAACAGAAAGAATGAATCAAAAGATTTTTGGGGTTGAGCCAATCTTTTACTTCCATGCACAACTTGTCAATGTCCGTGTTTGATTTATCTATGACTTTAATGAATTTGCCATCCGATTGAAGTGTTGATTTCAAACAAAACTTTCTTGGTAAAGAATCCCATGCTTCTCTGAATGCATCAACACTAGTCCAAGCTCCATACATCGGAATCGTAAATCCCCCCCCAAGTTTTTCTTTTATCAAATCTTTAAAGAGGTATTTATCTACATATCTTACAAGGTCAGGACGGTTGAAACGCGTCTTCTGCCACTGTATCTTTTCTGTGAACAGTTTGGGGGTGTCAAGGTTGAAGGTATATCCCTGCTTTTGCTTGTACAACTGCATATTGGCATACTCAAGCAAACAAACAGGCCAATGGTTCTTTGTGATTCCTAATCTGCCTAAAACACGGCAGAGAACTTTCCTGATTATCATAATTCTATCGTGTTAATTTAGTTACCAGAAGCAAAGTTTTTTAAATAAGAAAAACGCTCTGTCAGTTGCCCATCCTTGATAATTGTTGAACGATTTATGACAGGTGAATCCATGCCTTCAAGCAATGGTTTAAACACGTGTTCTGTTAGCATGTCTCCAAAATATTTGCTTGTATCTCTTGGCAGAGCATTCGGGCAAGTGTCAACAGCCATGACGCTTATATTGCTCATATCAGAGAAAGCAGTTTCTTCGCTCCTGGTTTCAGGGTTGTAGTCATAGTAAGGTTCGGCATGAGTGGAAGAACGTATAGTAGAATGTATGCTTCCCATAATGTCGCATGTGACGTCACCTATCATCTTTATACCAAGTTCGTTGTTCTGTAAATCTTCGGACGTGAGATATACAGGAGCATTTGCTGCCCAGAAATGGGCGCATATTAGAATTTCAGTTGCTTTAGCCCAACGCATGAAGTCACTATGATAATTTTGAGGTTTTGTTTTGAACTCCATAGCATCAAATGGACCTTCATCATTTCTTTTCACTAAAGATTCTACATTTGCTACTGCGTAAGAAAGAACATCTACTTTGTCTGTGGCTAGATACTCTTCCTCGCTTAACTGTTGGGCCTTGATGTAATTCAAAACATATTGTGCTCCTTGCGAAACTCGACCATTGCCTGTTACAAGTATTTTAACAGATGGAAGAGGGATGCTACATAAATTCTTCAACAATGCATCAAGAGTAAAAGTTATATCCGGTTTAGGCAAATTATATGATTTTGTCTTCAAACCATAGCCCCTTAGCGTGTAATAGACTCCAACTACACCTGCCCACCATCCAAAAGCACACACTCTCTGATTGTCATCATCTACAAGATATTCGTAATCTGAGAATGTCAATTTTTTCTGCATCATTGCTTGAATCAAAGGGCGGTTGTATGCCTGCATCTTTGCGATATGGCCAAAGAATACATAGTGCTTATTGGGAATTAAGGATTCTATTTTTGCTTCTTTAATTCCAAACAATATGTCGCAATCGGATATATCGTCTACGACTTCAACTCCATTTTGGAGATATTCTTCATCTGTATATGCCCTTACATCACTTGATTGTACTACAATTTGATGATTTGGATACTGCTCGTTTAATGACGCCACCTGACTTGGTGTTAATGCGACTCTGTTGTCAACAGGAATCTTTGTTTCTTTAATGATGCCTATTTTCATATTCTCTTTATTTTGTATTGTTTATTTTTCTTGCTAAAATATATGAACCTACACCTAACAATCCTCTACATAAAAATACTGTCAATGCAGCTCCTATATATGAAAAGAAATATACAAGGGGAATTGCAGCGCACATTCCGACTATAGAGGAAATAAAAGTAAGATTTCTTAGAGGTTTTTCTTTATGATGAATAATCAAGTAATTTGTTCCATAAGCATAGCTCATGGCGAGAAAAACAATTGAAAAAGAAAGAATTTGCATAACTATAATTGAATTATCAAATTCATCACCCAACATTATCCTTATAACCCATGGGGATACAATTATAAGAAGTAATGCCCCAATCAATGCAGAGCCTACATTCAATTTTGCATAGAATGTATGTTTATCAGGACGTCTGGACAAGAAAGGGTAAAATGCTCGTGAAAGAACAGATTGGAAATTATAAAAAATAGTGGGGAATCTATTTCCTCCGTCATATAGACCGTTGGCGGTGGAGCCTCCAAAAAATCCAAGCAACATTACAGAAAAACTATTATATAGGTTCGGCATTAAACTGTTTATAAAGACATCGGTACTATTCCTTATTGTCTTTACTATTTCTTTTCGCTGAGGCTTATATAAAGTATATCCCCACTTTCCTAATATCAGATACAAAGCTCCTAAACCGCATAATAAATAACCAATAGTGGTTAAAAGTGGCTGTATGATATAATCGTTCCTGTCATGGATGAATACGAAGACTGCAATCGTAAATATCAGTTTTAGAATAAGATTGAAAATAGTTGTATATTTCATTTTCTCTATTGCTTGAAAAAACCACTCGGGGAAGAGTATATGGCCAGGAACCAATAGAAACGTGATAAAAATAATTGCTGCATTTTCACGGAAATAAGAAATGCTCAAGACTGCGATCGTTAATAACAAACCAGACAATATTGTCAGTAGACATCTGGCCCACAATACATTGCTAAATATTTGAGATACTTTCTCCTTATTATATCGATTTTGTGCAACATCACGAGTCGCAGTTAAGTTGAACCCCCAATCTGATATTGTTTGAATCCAGACAACGACGGCTGTGGCAAATGCAATTTTTCCGAAACCATCTGCCCCAATGACACGTGCAAGATACGGCATCGTAATAAGTGGAAAAACATATCCTGCAATCTGAAGAAGTGACAGATATCCGAAATTAGCAAAGACTGTCTTCCCGTCTTTGCTGTTTGTTATTTGTTTTTTTATTTTCGATATTTTATTCATTTCATATTATTAATATAGTGACCTTTATCCTGTAGACTACAATAAGTGAGAACCAATACTAGTCTTTCTCATTATGACAGTCAATGCCAAAGATATAATTATTGTAATAGAAAATGTAATCCAAGGATATGCATATGGACTTACATTATATGCAAGTTCTGTTCGTTCTAAAAGCAATAGAATAAATTGTTGAAAAATATATACTCCGAAGCAACAGTCGCTTAATTTAATCAATAACGTTCCATTTTCGTGTCTTTTCAAATTCGCCATTCGCATAGATAATATCATTAACAATGCAACTCCAAATGACGCACAAAAAAATCGGGATAGTGTAGGCATTGCCGTATTAAATAATCTAGCAACCAAAGAATTTACCCCCCCCGCTTGTATATAAAGCTCATTTATGTTAGTTTTCGCAATAAAAGATAAAATGAACAATAAAATGATAGCAAATGTCGCTTTATTGGTATTGAAATAGGATTGTACATAATGCTTTTTGATGGAATAACCTGCCCAAAAGAAGATAAAATAATAGCAAGCCGTTCCAAAACGAAATGGTAATGGCAAAATTGACATAAATATCATTAATGGTAATAGAATTGTCATGCATATTCGTGAAGGTTTAACTATTTCTGTCAGATAAAGAAACACAAAGCACCAAAATAACATTGGTAGGAACCACATGTGTCCTGCACCTGAAAGTATAGAATAAATGACTTGTGGTACAGAGTTCCTCGTTGTATTGAAAATTAACGTATAGATGATGCTAAATATTATTGACGGGACAATAAGTCTTTTGAATTTCTTGCCCAAGAAGATTTTGGCATTTAGAATATATGCTTCTCCTTTTTTACTAACTTGGAATCCTAATATGTAGCCCGATATAAAAACAAAGGTTTCAAGTAGGCATGCATAGGATAACTTGTCCATTATACTGTATAACTGAATATCTGGATAACCTGCAATAGGCGACCATGCACCAGAGAAAATGGAAAATGCATGGTAGAATACAAGTGTTAAAATCAAGAATAAACGAATATATATAACTTCGTATAATATATTTGTATGATCTATTATGTTTCGCATAAAACATTTGCACTTTTATATTAAAAGGGCATAACCTTATAATTATCAGTTTCTGGGCTATTTAGAGAAATAAAACTAACCATTCCATCTTGGTTCCTCACTACAATCGTATTATCTGTTATGTCCACAACATAGCCAATATCCTTTTTGTTTTTCTCATCAAAGAGATGATTCCCAACCTTTACAATCTGGCCTTTTAAAAGGATGCTGTTAATTATATTGCTGTGAAATGGTCTTTTGCTTTTAGGTAGATTTTTCTGAATGTCATCACTTAAATCATGTATTGCTTGTAATATAAGTGAGCTGTCTTCTGATATGACTTTTCTTTTAGGGAGTATAGCTGGACTTTCTATTGCCAATAGCTTCAATAGAGAATTATTTTCTGATTCTGTCATTGATTGCGTTTCTTGTAACGTTTTTACCAAATCTGAAATGGCTTTGTCTACTAAATCTATTCTTAGTGAAGAATCGTAAGTAAATGATCTTATTGCACTTATATCAAAAGGACGGTTAGTCTTGTCATCAATCATCAGAACCGTCTTTTTGTCAAAGGCTTGTCTAAATCCTAATTCATAAAAAACATTTGGGTTTCTTGCACTTAAATCACAAATTGCCATTTCACAATCCAATGCATTTTTAAGAATATCAACAATGATAACATTTGCCTTTGACGTTCCATCTGCTCTAATTGCTTCATAGCCTGTCTTTTTGCAGGCAGGAACTATAACATGTTTGAAAACTCTGTCAAAATGACCTTTGGGATAGCCTTCAACATCGCTGATAGGCATTATTACAAAGCACTTCTTTGTTTTCCCTTCTTGGGTTTTTGTATTTTCCTCGTTCATTTATTATACAATGTTGAAATTGGTGTATTTTAAACATCTGCACGCTCCATTTGCTATAATATGGGCTTTTCCATAATTATAGTGCTCTTTCCCTTGATCATTTAACATAGGTTTTTGAACGAAAACAAGTGCGTTTTCGACTAAGTTGATATCATTCTCTACATTGGCACATGAGTAGCATAGTTCTTCACCAACCTGTAATTTTGATTTGAAAAGTTCATACTTTTCATGATTAATATGTCTTTCATGAATGTTTTCGGCTTGACCTATATAGATAATTTCAAGTAGGAACACTGTGTCGTTTTGAGCATCATATTGACATCTGTAAACCATGTAAATACCAGAGAATGACGGGAGTCCTCCTTTGTTGCAATCCCTCCAATACCCCTCAAAATTCAATACTATTTGTTTCATCGAAAAAAAATGTTTTAATTATTAGAAATAAATTATATAATGTAAGCACTCAATTGCTTCCAACCCCTTATAAACAGGGGTTGGAGAGCCATTGATTATTTTTGTTTTAACTTTTGTTTATTTGAATTTACCGTGCAACAGCACTGTGAAGAAGCTTTTCGTAGTCCTTCTCACCCTCTATAAGTCTGCTGAATACATAAGTGAAATACCATAATCGTATTTTTATGTTTTGCAGTGCAAAGGAGAGTTGGTTTATGTAAAATGCCTCGGAAGCAATTGAGTGCTTACGGATATAAATTCCGATGCAGAAATTGTTTGATTTTTAATTTAAAATTTTATCTGACCTTGCTGATTCCTATTGTTGAGGGAAGCAAGTTCTTGTGATATCTTCGTCCTTGAATTATTGCAGAGAAGAAAGCTTCAAAGTATTCAATTGTAGAATAACTAGAAATGCAAAATGAAGTGTAGACTAAATATTAGACACTTAAGCTACAATTCGTTTAAGTAATTTTCAACATTTTGAATAACACTAGACTTATTGACTCTGTCACAAACTACGCATGGAATACCTAATGATTCAGCTACCTTAATTGCCGAATTAAGTTCTTGCTCCTGAATTTTTGTAATTAATTCTAGTGAATAATGACAAGAATCACGTTCGGCCAATCTCTGGCAAATTATAGTTGGTTTCTCTTCCAATACAACTATCATGGATGGAGATATCGCCTCAAATACATCAATAGGAACACTTTCAATACCACCTTGTTCTGTTAATAAGCAAAAATGTCCATCCAATATGTAACTTTTATCTTGATCTATAAAATAAGAAAGATTAGACAGTAATGTATTTTGTGTTTCTGAGACATCTTTAACTTCTTTATTTGCAGGATTCTCCCACTTTAAGATTGTGCTACAAGACAAACATTCCATATTGGGACACTTTTCCCTAATAGAGTTGACAAAAGTGGATTTACCTACACCGTGTACACCTCCGACAAATACTATATGACCATTTTTTGACATAAGATATTTACTTTTAGTTTGTTTGTAAAATATGGATAATAACTTTACGATTAACATATCTCCATTAGCATTATAATTTTCTAAAAATCCATACTTATCCATCAACGGTAGCATTTTCCTCCTACCATAATTACTTATGCCATTAACAGCTAATAAATATAGTTCGTCATTACTTAGTTGAGATTGTAACAAATCTGCATATTTTTTAGAATCCGACAATTGTGAGTCGTCTATATACTTAAGTATATGGTACAGATGGCGAAAATAATGTCCCAAGTTAGAAACATTTGGCAGGAAAAAATCTATATAGAGACCATTAACTCTATTTTTCAACATCACCTTATTATCTTCGGTAACTTCATCTTGAATATAGTTTAACTCAGAAAGTGCATCTTCTAGTTGCGATTTAAGGCCTTGAAGATACAAAATACCTTCATAAGTTTCGTCACCGATAATTCCTTTCAACTGACTTCTAATAATCTGCTGTTGCTCTAACAAGCTAAAGAAAGTTGTTTCAAACTGTTGGCGTTTCATTGCTTCATCTTGTTTTCTTGCAAATTTCACTTGGGATATATAGGTGATATAAACAAGATAAATGCTTATAGCTCCAACTATAGTACCAATAGTACCACCAATATAGTCTCCAAAAACACCAAAGTCACTAGAAGATTCTGCAAAACCAGATCTGTGCAATGTTATACAATAGACTATTATTGGGCTAATAGCTAATAGCACCACAAACAACAAAAGAATAGACTTAAAAATCGCTTTCATCTATATACCTATAAGATTGAGGTGCTTTAACACCAGGATACTTAGCAATTATATCAATCGGTTCTTTATAAGGACGGAAAGAATCTATGGCTATGGCATATGCTTTATCTTTATTCATATAGTATTGCATAAAACAATCTTCTGTCATACCAGACTTCGCTTGAGTCTTCTGCCATATTATAGATGGTGTATCGCACAAAATACTTGTAAAATTAATTTCCCCTACCAATTTTCTTACATTCCCAGATGAATATACGACAATTGTATTTATGTCTTTTCTCTTAAATTCTTTTTTTCGAAATTCATATCGCTTTTCTCCAGAAATGATTTTTTCAACATACTGTGGTTTAATCGATAATAAAACTTTCATTAACATTTCCTTTCTTTAATATATAATCAAATTGATCATCTGTGAGTTGGAAGAATCCCCAATATATCGTTGGAGATACTTTAGCTTCATCCAACAACATTCCCCTTGTTAATCTTCTAGCCAAAGCAATATTGTAAGTCATTTTAATAACAACGAGATTGTTATTTTGATACCATTTTCGTAAATCATCTTTCTGGAAAATACTGTAAGAGCCGCAATAATTTAGATAATCATCTAGTGATATAAAATCATTTTTAGTTTTCACTTCTTCTACTTGGCAAATAGAAGTAACTACACTACGGAAACGAGCAGCTCCCATACCATCATTAGTTCTATATATTGTAAGAATATCGCCTTTCTTGAGATTTGCCGCCTTAGGCATAAAACAGATATATACCTTATGAATACTATTAGAAAAAGAAACATCCTTTACTAAATCTTCTGCATTGCGAACCTCATTTTTCAATATGGAATCAGAGAACAATTGAGTATGGAATTTTGGATATATAGACAACATAAACTTTCTTTTATCCTTTGGTTGTATGAGAGGATAGTCAAATAACATATCGCCTGTATAAGTCGAAAAATTCTTTATTAAGACCAATTCCTTTTGCTTCATGCCATAATCTTTAAATCCATACTTTTTAAGTAATTCTATAAGACGATTATGATCGGGGTATATTGTAACATAAACCTCCTCAAAACCGCCATAGATGGCATAATCCATAATCTTTTTTATAAACTTCTCACCTAAACGGGTATTATGCGCTTCTATCTTAAATGTACCGACTTTTAAACGTTTCTTAATTTCCATCAAAGGAGTTATCTTATTATCTATTTCTTCACTTTCATCTTTTAAGAAAAGGAATCCTAGCAAGTTACCCTTCTCATCATACTGCACAAATGCTTCCTCTCCAACTTTGCTTTTTCTTAAAAACCAATTAGAGAATTCATGATAGTCTCTTTTCAAACTATCGAAAAAAGTATCTTCAAGATTGATTGAAGAAAATTTTTTAAGCTCCATATTTTCAATGTTATGTAATTGTCCTATAATTGTTAGTGCTCAATTTAGAGCATAATCCTTTGTATAGGCACTTTTACAAGTGTCTACATATTGAGATGTTAAAAATTTTACTAGTTTATTAAGTATTTCATACATTTTACACACAAGTGATTTTCGGCTGCACTCGGCATAGCTTAAACAAGTTTGGCTCTACTCTCGTTGGCACGAAAATTCTTCGCTCGACAATTTGAAAGCAAACTTTCATTGTTCACACTTATCTAAAATGGCCTAAAACATAGTTTCTTGACTTTACATTCTTTCGCTAAATGCATTCTGCAATCGCTCTATACCCATTTGTTTAATTGGGCTAACAGCAGTACCGAGTTCATTGATTATGGTCATATAATCGATTATAAGCTGAACTGCATCTACCAAATGTAAATTCTCCGAAATTTCTATTTGTACACATACATCCTTGTCTCGATGTGCATCAATTTTATTTCTTACACTTTTAAGAGTCTCTGTTTTATCTTCTCTGAATTTAGCTAACTTCTTTCTCACTTCTTTAAAGAGAGAAATGTCATATTTCGGAAACTTTTCGTTAAGGAACGCAATAAGTTTTCCTGTGCTATCAATTAAATTCTTAGAAGTCTCATAAATGGCAGTATAAGCAGATTTAATGTTGTTCTGCCTTTCCCAATTATCACTATCCAAAGTTAAAGCCTTGGTATATCTCTTCATTTCGATACTTGCCATTTGAACATGTCCTATAGTATTCCAAATAGCCAGATTATCTTTAAAGGCCTCTTTTTTAGATTTCAAGACGGTCATATTCGGAATAGAGATTTTATCTAAAGCCTTATTGCATATTTCAATATTACTCTTGCAATGGTTTATCCCTTTGACAATTTCTTCCAAGCAGGATTGTTCTTCTTGTAGAGAAGAATCAAGATTGTGTTTCAGAATTTCTTTATTTTCAGCTATTCGCTTTTGAAGAAAAATATCCAATGGACTTTTCTTATTTTTCATAGTGTATGGTTTAGTATGCTTACTTTTTTTGTGGAAAGATTATTGGAACATCAATTAATCGTGATAATACTCAGCATACCACTCTGCAAAACGTCTCAATCCTTCTCTTAGGCTTGTGTTTGGCTTAAAACCAAAATCTTGTTCAAGAGGTGTGGTATCAGCATAAGTCACTGGTACATCGCCGGGCTGCATAGGTACAAGTTCCTTGTGAGATTCAAAGTCATAATCCTTTGGCAATACTCCAGCACGAACCAATTCTTCTTGGAGGATGGTAACGAAGTCAAGGAGGTTTTCGGGGGAGTTATTGCCGATATTGTATACTTTATAAGGTGGTACCGGCAGACCATCTTCGCCATTCTGCTTCTCTGGAGCGTGCTGCATGATACGAACTACACCTTCTACGATGTCGTCAACAAATGTGAAGTCACGTTTACAGTTGCCATAGTTAAAAATCTTGATAGTTTCGCCTTTCACCAGTTTGTTGGTGAAACCGAAGTATGCCATATCTGGACGACCGGCAGGACCATAGACGGTGAAGAAACGGAGGCCTGTTGATGGGATGTTGTAGAGTTTGCTGTAGGCATGAGCCATCAACTCGTTGCTCTTTTTGGTTGCGGCATAAAGAGAAACAGGATTGTCAACCTTATCATTTGTTGAATATGGAACTTTTTTATTGCTACCATAAACTGAAGAAGAAGAAGCATATACAAGATGTTCAACTTCGTGATGACGGCAAGCTTCAAGGATATTATAGAAACCAATGAGGTTGCTCTGAATGTAAGCATCGGGATTAGTGATACTGTAACGTACACCTGCTTGGGCTGCGAGGTTTACCACAACAGCGATTTTGTTATCGGTGAAAATCTTTTCTACGGCTTCCTTATCAGCGATTGATGCATGTACGAAAGTCCAGGACCCTCCTCGGTCCTCCCTGTTTAGGGAGGATGCTATTTCTTCTATTTCCTTGAGTCGTTCGTGTTTGATGTTGACATCATAATAGTCTGTGATTGAATCAATACCAATCACTTTGATGTTCTGTACGTCGTGGAAAAGACGTTTTACGAGGTTGCTGCCAATAAAACCTGCAGCACCTGTTACAAGAATTGTCTTGCCTTCAAGATTTATGTTGTATTCTACCATAAAGACCCCCTCATTACCCCTGTTTAAGGGGATGGTCCGGAGGGGAGCGGAGGATTTAGACCCCCTCGATCCCCCTGTTTAGGGGGAGGTGGGATTATAGGGTTTGTTTTATTTTTGTAATGACATAATCGGGGTTAAATAAGACTTCTTGGTTTGTGAAACGTATGACCTTGAAACCTTGGTTTTCTAACCATTCTTGTCTGATAGTATCGTAGAGTTGCTGTTCGTCAGTGAAATGGTAACCGCCATCAATTTCGACTATCAGTCTGCTTCGGCGGAATAGGAAATCTACTATATAATCACCAATAATATGCTGTCTGATGCATCTCTGCCCAAGTGCTGATGCTTTAACCATTGACCAGAAGACAGATTCTGCCTCAGTAGCATTTTGGCGGTTCTTCTTCGCATTCTCCTTAAGAAGTTCATACTCCAAAGGATCTGCTGTCATCCATTTCCTATCCATAGTTTGAGACCCCCTCAGTCCCCCTGTTTAGGGGGAGGAAGAAGACCCCCTCAGTCCCCCTGTTTAGGGGGAGGGGTGGAGAAAGGTTTTTTCCGTTTGTCTTGTAAGCCTCCCTAAACAGGGAGGTTTGGAGGGTCTTTAGTCTCTACGGAAGATATCTCTAGTATATACTTTCTCTTCTACATCTTTCAAGCAGTCATCAAAGCGGTTGGCGATGATGGCTTTGCTTTGAGCCTTGAATTCATCAAGGTTGTTGACTACCTTGCTGCCAAAGAATGTAGTGCCGTCTTCAAGGGTGGGCTCGTAGATGATGACTTCTGCGCCTTTAGCCTTGATACGCTTCATGATGCCCTGGATAGCTGACTGACGGAAGTTGTCACTGTTTGACTTCATGGTCAGACGATAAACGCCGACAACGGGAGCCTCGCCCTGACCCTCCCCTGAAGGGAAGGGATGGCCGTACTGGTTGTTGTTGGTATAGGCGTACCAACCGGCCTTGCGCAATACAGCATCAGCAATGTAATCTTTGCGTGTGCGGTTAGACTCAACAATGGCAGACATCATGTTCTGAGGAACATCCTGATAGTTGGCGAGGAGCTGCTTGGTGTCTTTCGGCAAGCAGTAACCGCCGTAGCCGAATGACGGGTTATTATAATGTGTACCGATACGTGGGTCGAGTCCTACGCCTTCGATGATAGCCTTGCTGTCCAAGCCCTTTACTTCTGCGTAAGTGTCGAGCTCGTTGAAGTAGCTTACACGGAGGGCGAGGTAAGTGTTAGCGAAGAGTTTAACTGCTTCTGCTTCTTTCATACCCATAAACAAGGTGTCGATGTTTTCCTTGATGGCTCCTTCCTGCAAGAGGGCAGCGAATGTCTTGGCTGCTTCTTTCAGCATCTCTACGTCGGTTACTGATTCTATTGCCTTGTTCTCTGCTTCGAACTCTGGTTTATCGATAATCTTAGGATAGCCTACGATGATACGGCTTGGGTAGAGGTTGTCGTACAGAGCCTTGCTTTCACGCAGGAACTCTGGGGAGAAGAGGAGGTTGAATTTCTTTACTCCTTTCTGAGCGTATTTCAAGTAAAGGTTGCGAGTATAGCCTACAGGGATTGTACTCTTGATTACCATAACGGCATCAGGATTCACTTCCAATACCAAGTCGATAACTTCTTCCACATGAGTAGTGTCGAAGTAATTCTTTACCGGGTCGTAGTTGGTTGGTGCTGCGATTACCACAAAATCGGCATCAGCATAAGCAGATTTGCCGTCAAGTGTGGCTACAAGGTTCAATGGCTTTTCAGCCAAATACTTTTCGATATAGTCATCCTGAATAGGTGAAATCCTGTTGTTCAGCTTTTCTACCTTTTCTGGTATTACATCTACTGCTGTTACATGATGATGTTGTGATAGCAATGTAGCTATACTCAGTCCCACATAGCCTGTGCCGGCCACTGCGACTCTGATGTCTTTGAAATCACGCATATTTATATTTGATTTAGTTTCTTATTCCGCTATTTCGAAATCTTCGTTATGCACATTGCTGATGGCAACGGCATAACCTCCAAGGTCCATCACAAGCTGGCGGTCGCGCAATATTCGTACGACATATCCTTCTTGTCCTGCCATGATTCCTGTCAGAACACGGAGCTTCACGTGTTCCCTTGCAAATTTCACAAAAGGATCACGAAGGAAAGTCACACGTTCTGGTTCCGACTCCATGACTTTCATGAACGGCTTCATGACGCTGTTCTTGATGGATGCCGGTTCTCCTGTCATGCAATTGTTTACAAGATGGTATCGTGGAAAATTCTTCTGGAGGAAATTCTTTAGGTCCTCTGTTTTGCCCTGCAAAAATACGAGGCCGCTTACTGAAGGTTTCTCTTCTTTGACTACACCTTTACCATTTGCTTTGCGCTTATAACCAATGGTGCGGTGAATGAAACACTTTGGAATGAAATCGCCTTCCCAATTGCCTTCTTCAAGTATCTTGTCGAACTTTTCAGCTGCAAAATGCTGGATAAACAAATATCCCCATGGAGCCTCTGGTTCTTCGTTAATGGACATTCCTTCTACTTTTGAAGCCGATTTTTCATCAGCCCCAACAACGTGGATGCCCTTTGGTAAACACTTGTTGTTATACATATCGTTGTTTACGTCGGCTGTAGAAGAAGGAAGCGAGCAAACCTGCGTCATTTTCTTTATCTACTTTATGTCACTGTTAGCTGCCATCACGTATGATGACGATGCTATTATTACAATAACATTGCTCATAAAATCATACCTTAGAAGTACATATTGTCCAGTCCAGTAGATGAAAACGAAATTCGTCAAGTAGTCTTGGCCATTTTACTTTCTTACTACTATATGGCTTTGTGTCTCTATCAATATTATGTCTGCATCTTCATATCCATATCTCATAATGAGAGATAAGATATCGGGTGCAAAGTTACGCTTTTTCTTGCATTTATTATCATTCACATTATAAAACTTTTATGTTTTCATTGATTTTGTATAGCTATGTCTATGATTACACGCTAATTAGTAACAAAAAATGCGACATAACTTTATATACACAATGCCACTGCCATCATTATATTCTTCACTTTCATCATTCTTCCTCAAACAATACCGCATTAGACTATACTTCGGCTGTCTAAAGTTTTTCTTTCCGTCGTTCGTTCCACGCAATCTTACTGCAACGTGGTGAACAATATAAGGAATCCAAGGTTTTGGCTAAAAAATCCTCTCCGCAAAGCTTGCATTTTCGAATAATTTTAAATTTTGCTGCTGGCATAAGTATCTGATTTTTCAGTTAGTTAAATGGCTAAGGTTCACCTTATCGCTGATTAAGGGGACGGTACAAATCCGATACAAATTTATAAAATTTATGCCCAGTTTTCAAGAATCCTTTATAAAAATCTGAAAATAGGAAAAGGGCGCAACTCATTGAGTTACACCCCTTTATCTATCTTTTACTATCTATATCTACGCTTATCTATGAGCGTCTCATTTGACCTCCTCTAATTTAACCCACACTGAGAATCAGCGAGTTATAAATTTTATGGTACAAGTAAGAGACACCATAAGCATCCTAAATAACAGGAACCAATAATCATCGAGAGCAATCCGTGCTCTCATATTGCCGATAAAATCTATCGTTTGTTCTGCATTTCTATTTATGTTTGCGAAGGTACTAAGATTTTTCAACTAGAGCAAACAACTATGGTACAAATGTGGACTTTGAGGTTAGAAATCCGCATCTTGAACCTTGTTCTCGGGTTTATCAGTTGAAGGAGATGCCATTGCACGCAACCTCATCAAGTCTGCTTCCACTCCTTCTTTTGAGACGAGCGAGTCCTTCGGGAGTACAGAATAGTTCTTGGCGAAGTTCTCTTTGTTTCCGGTGAACCATTCTCCAAATATTGTGGTCAAGTACAACTCAACATCAAGGTTCTCCTTTTGGTTGTACTTGACAATATTCTTGGCGAATTGCCAGAGCTCTGCATTACGGAGTTTCTTGTTATGAGCAATCTTAAATTGCTTGTCGGCAACCACATGTCCAGACTCAATAAAGAGTTTCGTAACCTGCCATACTTTTTCTACATCTTCTACAGAACACTTCGCCAATGAGAAAAGAAGCGTAACGTAGTCTTCGGTATTCGTCATCCTAATATCACGCTCTTCTTTCTCTTTCTGGGCTATTTCCGCTTTCAGTCTTTCTAGTTCATCGTGTTTCTTAAGGACTGCATCAACCGTAAGAGATCGTTCATTCAAAGCATCTACTTCCTTCTGATATGCAGCTTCCAGATTCTGCTTTATCAGCTTTACCTTTTCATCTGCAATTTGATTTGCCAATGAAAGTACTGTGTCATGAAGATTCTTGTTTAGATAGTCAACGAAATCATCTGTGCTCGTTCTTGGATAGGCTGCGACATCATCGCTCAGTTTCTTCAGGCTGTCAATTACATCTTCCTCATGAGCTACTTGTTGTTCTCGATGGTTCTCTAATGTAATTTGCAAACGTTTGGTTTCCTCTTCAATTCTTGATTCCAAATACATCTTCACCCCACAGATTGAGGCTTTGAATATCACGAACAGAATAGCCACCAGATAGAAATAAGGCAGGAATGAACTAACGTAATTTGCGGCAACATCATAATTGGCTATTATGCCTATTGCCAATAAAACCAGCATAATTATGATTGCAATGACCACCAATGCCCATACTATCTTTTCTAATATCTTTAAGAATCTTCTCATTGAAGTATTATTAATCTTTCGAACTACAGAATTGTTTTGTCTTTTCTAACATACTTTTGGTGCATATCGTTAGGTTTGTCAGGAACCGTCATAGCCAGTAATCCCGCTTCTACCAACATAGAGACATAAGTCTTTCTATTCTTTGAGTGTTGGGATAAATTAATATGGTCCAATATATCCGAAGCAGATTGAGGCACAGAGCAGAATTCTAAAACGGCTTTTTGCTTTTCGTTCAGTTCAATTCCGTTACCTTGAGCACCTTGGTCACTACCTTGGACACCTTGGACACTATCTTGGACACTTGCTTCATCGGTAGTTACATAGACCCCATCAACACCGTCAATATCAAACTTAGGCAATACTAAGACAAAGCTGTCCCAAGGAGTAGAGAATGTTGGATCCATACCCTCGGTGTAACCATCATGACTCTTGTAGGCTGTCACAATCTTTTTGAAGCCAGAGCCACGACGCTCCATGTACTTCAAGCGACTGAAGATGTCGGCAAGTATTGGGTTGCGACGACGTGATGCCATGTTCATCACATCCATATCCTTGATAGAACCACCGTCCATCAAGCCACCCGGCGAGAAGATTTCAAGGCGGTCATCAAACATGTCGATATGCACCTCGCTGCCCAGTTCCAGATAATTGCGATGAATAAGAGCGTTTACCAAGCCCTCTTCTACAGCACGTTCAGGGTATTCGGGATATTCAAGACGGTTGTCGGCAGTCTTGCGCCAAGCCTTTCTTGTGTTACGACGCACGAAATCAAGTCCAGATTGAAGCAAAGATACAAGACTTCCGCTGTATTCCTCATCATCCAACGCATCCATCACACCATTAGCCTTGTCAAGTCCGTTCCATCGAGTACAGAACAGACGAGAGTGGCGTACAGGAGAATAGTCGGCCAGCAGAGCACCTGCATTAGTCAGTTCTCCCTTCTCGTTGATGATACCGAATGACTCATAGTCGCTATTCTCAAACGAGCGGTTGGTACGCTTGAAGTATGTGGCCCGAAGTACGGTGAATGCCATATCCTCAAACTTCCAGCGAGAAACAAGACTGTCGTATGACATGTTGCTACCCTTCAGCACCAACTCCTTGTGCTTAGACATACTTGCCACCACACTCTCGTTACCAACACGAACGAATGCCTGCATCTGTCCGTCACCTATATAATAATAAGGCGTCTGAGCACCAGGCATCACAGTGAGTACCACGAACTCCTTGTCCTCAGCCTTTGCGAACGAGAGGTTGAATTCTGGTATAGGATCAATGTGAGCCTTGATAGCCTCGCTGATCTTCTCTGCATCGCCTTTTGCGTCAGCAAGACCAACCAACGAGTCATCATCGGCAATACCCCAAATAAGTCTTCCACCCATGCCATTAGCAAAGGCGCTCACACTCTTGCACCAGCTCTTCGGTTTCTTAACCTCCAGAGCCACCTTCTTATCGTATTCTGTTGCCTCACCTATCAGTTGGCGAATGTCAAGTACTTCCATAGATCTTAACGAAGTTTTAGCTTCATTTATGTAGATTGTATTTTATGAAACGAATCCTGTTGAATATATATTGCCTATTAACAATGTATCATAGCTTATTAAGCTATATTAATGGCTCAAATATAGGGATAAAATCAAGTATTCTTTCTGCTTTAATGATATACCCAAGATTATTAGGAACATGAGACACCGCCATTGCTTTCTGTTGGACTGTCGGAATGTTAATAACACGTATATCACCTGTAACTGTTAATTGTGGACCTGCATACAGAATACCAAGAAGGTAAACTCTTGAATTACCCCAATTCAAGTTTCCTTGTTTATCTCTATAGCCACCTACATTACATAGCATTACAGGAGAACCGCTTGAGCCAGGGAAACATGCTGCATCAATTACAAATTCTTTTTTTCCATTATAGTCTAGATTATAATTGGTCGCAGTTATTCCTTTTCTAATTATTGGCATATTGTTGAGACTGTCCCAAAGCCCATTAGGGTAACCGATCATGGTAATCTCTTCTACTGCATCAATAGACTGTTTTTGAACTTCATTTGGAATAACCCCATTATCAAGACTCCTATAAAATAAACGCCTGTTTTTTTTGTTTGCAGCTTCAATCAATGGATTTATTGGTAACACACACAAATCCACGTCATCAGAAGGATGCATGAACCACATGTTTTCAAAATTGTCTGAATATTCAATAGTAAAGTGCTCCTTGTAATTTGGCAAGCCATCATCATCTGCTGTAGTAAAACGGAACAGACCTTTTTTCATCCCTTTTACAACGTGTTTGTTAGTAATTAAGAGAGGAACAATCTTGTTATTTAAATTTAAATTAAAGAAGAAACCTGTACCAGAATATGAGTTCCCATGCGCATCTTCTGTTTCAATACGAGAAGTGCAAAAGCTAAGTTGTTCGTAGATTGATAATTTTGCCATAATTCAATGATTATTATCCGTATATAGTGGAACATATGTTATTATTGGGGATTATTGATACGTGCCCAGTGTGTCACGTTGTTAATGCTTTTGATACCACAACCTTCTTCGTCGCTCATGTGCCACTTGTCATCTTCGCCAAGGTAGTCAACGCAGAAATGTTCGCCATTTACGCAGAGCGACAGAGTGTCGTAGTATTGCACTCCAGCAGTATTTGATACAGGATACCATCTTACACCTGCAAACGTATTGTTTTCTATGTTACAATTTGTGAACTTCATATTATATGATTTTGTAAGAATAAATGTTTGTTCAACTTAACCTCCTCTACCAATCCTATTGCATATAGGAAACGGAGTGCGAGATTCTTCTTGTTTTATTATGATCTAACAGTACACTCACTATTTCTATGCATGTGCTTAGCTGTACACAATTTCATTATACATGTTAAGAAGAATAGAATTTGATTCGTCTTCTGTGAAATTTTGAGGGTTCATACCATAAGCTTCCATTACAGCCTTATCGTTGTCCTTGTGCGCTTTTATCAGTTCAGGAGGCATCAAATCACAATAGAGGTCAAATGGCTTCCAATCTGAGTATTTTTTACGTGCTTCAAGGATTGCTTTTGCTGTTTTCACAATCTTCTGGATTTGAGTATCATTTGGAGTTGGCCATGGGAAATTGTTGTACACAATTTCCACACTATATCGTGTGCGCATTTCCTGTCTTCCGCAAACGTAGCGCATCCATGCCATGTGTACTATGCTTTGTAAAACACCGAAGTGGTATAATGTTGCGTTTTCTATTACACCGAGCTGGTGAGTAGGCACTATATCTGCGGTAAAGAAGTCCATTGGAACATAGACTCTTTTCTCTGTGTTTACTAGAGGAACGATTAAATAATCTGATTGAGGTTGACGAGTTTCTCCAAATAACATTGGAGTCGATGCGAATTTTTGCGTCTGAGTTCTCGTACTTGAAGCACGAAATTCCTTTACCTTATTAATTGCATCCGATATAGGCTTTATTCCTCTATATACACTTGGAGAAATCCCCTTTAACCAAAGACACCATCTTTCACGTCTATCGAGGTATTCGTCAGCTCCATAACATGGCTTGAACAATGAGGCTGCTGCAGGGTAAGCTTTAATGATAGCATCCTTTTCTTCGGTAGTATATTTGCTAAGTTTTCCTTTGTCGTCAATCGCCTTATTTCCTAATTGCATCAAAGGCGCATCCTTGCAAATTGCCTTATTATGACTTTCAATTGTGTCATTTGGTTTCCCTTGTAGATAGCCATTAATATTGTCAACATAAAGCACCTCATTTCCAGTAAATATGCGTTTCGTTACATTGTTACTCTTTAGTGAGAATCCGATAATCACACAATGAACATGTGCCTTATCACGCGCCTCTGACTCCCATTGGAAACTTTGATGTCCAAAGTTGATAGTTATGCCCTTGTCAAATAACGGAGCCCACAATGCTGGAACTTGTTCACCTTGGCAAACGCTGTTCGTTGCAACAATGGCGGCTTTCAAGTCCGTATTCTCACTCATGAACTGCATACTCTTGTATATCCAGCATGACACATAGTCAAGACTACCTATATTCTTCCAGTCTGCTCCGAATACCTTCACCTTGTCACTTTTCTGACTGTCGGACATGTAGCGAGCTCCTACGAAAGGTGGATTACCAATAATATAATTCAGTTCATTTGCAGGAACGACACTTTGCCATTCTATAGCAAATGCATTGCTATTATGAATATTGTTATTGGTCTTGAGCGGCAAAAACTCGCCATCAAATTGAACAAGATTTTCTGTTTCATGCCACATCTGCGATTCTGCTATCCATAGAGCCGTAGCCGCTACAGATACCGCAAAGTCGTTTATCTCAATACCAAAGAAATTGGAAATAGAAACCTTGATAGGATCTCCAAGATTCATCATATATGCGCCCTCGAAATAAAGGGTTATCATCTCATTCTCCAACCTTCTTAGGCTCAGGTAGGTTTCGGTTAGGAAATTGCCGGAACCACAAGCTGGATCAAGGAACTTAAGGCTTGCCAACTTTGCTTGGTATTCATACAACTTCCTTTTTCGCGTCTTCTTGGCCGATATTTTCTTGATTTGCTCAAGTTCAGCTTTCAAATCATCTAAGAATAGAGGATCTATCACCTTATGGATATTTTCCAAACTGGTGTAGTGCATGGCCTCGGTTCTTCTCGTTTCAGGATTGAGAGTAGACTCAAACACAGCACCAAAAATTGTAGGAGAAATACGTGACCAATCGAAACCTGCACTACAATCCTCAAGTAACAAATCAGCTATCTCTTGTGTGAAATTTGGAATTTCTATAGGTGTGTCATCATGGAACAAGCCTCCATTAACGTATGGAAAATGCTTGGTCCTTTCATCATACTGATCACGATTAGGGATGTCGGTATCCAGAACCTTAAATAAATCAATAAGATCCTTTCGCATTTGACGGACATCGTTTGATGACTTCATGTAGTCATAGAACGCACTATGGTTCGTGCCGAAAAGACCTGCGTCCTCGCTATACAAGCAGAATACCAAACGAACACATAGCACATTCAATGAGTGCAAAGAATGGGCTGATGTAGGGTCAATGTATTGTGGCAAAAATGCATTGTAGAGCTTACCAATAAGCTCTCCTGCTTGAAATGAAAGTTTCTTCTCTTGACGCAAATGAGCTGGACCTGTAGATACAAGGAAATCGAGCCTTTGATATTCTCGTTCCAAGTTTTCCAACAACACCTCAAATGGTTCGCCATTGGGCTGCTCCATATCGAAAATCAAGAATGACTTGAAATTGCTAAGAACAACCCAACGAGGATGATCAGATAGTGGCAAAGCAGAAATGTACCTCTTGGCTTGTTGAAATGGGGTACACATCTGTCCGTCGGACTGGAGTTTTTCCTTCTTCAAATCAATCTCAAGCGACTTCTGTTCAATAAGAACCTTTGTTTTGGGAATACGGCCATCTATGAATCCTGTATTTGTCATCTTGACCTTTTCCTCAAACTTGATGAATGAGAAAGGATCCTCCACCAAGAAAACCTTCTGCAACAATTCAAGCCAAAAGGTCTGACTCTGACCACGTTCATAACCCTTCCCTTGCCATTTTTCTGCAAATTCCTTTGCTGCTATTCTTTGTTTATCTATCATGATGTATGCACTTATTTATTATAGTTGCCAACAACTATTAGATTCTCAATTGCTTTTCTAACTAGTAAAGGAGGTATGCCTTCACCGATTACTTCGCGTATCATACAATCGCTTGCCCATTCGGGTATATCCCAATCCAGAGGAAGGGATGAGATGACGAGCAATTCATATATGGTTAGGACGCGAGGATCTGAGTATTGGCGTTCTTCTTCGGAGTCACTTGCTTTTATCACTCGTCCAGGATGAACCGTAGTAAACGCAGATATGATATTGCTGTTACTCATAACGGTTGTCGCAGGTTTATCCCATGACATACGTTTATATGTTTGAGGACCACCCTTAATCCTCCTACCATCTTTTGTTGGGAAGTACTTCTCGTTTTGAAATGCAGAACATCCCGTTGGGGTATGAATCAACCACTCAACATATTTCCACGTTTGTAATGGTGGAAAATGCCACTTGGAAATTTTGAGACCTTCTGCCTTTTTCTTCTCATATTCAGGAAATCTGTATCGCTCAGATTCCTCGCGAAGTAATGGGTCAAGAGAAGGAAGCGAACCTATGGCCTGTTCAAGAGTAATCACTTTTCCCTTGGGTTCGGGGAACTCCCAATGGATACCTTCGTCTTTCCTTACTAATAAGTAGAAGTATCGTTGGCGTGATTGTGGTACTCCGTAATACATTGCATTGATTACTCGTTGCTCGTTGAATTCGTATTCATCTTGCAACTCTGATTTTACAAACTCTGGAATAGGTATGAATGCTGATCCTGTATTGAGTTTTGTTTGTTTCTGTCTTGGCACATTTTCCAACAGAACAAATCGAGGATTGAGATCTTTGATTGCCTTGATAGCGAAAAAGATAAGACTATTTCTTGGATCAAGAGGGTCTTTCCTACCAGCGCATGACATACCCTGACAAGGTGGTGTAGCCAATAAAAACTCCACTCCCTGTTGTGAAGCTTCTGCTATGATGCGATTGTAAACGGCATCGTCTGTAATGTCACCGGCTATCATATTAACTTCAGGATAGAGGTGGTGATAGAATCTCGCTCTTTTTTCAATAAGCTCATTTGCAACGACAACATCAACACCGACATCACGTAGATAGGACTCTGCCACTCCTACGTTAGCAAAGAGTGACAAAGCCTTAATCCTATGTTTGAATTTTATCGTCATTGGAAATTTTTCTCTAATTCTATTATTGCTGCCTCAAGCAGTTTGGGTGGTACTCCTTCTCCTAATACCTCTCGAACAAGATTAGGTCTTGTATCAAGTGGCATATTCCAGTCGTCAGGAAGAGAAGACAATCGCATGATTTCAAATATGGTCATGGTGCGAGGATCAGACCAGATTCTCTCTTCTTCGTTTTCAGAGTCAACAATAGGATGTCCTGGGTGTCCATTCTGCTGCGAACCTATACGACTTGTGTACATAGTTATCGTAAAGGCAGGCTTATCCCAAAATTGACGCTTGTATGTATTGTTGAACCCTTTGGTCTTTGAACCATCTTTTAATGCAGGGAAGTACACCTTATTATTCATTGCAGAATGACCTTCAGGCGTATGCATCATGGCTATGACATGACGATAAACATGATTTGGCGGACAATGCCAAGGAGAAACCGCCAATCCTGCTTGACGTTTTTTCTCAAAGTCAGGGAACAGCTTATTACGCTCTTCGTCGCTTAAATCAGTTACGTATGGGTCAAGTGATGGCAAGTCGCCAATTGCGTCACGCATCGTAAGTATCTTATCGCTTGGTTCAGGGAACTCCCATTTTACGTTAGAGTCTTTTCTTGACAGAAGGAATACGCAACGTTCACGTGATTGAGCAATTCCGTAGTTCATTGTGTTTACAATCTTCCTATTGTTGAAATTGTATTCCTTCCCAAGCTCGCGAACAAGAAGGTCATTGACATTAACTATATCGCCTTCATAATTAATGTGAGCACTTATGATTTCTGGTACGTTCTCAATGATTACAAACTGAGGTCGAATGTCTTTGATTGCTTTAAGGACAACAAGGATAAGAGAGTTTCGTGGGTCTGTTTTCTTTTTCAAACCTGCCTTGCTCATACCTTGGCAAGGAGGTGTTGCAAGAAGAAAGTTGCATCCTGCTTCTCTGGCAGCTTCTATTACTTTATTATAATTATCTTCAATAGTTAAGTCTCCCTGAAACATATTCACTTCAGGATACATTTGCCGATAGACCTTTACTCGCTCCTCTAATAATTCTGCAGCAACACGCACATGAATGCCATGTCGCTCAAAATAAGTTTCAGCGATGCCGGCACTAGCAAACAAAGATAATGCATTAAGATTCAACATTGTTTTTTTTTACTCAATATTTAGCATAATATATGATTCGCAAAGAGTCTTTTCTTTTTCCGAATTTCAATGTGTTTATAATGTCACTCACAAAATCAAGTTGTATCTGAACTTGGTTTAGTGAAATCTTGTCAAAATCAATAGTAAGCTTGTTTATTTCTCCTGTTCCTTTCTTACAGGATCAGGCACGGCTTCGAAGCGAACGAGTTCATTGAGATCAACATTCAGAAGTTTAGCTATTGTCATCGTCATCTCAAGTGATGGTTGACATGCATTAGTGCACCATTTGCTCACAGTAGCAGGATCTTTTCCTAACTGCTCTGCGAGCCACTTGTTGGTCTTACCATTATCGACTAAAGCCGTCTTAATACGATTGAGTTTTCTGTCCATACGACACCTATTTAATAATATATTATCTGCAAAGTTACTACAAAAAAGTGAAATGCGGAAAGATATAGTGATAGAATTGA
>ENA-UOJH01000210-UOJH01000210.1-human-gut-metagenome-genome-assembly--contig:-C148-NODE-210-length-61628-cov-12.533724_pt1 | contig 61628 bp, 51 predicted proteins | sample MGYA00242345_ERZ723892 | MGnify/ENA metagenome assembly ERZ723892 | reverse complement strand
AGAAAAACGACACCATAACGTAGGGACATGCCTTCGGCATGTTTCCAAATCGCTAACACATTGCAGATTGGCTATCAAAACAAACCAAAGAATACACCGAAAATGTTATAATAGATTCTTTTTCGCCATCTCCGACGGCCCACTCCAAAGGGAAATTTCCCACGCTGGAAAATTTATACCATTTATACCATTTTGCTAAATAATTATAAAATTTGCTTGCAAAATTGCTTACATTTGCCTAATTTTGGGGCATTGGTATTGATTTTGTCAATCATCGGCCAATTTAGAGATTTCAACAGATAATCCCAAATCGGTCATTAGTCCGTATGAGGATTTTTTAGATTACTTCTTGCGGTCTTTCGGCTTTGATAAGATGCCTTTTGCTTGTTTTTAATTCGTAATAGCTCGCTATCACTCATTAAAAGACAAACAAAATTCATTCTTCTAAAACTCCGAAATACCACAAGCCCTAATGACTGATTTGGGATAATTAGTTCGCTCTTTTTTCGACAATATTTATTATTGCCATCGTTAATAATAATTTAAAAACAGAAGCACATGAAAAAAATTTCTACAAAAGTGGCGTTAGCCGTAGTGTGCTGGGCTGTGGTTGCAGCACAGGCAGTTGCCCAAATGGTGGGCGGTGTAAACTACAAAATCGTGTCCAAAACCGATAAAACGGCAGAGGTCACATGGCTTGTGGGCGACGATGATGACCCATTTGCCGACGATCCCGTTTACACTGGCGAAGTGGTGATTCCCGAAAAAGTGAAAATTGCCGGTGTCGACTACACCGTGGTGGGTGTGGGCAAAATGGCGTTCGCTGATGCCAACCTAAAAAAACTCACATTGCCATCAACCATCAAGTATGCAGCTTGGGGCAGTTTCTGGGGCGCAATTCTTCCCGACAAATTCGTTATCCCTGAGTCAATCGACAGCATCGGCGAAAACGCTTTCTGGGGAACAAACATAACCACCCTCGACCTCTCTAATGTGAAGTCGCTCCAAGCCGACGCATTCAACGAATGTAAGAGTTTGGAGAAAGTGGTGATTGGTTCAAAACTCGACTCCATTCCTTACGACTGTTTTGCATCGTGCGTTGCTCTTAAAGACATCACCTTCCCTCCTACATTGAAGCGTATTGGCAGATTCGCATTTATGGAATGTAATAGCCTCGACTCCATTATGATTCCAGAGGGCGTAGAGGCTCTTGAAGGCTATTGCTTTGGCAAATGCGAAGGGGCTGTAAAGGCTGTGATTCCTGAAAGTGTGGTTGAGTTTGGCGATGGCGTTTTGGGTGCGTGCACCAAACTTACCGACGTGAAATTGCCATCACACCTCACCGTGCTTCCTGAATTCACTTTCGGCTACTGCGCATCACTCCAAGAATATGAAGTGGGCGACAAGGTGGAAAAACTCGGCAATGAGGCATTTAAATACTGTCTTGGCCTCAAGAGCATCACATTGCCAGCTTGCTTGAAAGAAATTGGCACCGATACATTCCTTAAAACTCCAGTCCTGCGCACAGTGGTGGTAAAGGCACAAGTGCCACCCACAGGAGCAGTGTTTGCCGACACCACCTATTTGGAAGGCACTCTCTTCGTGCCAGCAGGCACCCTCGACGCATATAAGGCAGCCGACGGATGGAGCAAGTTTAAAAACATTCAAGAAATGGAACCAACCGGCATCACCAATGCTTATGCTGCTGAAGTAAAAGTTGTGGCAGTGAGCGGCGGCGTGAATGTGGATGCAGCCACCGATGCCCCTGTTGCTGTATATGCAGTGAACGGCACTCAAGAATACGCTGGTAAAGCCGGCTTCATCGCCCTCGACCGCGGTATGCACATCGTGGTAATAGGCAAAAAAGCATTCAAGGTAGTGGTTAAATAATCTATCCACTCCCCCATAATATCCCACACCCAATCGGGCGGAGCAAGAGCAATCCACACGCTCAACCTCCGCCCGACTTCTTTTTCTTTTTGAAGTCAACGAGTCAACGAGTCAACAGGTCAACAAGTGGGTGTCTGATTGGTCTGATTAGTCCGACAGGTCCGATTGGGTCTGTTTTGGGTCCGAAGGGTCCGTTTCCAGTCTGCCCTACCCCTCAAGCCAAAAGAGTTACGGAACCATTATCGCCCATAACACCGCCGTAACTCTAAATTTTCACCACTTACGGAGCCGTTATCGCCTATAACACCGCTGTGACTTCGTTTAGGTTTTTTAATAGGTGGAGGTGGAAAAAAGTGGGGAGAAATTTTGGTAGGTGTGGAATGTTTATTACTTTTGGGGGTATAAAAATTACAATCATCTAAAAACCGACTCAAATTATGAAGAAAATTTTCTCGTTAGTTGTAGCCATGGTTCTTTCGATTGGCGCGACTGTTTCAGCTCAAAGTATTCAAGGAGAGTTAGTGCTCGGTCTGAACATCGCAGATGTTGATGCCAGCGGCGCAAGTTCTCGCGTAGGTTTCAACGCAGGTGTGCGCGGCACCTACGCATTCCAAAGCCAGCGCAAAGGCGTGTATGCAAACGGTGCTATGTTGCTTTCGCTCAAAGGTATGAAAGTTGAAAAGTACACCTTCAATCCATTTTATCTCGAAATCCCAGTGCATATAGGTTATAAATATCCAATCACCAGATCAGTAGCTATTTTTGGCGAATTTGGTCCATATTTCGGCATTGGTTTGTTTGGCACAGTTGAAGGTGAAGATGTGTTCTGCGAAGATGGCTACAACCGCTTCGACGTGGGATTGGGTCTTCGTACCGGTTTTGAATTCAACAGAAAGTGGAACGCTTCAATAGGCTACGACTTCGGCTTGGTAGATGCCATCGACGGAGTTTCGGCAAAGAACACAAACGTAACACTCTCAATCGGTTACAAATTCTAAAGCATAGAATAAATATCCACAAGAAAAGCCTCCATTGCGAGGCTTTTTTTGTGTGAAAGCGTGAATCAGCCACACCACAGCACCAACGCCGACCTCCCCAATGAGGTCGGTGGCATCGCCAAAAGGACTGAAACCGCTCGCCTTCGGCGAAAAAACCCGGTAGGGACGTGATACTTCACGTCCGCCCATAACTGTAATATCATATTGAATATCAATCATTTGACGCGAGCACGAAGTGTCGCATCCCTACCATACAAAATCGTTTTTTTTTGGAAATTTGATGCGGTTTTTTATCAAGAAATCATTTTATCATCAGGGGTTTTTCGCCGTGAAACGGCGAGCGGTTTTTATCCTTGGGGCAATGTGGTGAGCCCTCGTGAGAGGGTGGCGGAGGGATTGTGTGGTTGGCGGCATGGAAACTCGTTTCCAATGACGCAAAACGCACAGTCACACCGCCAAATGCGAAGCATTCCACATTGCCCCAAGGCTGTTTTTTATGTTTTTGTTTTTTATTCCATTCACATTTCCGCAATAAAGTATAATCATTGCCCCCCTGTTTTTTCCACTTAGCCCTTTTATCCTTGGTTGAGGGTGGAGAGGATGCCAGCGAGCAGGTTGGCTGTTTCGAGCGTGTCGGTGGCTGTCTCGATGTTGGTAGAGTCGAAGCGAAGTTGCGCCTTGCTGTAGAACGGCTCACGCTCCGCCAATTTTTCCTTCACAAACTCCAGTATTTCCTCGTCGGTCTTTTCGGCAATGAGCGGACGCTTCGCCTTCTGCTCAGGCAGACATAGACGCGCCGCAATGCGCTCAGCCGATGTGGTGAGCCAAATCGTAAGTCCCATCTCGTTCATCAACTCCATATTCCCCTCTATGCATGGCGTGCCACCACCGCAAGCCACAATGCCGCCCAAGCGAGCCACCTCATGCAGCGCCTGCTTCTCCAACTGACGAAACCCAGCTTCGCCAATCTCCTTAAAAATCGTGGTAATACGCGCCTCATACCGCTCCTCGATATAATCGTCGAGGTCGACGAACGGCACATTCATCACCGCCGCCAAAACACTGCCGAGTGTGGTTTTCCCACACCCCATATATCCAATCAAAAAAATAGTAGGCATCATATCTCAATCATCAATTTTTAACCATAAATAAAAATTTAAATTTTATCTCTTGCTTCCATTCATCGCCCCACCGAAATATCTAATCTCTGATTTGTTGGATGTGGGAGTGGAGGCGGGCGTAGAAGGGGTGGCGGGTGAGGGTGGAGGCGTCGCCGAGAATGATGAGTTTCATGCGGGCGCGCGTGATAGCCACGTTCATGCGTCGGAGGTCGCGCAAGAAGCCGATTTCGCCGTTGTCGTTGGCGCGCACGAGGCTGATGAGAATCACGTCGCGCTCCTGCCCCTGAAATCCATCTACGGTGTTGACCGAAATCAGGTGTCGGTAAGGCTTGAAAAACTCGGTGGCTCTCACCATCTTGCGCAAAAACTGCACCTGCGCTCGGTAGGGCGAAATGATGCCCACGTCGATGCGCTCGTCGAGCACGTGTTCGCGCCCGATTTTGGTGAAATATTCCTGAAGCGTTTGCAGGGTGAGAATCGCCTCGTCTTTGTTGATGCGTCCGAAACTCTCGCCCACGAATTGCTCCTTGAAATCCTTGTCGGAGGTGTCAATCCACACCATTGGGGTGTCGAAGTCGAGAATGCTGCGGTACTTCACTTCGGGCGCGCTTTGCACTTGCCCGTGATAGAACCATTCGCTTGAAAAACGCATAATCTCGTCGTTCATGCGGTATTGCATCTTCAGCAGCGTCACCACTTGCGGATTGCTTTTAACAATGCGCTCCATCAGCGTGGTGCCGAGTCCGCCTTTCAGCGCCTCGATGCTCTTGACGGTGGGTGGGAGTTGCTGGTGGTCGCCGGCGAGAATCACACGGTTTGCCTTTCTGATGGCTATCCAGCACGCCGCCTCCAGGGCTTGCGCCGCCTCGTCGATAAAGAGGGTGGCAAACTTTATGCCGCTCAGCACACGACTGGCGCTCCCAGCCAGAGTGCAGGCTATTACGCGCGCATTGCCAAAGAGCGCGGCATTGATGCGCACCTCAAGTTCGGTGGCGCGGCTTTTCAGGCGGTCGAGTTTATCGTGATAGCCGTGGTCGCCACGCTTTCTCTTGCCCTGCATTTCGCGTATGGCCTTGCGGAGCGCCCACAGGCTGGGGTAGTCGGGGTGCGACTCAAAGCGGCGCTCGTAGGTGAACGAGAGCATCTTGTCGTTCACTTTCGTGGGGTTGCCGATGCGCAGCACATCCACGCCACGGTCCACCAGCCGCTCGCTAATCCAGTCCACCGCCATATTGCTCTGCGCGCACACCATCACCTGGTTTTCACGGCGCAGCGTCTCAAATATCGCCTCCACCAGCGTGGTGGTTTTGCCAGTGCCTGGCGGGCCATGCACAATCGCCACATCTTTAGCCAGCAGCACCTCGTTCACGGCGTGCTCCTGCGTGGGGTTGAGCCATGGGAAACGCATCGGGGCAAAGGTGAATTTCTCCGTTTTGGAAGGGTTGTAGAAGATGTCGCGCAGATGCGCCAGGCGGTTGCCCTTGGCACGCATCACACGCTCCAGCGCGTCCATCATCAGGCGATAGGTGGTTTCGTCGAACGACAGTTGCACGCCCACCTGATTCGCACCTTGCAGTTGCGCCACGCACCTGGAGTCGGGGATTGCCACCACCATGCGCTCTGCCTCGGCATAACTCACTGTGGCAGAAAACGAAAAGTAGCGGATTTCGTCGTTCGCGTCGATGTGGAAAAACATCACCTGTCGGCCAAACTCGAAGTTGTGTTCCACATCAGTGTCGGCGGTGCGAAACACCTCCACCACCAGTTGGTTGAGCGAATTGTAGTAGGAACGGCCAATGCGAAGCGGCAACCAGCAGTCGCCACGCTTCACTTTGCGCCGCACGCCCAGCGTTTCGGTCTGTCGGCGAAACTCTTCCTTTTCGGCGTCATACTCCAATTGAAGCAGCGCACGCTGCTTCTGGAGCAATAATATGGGAGAAACTGTTTGATTCATAACTTAATTAATGCTTGGGCTCACAGGCTTCTTATGGCTCACACGGATCCCACTTTGCTTTTGGGCTCACACGGATCTCACAGATTCCACGGTATTGCTTTGTGGGTGGGAAATCTCACAGACGCTTCTGCGTGTGGGCTGGCTCGCGCGGATTCCACTTTGCTTTTGGGCTCACACGGATTCCACAGATCCCACGGTATTGCTTTGTGGGTGGGAAATCTCACAGATGCTTCTGTGTGTGGGCTTGTGTGTGGCTCTGAGGGGCACATTGCTCTCGCTCTCACGGATTTATCTTTCAGACCCTTCAGACCCTTCGGACAAATCAGACCTATCGGACCTATCGGACAAATCGGACGGATTGGACATTTTTAAAAATAATCCGTGAGATCTGTGGGATCTGTGTGAGGCCTCCGTGGGATTGGGATCTGTGTGAGGCCTCGGTGGACTCCGTGGAGGCGGGTGACAAAATTACAAAAAATTGTGTTATTTGGGGGGGCGTTTTGAAAGATTTGAAAAAAAAGTGTGGAAAAAGTTGCTACATTAAGAAATTTTTGCAAACTTTGTGTGTTGAATACAAAAAGTGGGTAGGTCAGGTCATCCTCCTACCTGCCGCTTGAAGAAAAACTGACTATAATTCAAAATAATCACTTTTTTAATAAACTAAAATCATTAACAAAAACTACAAGCGTATGAAAAGATCGCTTGCTCTTTTAGGAGCACTCTTTCTGACATGTGGTTCAGTGGGAACAGTTGTAAATGCAACTCCCGCACCACAAGTTGTGGCGTCAAGCGCAACAGCGATTGTGAAAGGTACTGTAGTTGATGACAAGGGTGAACCAGTCATTGGCGCAAGTATCCAAGAAGTAGGCACTACCAGAGGCACTACCACAGATGTGAATGGTGCATTCTCTTTAAAGGCTGGTAAAGGTGCTAAACTGCAAGTTTCATTCATCGGCTTCAAGACAGTGAATGCTGTGGCTGTTGATGGTATGAAGGTGACCCTCGCTACCGACAATGCACTTCTCGATGAAGTGGTGGTAGTAGGTTATGGCCAACAGAAGAAGGTGAACCTTACTGGTGCGGTTTCAAACGTTGACCTTGAAAAAACTCTCTCTGCTCGTCCAGAGCAAGATGTGACCAAAGCACTTCAAGGTGCTGTTCCTGGTCTTACAGTGCTTACCACTTCTGGTGATATCAACGAAGAAGCTACTATGAAGATTCGTGGTATCGGTTCTTTGAATGGTGCAAGTGCTCCACTTATCGTAGTGGATGGTGTTCCTACCGATAACCTCTCTATGATTAATGGTAACGACATCGCTTCAATCACTGTATTGAAAGATGCTGCATCTTCTTCTATCTACGGTTCGCGTGCTGCATTCGGTGTGATTTTGGTCACCACCAAGCAAGCTAAGAAGGGCGACCGTATTTCTGTGAACTACAACGCCAACTTCGCATGGGATAAGTCAACTTATCTCCCCGACTATCCCGACGTGCCTACTCAGCTTGAAGCAGCGCTTAGAGCAAAGGCTCGCCAAGGTAGTGGCTCAGTGGAATTGTTTGGTATGTACTTCGACCAACTTCTCCCTTACGCTCAAAAGTGGAAAGAGCAGAACAGCGGTAAGAAGGGCTACGGCGAAATGCGTCCATACGTTGACGACAACAACGTGGGTGACTATCGCTTCATTGGCAACCAACCAATGTACTATGCCGACTTCGACATCCAAGACATTTGGTACAACAACGCAGCTCCTTCACAAAGCCACGATGTATCGCTCACTGGTTCAAGCGGCAACACCCGCTTCTTCACCAGTTTTGGTTACAACAGCAAGGAAGATGTGATGAAAATCAACCCAGGTCAACGCAAACGCTACAATGCAACTGTTAATCTCCAGACCGATATTACCGACTGGTTGACTGCTGGTGCACGCATCAACTACACCCGCCGTCACTTCAGCCGTGCCGATTCATATAATAATATGTATCAATATATTTGGCGTTGGGGTTCATTCTTTATCCCAAGTGGCACAATCGACGGTCAAGACTTCCGCGTGGTGGCTATGCAAAAGCAAGCAGCTCGCAAGGTGCTCGTTAACGACCAATACAAGGTTAATGCATTCTTGAAGGCTAACGTAACAAAAGACCTTACCGTGAATGCCGACTTCACTTGGCAAGTTGACGACTTCAACAGCAAGAGTGCCGACAACTCTGTTTACGGTATGAACTGGAGTGGTACTTCACCACAATGGATCGTTGGTCAATCTAACACCGTTACTTGGCGCGACAACAGCAAGATGGAAACATGGACTGCTAACTTCTATGTTAACTATGCTAAGAGCATCAATGATGCGCACAACTTCAACGTAATGGCTGGTGTGAACGGTGAAAATATGACTTATGACTATTTCTACGCTCAGCGTCCAGAATTGTACTCACTCGACCAACCAGAGCTTAACCTTACTTATGGTGCTAAGAACAAGTGGGAAATCAACGCTTCAACCAACGACCGTGCTTCTGCCGGTTACTTCGGACGTATCAACTACGACTACAAGGGTATCTACTTGCTCGAACTCAATGGCCGCTACGACGGTTCTTCTCGCTTCCCAGTAGGCGACAAGTGGGCATTCTTCCCATCAGGTTCTATTGGCTACCGCTTCTCACAAGAAGCATACTGGGATAAGCTCCGCGAAACAGTGTCAAACGGTAAACTCCGCTTCTCTTACGGTGAAATCGGTAACGAAAACGTAGGTTCAAGCTGGCCATACATCGCAACTATCGGCACTATCTCTGCAGGCTATGTGGGTTGGCTCAACGGCTCAAACGCAAAGGTGAACGAATTCGATTTGCCAGAATGGGTTTCTTCAAGCCTCACTTGGGAACGCATTAAGACTATCGACATCGGTCTCGACCTCGGTTTGCTCAACGATATGGTGACTGTGGGCTTTGACTGGTACCAACGCACTACCAACGACATGATTGCTCCTGGTAAGGCTCTTCCACCATCAGTAGGTGCAAGCACTCCTACCACCAACTCTGGTTCTCTCCGCACTCGCGGTTGGGAATTGACCATCAACTGGCGCAAGCAATTCACCAACGACCTTGGTCTGTATGCTAACTTCAGCATTGGTGACTCAAAATCAGTGGTAACTAAATGGGATAACGACCAAAACATCGGTCACCCACTCAGCACTGCTTATGCTTATGCAGGTCAAGTATGGGGCGACATCTGGGGCTTTGAAACCGACCGCTACTTCACTGAAGCCGACTTCACTGGCAAGAACCCTGACGGTAGCTGGATTTACGCACCTGGCGTAGCCGACCAAACTGGCATCCAAACCGAAACCTTCGTTTATGGCCCTGGCGATATCAAGTTCAAAGACCTTGATGGCAGTGGCGTGATCGACGGTGGTAAGGGTACTGTTGACGACCATGGCGACTTGAAGGTTATTGGTAACTGTCTGCCACGTTACGAATACAGTTTCCACATTGGTGGTACTTACAAGGGCTTCGACCTCGACTTGTTCTTCCAAGGCGTTGGCAAGCGCGATATGTGGACTCAGTCTTCATTCGTATTCCCAGAAATGCGTGAAGCCGACCTCGCTATCTATGCTAACCAAACAAGCTACAATATCTATGAACCAGAAAAGGGTATCGTAAACATTAGCGAAAGCAATGCATTCCCATGCCTCTATCCTGGTAATGAATATGCAGGTAACGTGACTGGTCTTGCAGGTGAAGGTGGTTGCCACAACTACTATCCACAAACTAAGTATCTCGTTGACATGAGCTACCTCCGCTTGAAGAACGTAACTCTCGGTTACACTCTTCCAGTAGAACTCACCAAGAAGGCATTTGTTCAGAAGCTTCGTTTCTATGTAAGCTGCAACAACTTGTTCCTCCTCCACAAGGGTAGCGGTGACCTCCCAATCGACCCAGAAATGAATGCTGGTCAAGGTAATCTCGGTTATGGTACTTGGGGTCGTACATACCCAACTACCAAGAGCTGGTCATTCGGTCTCCAAGTTACTTTCTAAAATCACACAAAACAGTTAAAAATAAACTTTTAGCATTATGAAAAAATCAGTTTTATATGCTTTAGCTGCTTCAGTGATGGTACTTGCCAGCTGCGACGACATGCTCGACAAGACCCCTCGTTCAGAATTCTCTAATACCCCTGCGTTCTGGAGTAATTCTAACTCTGTGGAAAGCTATAGCAATACATTATATGAAAATTATTCAGGTTATGGTCAAGGTGGCTCAGGTGGCTGGTTCTATTTCAAGTCGCTGTCCGACGACCAGGCTGATCCAAACTTTGAGAACTGGACATTCATCACAGTTCCTAACACCTCATCTTATTGGTCAAGCGCATTCACCGAAATTCGCCGTTGCAACTACATTATCGAAGGTATGGCAATGTCGTCGCTCGATGATGCTGTGAAGAAGAATTATGAAGCTATTGCACGCCTCAACCGTGCATGGCAATACTTCAATCTTGTGCGCCAATACGGTGATGTGCAATGGCAAGAAAAGGTGATTCTTGACCCTAACGATGAGGCTGTTAACCAACCTCGCACCGACCGCGACTTGGTGATTGACAACGTGGTTGCCGACCTCGACTATGCAATCAACAACCTTACTACCACAAAGGCTGGCAACGAATGGAGCAAGCACATGGCTTTGGCTATGAAGAGCGACGTTTGCCTCTTTGAAGGTTCTTACTGCAAGTATCGCACCCAAGCCGACAATGGCAAGGCTGCTGACCCTGCTCGTGCAGAAAAGTATTTCAAACTCTGTGTTGAGGCTTCTGAACAACTGATGGCCGCTGGTTACTCTTTGACTAAGAACTACGGTGAAGTTTACAACTCAGTGGATTTGAGCAACAACTCTGAAGTGATTTTCTGGCGCAACTACCACAAGGACGTGCTTGGTCACAGCACCGTTGACTACACTACTGGTTCTACCGCACAAAAGGGTATTACTAAAGACGCTGTTGACGCATTCCTCTTCCGTGATGGCAAGCCTTTGGCAACTACCACTCTCGACAAGGACGACAAGGCTTATTTGAACAAAGATGGCGACTACAGCCTCGTTAAGATGCTCAGCAATCGCGACAAGCGCCTCTCTGTGCTTATCGACTCTGTTGCTTCTTTCATGGGCCATGGTTGGGTACGCGGTGGCAAGACCCAGCAGACTGCTGAAATGACTTCTTCTACAGCTTACACTATTCACAAATATGATAACTTTGCAATGGGTGCCGACAACCCAATCCTCTACCGCAATGGTATTGGCTCTGGTTACACCGACGCTCCTATCTACTGGATTTCTGTTATCTATTTGAACTATGCAGAAGCCAAGGCAGAACTCGGTACGCTTACACAAACCGACCTCGACAACACTATCAATAAGCTGCTCGCTCGTGCAGATGTTCCTGCTATGGACCTCAACCCACAAGCCGACCCAGCTAACAACCACGGTGTGAGCAACCTCCTTTGGGAAATTCGTCGTTGCCGTCGTTGCGAATTGATGACCGACAACTGGTATCGCTACTGGGACCTCGTTCGTTGGCATCAACTCGACAAACTTGATAGCAGCAAACATCCAGACATCAACCGTGGTGCTAACTTGAGCGAAGTAACAGATTGCCAAGTTACCCTCGATGGTGGTTATGTAGTGGCTACTGGCAAGACTCGTTCATTCGACAAGAAGTACTACTTCTGGCCAATCCCACAAAACCAATGCACTCTCAGCCCAGCTACCGCTCAAAACGATGGTTGGAAATAATTGACCGCTTTTGCTCCATCGCCTATGGCTTCCGGGCTTAAGCGCAGAGCATGACCCAAATACAAGGGCTGCTGGCACCATCGCCAGCAGCCCTTATTTTCGCGCCCTATGGAGGTGGCTGGGCTCGCACGGATTCTCAATTTGTTTTGCTCACACAGATCCCACGGATCTCACAGGATTGCTTTGTGGGTGGTAAATCTCACGGAGGCTGGGAGAATGGGTGTGGGGTGTTGTCAGATTACTCCGAGTGCTCTGAGTGCTCCGATTGCTCTGATTACTAATGCTCACACAGATTCAACGAGATTCAACAAAAAATCATTTGTGGTAATTTGTGGCTGAATGGGGTTGAAACATGCCGAAGGCATGTCCCTACGCTATGATGAAATCGCAGCGTTTGAAACACTTGCTTTTAGATGGAAGTGAGCATGAATGCCATATAGTGAGGCAGGGTGAGCACATTGTTCTCTCTGCCTATATTGTAGTCACCCACTTTTATGCCTGATTCAATATGGTATTTCTCTGGGTGGTTGAGCAATGTTTTCAGAGATTTTGCATTGCCGTTTTTTGCTTTACATTCAACTGGTGTTGATTTCCCTTTGTACCGAATAAAGAAGTCGATTTCAAGACTGTCGGTTTTTTGAAAGTAATAGAGTTGTCTTCCCATTTTTCCAAAGATGTCGGCAATGGCATTCTCAAAGATTGCGCCTTTAAATCCAAACAAATCTCCATTAAGAATATCGAATTGAGTGCCCTCGTCAAGCATACTGATAAACAATCCGGTATCAGCCATATATATTTTAAAATTGTTGTGAATGGCGTTTCCGCTAAACGGAAGTTCGGGAATAGACAGATTGTAGCAGCGGCGCACTATTCCCGCATCTTCGATCCATTGTAGGCTTCCCTTAAAATCTTTGCTTCTTCCTCCCTTTTTGACAATGGAGTATGTGAACTTTTTATTGTCGCGACCCAATTGTCGGGGAATCGACTCAAAGCACTCTCGAATATGTGGTTTATCTTCTGGAAGGGCATATTTCACCATATCGATTTTGTATTCGTCGACTATTTGCCGTTGAACTTTTCTCGTTTGGTTGATGTCATGTGTGTCAAGAAATGTTTTAATAGCTTCTGGCATACCTCCTACTATTATATATTGTAGGAATAATTCTCGCATTCGATTGTGAATGGCGTCTGGTACAGGAGTTTCATTGACCAAACATTCGTGTAAAAGGTCGAAAACAGGTTTTTTGATGCCGTTAGCCCAAGTCCATTCCTCAAAGTCCATTGGGTACATGTCGATAATGTCCTCAAATCCTACTGGGATAGAGGCTTCCCTGTCGTCTTGTAGGTCGCTTCGGTAACCATTTACGCCCAACAACGAACCTGTGCATATCACATCGTATCGACCATCAAGTTTGAAAAATTTGAGCGACGACCTTGCTTTTGCACAGTCTTGTATTTCGTCGAATATAAGACAGGTGTTGTATGGCTCAAATATGGCACTTGGAATAGCCGCAGAAATAGCCACTGTAAGGTAATTAATGTCCAAACTCCCATTAAAGATGGATTTGAGTTGAGGCTGTTGGTGAAAATCAATGTAAATCACCTCCTTGTAATGTTCTTTAGCAAATTTGAGAACAGAACTGGTTTTTCCGCATTGGCGGACTCCTTTTATTACCAGTGGTTTTCTATTTTCAGACTTTTTCCAATTTTGAAAATATGTCTCAATTTTTCGTTTATACATAAGTGTTTGAATTTTAATGAGATGGTGATTTTATTACACTTTTTCGGGCGACTTTTGTGCAAACATCAACACTTTTTCGGGCGACTTTTGTGTGAATATCAACACTTTTTCGGGCGACTTTTGTGCAAAGTTAGATTTTTTATTGATAATTACCAAAAATTGCGATTTTTTATTTGGGATTTCTTGGGGGAAGAAATGTTTTGTTTTTGTGGGGGGATTTTTGGGGGATTTTATAACTTTGTGGGTGGTATTTTTTTGCGTAATTTAATTTATTATGATGAATATGAAACGTGTGGTTTTGATTTTTGCGCTGATGGTGGCGGTGCTGCCGTTGGCGGCTCAAAATGGTGGTTCCATTTTGGGAAAGTATAAGAAGGCGTTGATTATCGGGGCGCACCCCGACGACCCGGAGTATTGCTGCGGTGGCACGGCGTTGATGCTTCAGCGCACGGGCTGCGAGGTGGTGAATGTGTATCTCACTGGCGGTGAGGCTGGCATTCCAGGCAAGAGCGGCGATGAGGCGAAGGCTATCCGCCAGAAGGAAATCAGCGATGCGTGCGCCATTATGGGTGTGCGCCATGTGCAACTCACGCAGGTGGATGGCGCGTGCGAAATCACCAAGGAGCGCTACGCCGAAATGAAGGCGGTGATTGAGCGCGAAAAGCCTGATGTGGTGTTCACACATTGGCCCATCGATTCGCATCGCGACCACCGTATTTGCGGCATTCTCACTTACGACGCTTGGCGACAACTCGGCCACTCGTTCGACCTCTACTACCATGAGGCGATGACGGGGCTGCAAACGCAGAATTTCCACCCCGACACCTACGTTGACATTACCGATGTGGTGGAAACCAAGCACAAGGCGTGTCGCGCTCACGCCAGCCAAGAGCCCGACTTTATCCTCGAATGGCACATACCGATGGAGCGTTTCCACGGTGGCGAATACCAATGCAAATACGCCGAAGCCTTCGTGAAGCAAGTGTGGAACCCCACCACCACCCAAAAATAACAGGGCTCACACAGATTCAACGAGATTCAACAAAAAATAAATTCGTGGAAATTTGTGCTAATTTGTGGCAGATAGTCACACACGAATTAGCACAAATTCTCACGAATTATTTATTGTGAGTGGGGGGTTATTCGTTGTAGATGGCGATTTTTATTACGCCGTCTTCTTTGTTTTCGAAGATGCGGTAGGCTTCCTCAATGCGGCTGAGGGGGAAGCGGTGGGTGATGAGTGGGGTGGTGTCGATTTTGCCCTGCTCGATGAGGTGGAGCACTTCCTCGCAGTCGCAACCGTCAACACCGCCTGTCTTGAAGGTGAGGTTCTTGCCATACATGTTGGGCAAGGGGAGCACCTGTGGCTCGTTGTAGAGGGCTACGATGGTGACGATGGCGTTGGGGCGTGCGCATTGCCATGCCAACTCAAAAGTGGTGGTTCCGCCAGCCACTTCAAGCACACGGTCGGCACCGCCATGGTCGCTGTGGCGCTTCACGAAGTCTACACATTCGTCGGGCGTGGTGAGTAGCACATCGGGGTAGTGATTTTTCACAAAGGCGCGACGTTCTTCCGACTGCTCGCACACGATGATGCGCTTGGGCTGCTTCAGCATGGCGCACAGCAGCGTGCAGATGCCAGTGGGGCCTGCGCCGATGATGAGCACGGTGTCGTCGGTGGAAATTTCGCTGATTCGAGCCGCCCAGAATCCCGTGGCGAGCACGTCGCCCACGAAAAGCGCCTGCTCGTCGGTCACTGCGTCGGGAATGCGGTTCAGGCCTTGCGATGCCAGCGGCACACGCACATATTCGGTCTGTCCGCCGTCGATGCGGCAGCCCAGCGCCCAGCCGCCGTGGGGCGAGGTGCAGTTGTTCACAAAGCCATGCTTGCAGAAGAAACATTCGCCGCAGAAGGTCTCCACGTTCACCGTCACACGGTCGCCCACCTTCACGCCTTTCACGTCGGTGCCGATTTCCTCCACCACGCCCACCATTTCGTGGCCCACGGTGATGCCCGGTACGGCTCTCGGCACGCTTCCGTGCTTGATGTGGAGGTCGCTTGAGCAAATGCTGCCCAGCGTCACACGCACGATAGCGTCGGTAGATGCTTGCAACTCAGGTTTCTGTTTCTCAATTAAGGCAAATTTGCCCTTTTCAATGTATGTGAATGCTTTCATATTGCAAAAGTGATAATTGTGTTTATGCGTTTTGATATTTTGCTCTCACCGCCTTTGGCAAAGTGCTGATAATCAACTGGTGCGACTCGCGGATTATCGCTTCCACCAGTTCGGTGGAGAGCAGCGTGTAGTACACATCGCTCCAGTGCTTCTTGTTCCAGTGGAAGGCAGGCGTGATGGCGTTGTAGTGCTCGCGCAACTCCTCGTTGCGTTCGGGAGCCAGTTTGCACGCAAACCTTGTCGTTCCGTCCCATTTGTCGTATTTGCCGCCGCCCAGCCATAGGCACAGGAAAATCTTCCCCTCCACCCGGAAAGTGACAACGTCGTCGCCAAACGGCTGGTCTTCGGTCACGCCGCAAAGCTTCAGCGCGTATTCTCTAACTTGCTCAATATTCATCATCGTCGTCAGTTTAGCCATGTCACCGCCAAAGGCACACGGATTCCAACTACAAAAATACGCTTATTTCCCCAATTTTCAAACACCCACTTGTGACAGCAATACGCTATAGCGTTAGGGTTTGTAAGGAGAAAAAAGTGAATGAAATGGGGAGAATTGCATCAAGAACGGTAAAAAACAATTAACTTTGTAGTTTGAATGGAAAATTTTAGATTATACAAGCGTGAGAAATTGTGTAGCCACACGGCTATCAATCAGATGTTTTCAAGCGGAAAGAGCGTGATTGCCTATCCGCTCAGGGCTGTTTATCGCATAGGCGAGGCACGGCCAGAGGCTCCGTCGCGCTTTATGATCACCATTCCGAAGAAGAAAATCCGCACGGCTGTGGGGCGTGTGCTTCTGCGCCGTCGCACCCGTGAGGCATACCGATTGAACCGTGCGCTGCTCGTTCCTGCCCTTGCCGAGGCTGGCAAGAGCGTGGATGTGGCGTTTATCTATCTGTCGAAATCTCCTGCCGATTATGCCGTGATTGAGGAGAAAATGCGCGTTGTGCTCGAAAAAATTCAAAAGACGGCCACCGATGAATAACGGAGCAAATATCCTGGTGCGCCTGTGGCGGCTGGTGCTGAAAGTGCTCGGAATGGTGCTCATACTGCCCATTCGCTTCTATCAGCGGTGCATTTCGCCCCTCACACCGCCAGCGTGCAGGTTTACGCCCACATGCAGCCAATATGCGGTGGAAGCCATTCGCAAGCACGGCCCGTTTAAAGGCTTTTGGCTTGCCGTGAAACGCATAAGCCGTTGCCACCCTTGGGGCGGAAGCGGTTACGACCCAGTGCCATGATGCTCGATTTCCATACCCACCATCTTCTTGCCACCGATGCGCTGATTAGCGTGTCGCCCACCGATTTTGCGCCCATGGCGGGCAAATGCTACGCTGTGGGCATTCACCCTTGGCACACCGAGGGCGATGTGGAGGCGCAGATGCAAGCCCTTGCCGAAGCGGCGCAGAATGATCAAGTGAAGGCGATAGGGGAGACGGGGCTCGACAGCCTGAGGGGCGCGCCTCTTGATGTGCAGATGCGCCTGTTTGAGCGGCATATCGCCTTGGCTGAAGTCTTGGACAAACCGCTGGTGATACACTGCGTGCGCACCTCGCAGCAGGTGCTGAAGGCGTGGAGCGAGAGCCGAAAAAGTGTGGCGTGGGCTATTCACGGATTTCGGGGCAACGCACGCGTGGTGGCACCACTGGTGAAGGCTGGGTTCTACATCTCGTTTGGCGAGCGATTCAATGCCGACGCACTTCGCGCCGTGCCGCTCGACCGCCTGCTTGCCGAAACCGACGAAAGCACAATGCCCATCGGACAAATCATCAGCCAACTCGCCACCGCCCTCCAGATGCCAAGCGAACGGCTCGAAAGCATCGTGGCAGCCAACTTGGCACGAGCATTAAACCTTTGCGACTAAAATTTGTCTATTTGTCAAAGACTGGGCAATAATTTGCTATCTTTGTGAAGTTTATAACTTTTAATACCCGAAACTGATGAAGAAATTATACAACTTATTCACTTTGGCGATGGTGGCACTGATGAGCCTCACTTTCACATCTTGCGAAGATGAGTACATCGCTTCAAGCCTTGAGGGCACTTGGGAAGGCTACACCAATATGCAAGCAGCCTACGACGGCCGTTACTACAACTCCACATACTCTTACGTGGACTTTACCACCGACCCATTCCGATACACTTCGGGCTACGGTCACTGGGTGGACTATTTCAGCAATGCCCCTTGGGATTACATCGCCAGCCACATCCAATGGTGTGTGCGCGATGGTGTGATTGAAATTTACTTTGTGGAAGACAACTACACTATTTATATCGACAACTACCGCCTAAACAACAGCCGCTTCCAGGGACGTATCTACTGGAACAAATTGAAAGACTTCACTTTCGACCTCGTGCACACCAGCTCGCCACGTTGGGACGATTACGACTACGGCTATTACTACTACGCCCCATCAGCCGACGGCAAATCCGCCCCACAGCGCCCCCAACGTATCCTCCGCTAAACAGGAAGAAGAATCATAACAAAAATATGAGCTCCACCGAAATTTCAGTGGAGCTCTTTCGTCGCTATTCTTTTATTCTGTATTTCTGATTAGGGTTTCGGGGTGTGCCCGGAAATAGCATAACAATTGACTTCTCCGCTAACAATAGCGGAATCACAACGTTTCTGATATAAGATGTGCTCTTTCCGCTTTTTTTGACAATATCTTCGATACTGACCCAATCGCTACATATAGAAATAATCAGAGTCTTGAGTTCCTCTCTTGACAATCTCTTTTTGGCTGAACTTGCACTATTAGCAGTCAAACTTGCACTATAACTTGCACTATTAGCAGTCAAGCTTGCACTATAACTTGCACCATTAGCAGTCACCATTTCCTCTGGGTTCTCAAAAGTGCATGTATTGTTCGCATTATTTGCCCCAAGTACATTCGTGCTCTTTGATGGTAACTTATAATGCATACCACGACCGTGCCCGTATGTCTCAAGTAATCCTTTTTGTACCATCAATTTCAGCAGGTCAGAAATTTCTGCTTTATGCATATTCAGCACATAGCGTAATCGTTCGTTGGTGGCACCACCCTCGTCGCAAACCAATGCCAATACCGACATGACGTTGTGGTCAAAAGAGTTGGCGCTTATTCCAAACTTGTCGGTAAGTATAGCTTTTGCTTTGTTAGATAGGAGCGACTCCATCGGCATTACAAGTACCACCTTGTCGGGTTGTTGCTTTTCTTCAATTTTAGGAGAACGCCAGTTTGCTTTTCGCCACCCTTTCATGATTTTATCAGTTCCACTTCCTGCTTTCTCCGCCACCCCAATCATAGAGAACATTTTTTGCAGATACTTGTTTCTACAAACACTGTCTCCGCCCATATAATACTGTTCCCTTGACACAAGCATGGTGCCAGGGTTGGAGAACACAAAACCATCGAGTTGGTGTTTTACTACTAAGGTTGCGTTGACGCTGTAATCTGCGTGTACGCATAGATTAATTAGTGCCTCTCTAACAGCAACATGGGCAGGAGTTTCTTCTATGCGTGTGTTGTTTTCCAGCTTGAATGGCTTTGGCAACACTGATTGCAAGCGTGGCAGAACGCGCTGATAGAAGTTGAATAGATTTGCCTCCCATGTTCCATCTGCGCAGATTCGGTTGGTCCAACGAATGTCGTCTTCTTCTGTGAGACGCTCTTGGTAATCAGGGTAGAAATGTGGACAGCACTCTTCGTCGGTAATAGACAATGTTTTGCCAAACATCAATAGCCCTGCCACAGTAAACCCTTCTTCGCCGCTTTGCCTGTCTTTGCGATAGCCGCCCAGCATCTTCAACAAATCTATGTCATTCAGGGCCAACCAAGGGTGGTCTGGAGAAGATAGTTTGAATAATTGTCTATATCTGTTCAAGGAGTCGATGTCGATGTCCTCCATTGTGTAATTTTTAAGTATTCGTCCGTCTGCTGGATGTAGCACGTCGGCATCAGCAAACATTCTCCTAACTTCAACATCGGTGCACCTGTAATCTCCTTCAAAATTTCTTTTAAAAGTATTCCCTAATGGATTGGCTGTCCTATAAACTGGGCGTTGTTCTCTGTTCGCTCTGGGGATATGGAAAATGATGAGTTTGTTCCCTTTGTATTCTGCGACTTCTACATCGTTTGATGTGAGAAGGTTGTGGCTGATTGTGGATTTGTTGTTTACATTATTCCAAAAATCTTTTTGATACTTTTGTATCTGTTCTTCAGAAAGCCCATCGATATGGAATTTGTCTTTCTTTTCCGCCACCCCAAGCACAATCATTCCGCCCTCGCTATTGGCGAAGGCGGAATAAGTGTCCCAAAATGTGCCAGGAAAGCCCCCTGAGGCGCTTTTAAACTCAAGGTCGTCGCTTTCATAATTTACGAGTAGTGATTCAATGTACTCATTGAAATCATTCTTGTTCCTTACTTCTGTCATATTATTTTAGAACGGATGTTTAAATGTTTTGGAGGTCAAATGAGCTCTCTTTGCGTATCCTGACTTTTATTTTTTTTCTTTTAGGAGGTCGCGGATTTCGGTGAGGAGTTTTTCTTCGGGAGAGGGGGTGGCAGGGACTTCGGGGGCTGGATCGGGAGCCTTTTTGAATTTGTTGATGCCCTTCACCATCAGGAAGATGCAGAATGCCACAATCACGAAGTCGATCACGTTTTGCAGCAGATTGCCGTATTTCACGTTGGCATCGCCCACGGTCAGGCTCAGCGATGTGAGGTCGACGCCGCCGGTGAGCATTCCCACCAAAGGCATCAACAAGTCTTCCACCATCGAGGTCACGATTTTTCCGAATGCGCCGCCGATGATCACACCCACTGTCATATCCATCACATTGCCCTTAACGGCAAATTCCTTGAATTCTTTTACAAACCCCATAGTTTGGTTATTATTTTTCAGATTAGTTTAAAAATTAGTGCAAAAGGCTGATTTTCCACCACTTTTACACCTTATAAATATTAAACATTCTTAATTGGGGAAATTTTTCCATTATTTTTTCTATAACAATGACCTCAACCCCAAAAAAATGTATTAATTTTGCAGTTGAAAAAGACAGGAGCGATAAAAACGTCTTGTTTCTCAGCTCCCAAAATTAGTGATTTCACCGCATAAAAGGAAATTTTAAGAGAAATAATATTATTCATATTTTATTTAATTTTTTAGACGTATTATGACAAAAGTAGCTATTAACGGTTTTGGCCGTATTGGTCGTCTGGCTTTCCGTCAGATGTTTGAAGCTGAAGGTTATGAAGTTGTTGCTATCAACGACCTTACCAATCCAAAAATGCTCGCTCACCTTCTTAAATATGATACTGCACAAGGTGGTTTCGCTGGCAAGTTCGGCGAAGGCAAGCACACTGTAGAAGCAACCGAAAACTCAATCATCGTTGACGGCAAGGAAATCAAGATTTCTGCTGAACCAAACGCAGCAAACTGCCCATGGGCTGCTAACGACGTAGACGTAGTTCTCGAATGTACTGGTTTCTACACTTCTAAGGAAAAAGCTTCTGCTCACCTCCAAGCTGGTGCAAAGAAGGTAGTTATCTCTGCTCCTGCAGGTAACGACCTCCCAACCATCGTTTACAACGTGAACCACGAAACTCTTACTGCTGACGATAAGGTTATCTCTGCAGCTTCTTGTACTACCAACTGCTTGGCTCCAATGGCTGCTGCTCTCCACGCATACGCTCCAATTCAGTCAGGTATCATGTCAACTATCCACGCTTACACTGGCGACCAAATGATTCTCGATGGTCCTCAACGTAAGGGTGACCTCCGTCGTTCACGCGCTGGTGCTTGCAACATCGTTCCTAACTCAACTGGTGCTGCTAAGGCTATCGGTCTCGTAATTCCTGAACTCAACGGTAAGCTCATCGGTTCTGCACAACGCGTTCCAACTCCAACTGGTTCTACTACTATCCTTATCGCTGTTGTTAAGGGTGAAAATGTAACTGTTGAAGGTATCAACGCTGCTATGAAGGCTGCTGCTAACGAAAGCTTCGGTTACAATGAAGACCAAATCGTTTCTTCTGACATCATCGGTATGAAGTACGGTTCACTCTTCGATGCAACTCAAACTATGGTTGCTAAGATCGCTGACGGTCTCTATGAAGTACAAGTAGTTTCTTGGTACGACAACGAAAACTCTTACACTTCTCAAATGGTACGTACTATCAAGTACTTCTCAGAAATCTAAGAAACAACTTGATTTTACCACAATAAATTAAGGGCACGCCTCACACAGGCGCGCCCTTTTTCTTTTGCTGGATGGGGTGGAGCACTCAGATAAATCGGAACTATCGTCTTAACTTCTTCAACTTCTTAACTCCTTAACTCCTTAACTTCTAACCTCTAATTTCTCTCTTAACATTTTTTTTGAAAAAAAAGTGGGAAAAATTTTGGTATTATTGAAAATGATTGTAATTTTGTAATCGTTACAAATATATAACTAATTCAATTATTCGTGAACACTGCAAAACAACAACTCGTGAACCATGGCGTGCATCCCTCGGTGCAGCGCATCGCTATCATGAAGTATCTCATGGAGCATCGCACTCATCCCACTGTGGACACTATCTACACCGACTTGCTACCCATCCTCCCCACGCTTTCGCGTACCACAGTATATAACACACTTGAGCTGTTTTGCGAAAAGAATGCGGCAATGTCGCTCACCATCGATCGCCGCAACATTCGCTACGACGGCTGCATGAAGCCCCACGCGCACTTCATGTGCAATGGCTGCGGACGGGTGTTTGATGTGGAAATCAATGAGCATGTGCGAGCGCACCTCTACGATAGCGACCAGTATGCTGTGGAGAAAGTGGAGCTCAACTTCAGCGGGCTGTGTCCGGAGTGCCTCGAAGAACAGAAAAAGTTACAGTAAAAAAGAAATAACAAACAAATAAATAATTACAACTAATTCACTACAATTATGGCTAAAAAATGGATTTGCACAGTTTGCGGTTATGTGCATGAAGGTGAAACCGCTCCCGAACGTTGCCCACAATGTGGAGTACCAGCAGATAAGTTTAAACTCTTGAACGAGGAAGGTATTCAATTCGCTTGCGAACACGAACTTGGCTCTGCTAAGGGCGTTGACGAAGAAATTCTCCAAGGTTTGCACGACAACTTCATGGGCGAATGCACCGAAGTGGGTATGTATATCGCTATGAGCCGCCAAGCCGACCGCGAAGGTTATCCTGAAATCGCTGAGGCATTCAAGCGCTACGCTTGGGAAGAAGCAGAGCACGCTGCTAAGTTTGCAGAATTGCTCGGCGAAGTGGTTTGGGACACCAAGACCAACGTTGAAAAGCGTATGATGGCAGAATCTGGCGCTTGCGAAGGTAAACTCGCTATCGCTAAGAAGGCTAAGCAACTCAACCTCGACGCTATCCACGACACCGTACACGAAATGGCTAAGGACGAAGCGCGCCACGGCAAGGGCTTTGAAGGCTTGTTCAACCGTTACTTCAAGAAATAATCATATCTTATCAAAATCAGTATCATCATGAAAGAACTTAAAGGTACAAAAACCGAAAAAAACCTGATGGAAGCCTTCGCTGGCGAATCACAGGCTCGTAACAAGTACACTTACTTTGCCTCAAAGGCAAAAAAAGATGGCTATGTGCAAATTGCAGCTCTCTTTGAAGAAACTGCCAACAACGAAAAGGAACACGCTAAAATGTGGTTCAAACTCCTTGAAGGCGGTGCTATAAAGGGAACTCTTGAGAACCTCAAGGCTGCCGCTCAAGGCGAAAACGATGAGTGGACCGACATGTATCCACGTATGGCAAAGGAGGCTCGCGAAGAGGGCTTCGAAGAAATTGCCAACATGATGGAAGGTGTGGCTGCTATCGAAAAAGAGCACGAAGAGCGCTACCGCAAACTGCTGAAGAACATCGAAGACAAGGTGGTGTTCTCACGCGATGAGGAATGTATCTGGCAGTGCGCCAACTGTGGTCATATCCACGTGGGCAAGCAAGCCCCAGAGGTGTGCCCAGTATGCAACCACCCACAGGCTTACTTCCAAATCAAAGCCGAAAACTATTGATGATCACGATTTTCAATTAAGCGTCTAAGAAAAACGAAAGCCGATTACAATGCGAATCGGCTTTCTTTTTTTATCATTTTAGAGGGCGATTTTGAGCGATTAGGAGCACTCGGAGGCTCAAAAAATCTAACCTCTAATTTCTAACTTCTAATTTCTTACTTCAGTTTTTTTAGGAGTTTTTCGATGCGGCGGTGGCTTTGCACGAGGCGACCCCAGGGGATGCGACCGTTTTTCACGTTTTTCACAATCAGGTCAACGAGGCGGAAAGGGCGGTCGGCTTCAAAGCCGGTGTTGATGTTGTTGCCCACGCAGAGCAGGTCGCAGCCAGCATTGATGGCAAGCACGAGGGCGTTTTCGATGTCGTATTTCTTGATGATGCCCTCCATATACATGTCGTCGCTCACCACCACACCATCGTAGCCCAGCTGCTTGCGGAGTACACCGTCGATAGTTTTGCGCGAGAGCGTGGCAGGGTGTTCGGGGTCGATGTTGGCGTTGATGATATGCGCAGTCATCACCATATCCACCTTGCCCTTCTTGATCAGTTTGCGGAACGGTTCGAGTTCGGCAGGGGTCCAAGTGTCGGTCACGTCAACGAATCCCCAGTGCGAGTCGCCCAAGGCGTTGCCGTGTCCGGGGAAGTGCTTCACCACATTGAGAATGTGGCGGCGGTGCATCTCGTCGATTTGAATGCCAGCCTGACGCACAATCACATCGGCATCGGAGCCAAAACTGCGGTGGAGCTTGCCGATAGGCGGACACTCAGGGTTGAGCACGTCGAGCACCGGGGCGAGATTCAGATTCACGCCGCTCGAAGCCAGTTGCTCGGTCATCAGTCGTGCGTAATGCTTTGTGGTGTCGCGATTGTCGAGTTTGCCCAAATATTCAGCTTCGGGCAGTTTCTCATATCCGTAGGCAGGTTTCAGACGCTGCACACGGCCACCTTCCTGGTCGGCGGCGATAAGCAAAGGATAGTCGGCAAAGGCTTGCAGGTCGGCTGTGAGTTTTGCGAGCTGCTGGTGTGAAGTGATATTGCGCGATCCCAGTTTCGCGGTGCCCGTCAAGTCGATGTCAAACAGCACGATGCTGCCCACCTTCAGGTCGCGGATATAGCGCGCCGCATCGCTTTCGGCATCCACGGTGTTGCCCTTAAAGCCCACCATCAGCATTTGTGCGGCATAACGGCGCAGTTGTTCATCGCTCGGAATTTGAGCCTTGATAGCAAACGCCACCATCAGCACGGCGGCGAGTGAAAGAAAAAGTTTACGTTTCATGAGGAGTTGGTAGTTAGTAGGAAATGGAAAAAAGTCTAATAGTCGGAGCGTGCTGTAGCGATTGTTTGCGCTGTTCGCGTTCGTGTTGACTGTTAGACTTTTTTTATACTCTTATATATATTACTGTGCGGCTTTTTAGTCGAAGAAGTGGAAGAAGAAATAGCAGGCTATCCACTCGTAGCGCACGCTCTGTGCGTAGCCAATTATCTTCTTGTCGGCATCGTAGATTTTGCCGCTGCGGTCGATGTTGCCCAAAATGCGGCTCTCGCCGTCGCGCACTGTGCCATCGTTGAGGATATAGCCAATGCGCTCATTGTCGTTGTTGTAGATTTGCAGACCCTTGATAAGTCCGATTTGCTTGCTGTTTTTGTTACGAATCACCCCATCGCGGTCGAAGAAGCCGATAGGGCGTGAATCGTTGTCGCGCACCGTGCCATTAGGCGAGATGCGGCCTATGTTGTGATGGTTGGCATCGCGGATAGTTTGCGCCCCAGCCTGTGGAGCGAAATTAGCCGTGAGAGCCATCAGCAGCACCATCATTATGAATCTTAAAGCCTTCATCGTTTTATGAGTTATTAACCATCTGCAAAGGTAAAGCAAAAAAAATTAACTACCAACTCACTTCACCTTTTACACCCTCTTTGACTCCCCACCACCCTAAAAAGTTTAATTTCGTGTTTCAGAAATATGGTGAGAATGAGCAGACTTAGTAGCTATTTTCGGTTAATTATTTTTGCAAATCACGGTGGATTTGTGGATTTTGAAAAAAAAGTGTACCTTTACAAATTAAGGTTCGCACATGATTGCAAGCGAAGTTCTGAAAAATTCAAAAATAGGAGCAGGTATTTATTCATAATCGTATAATTAGGTATGATACTATCATCTTTCAGCTACAAAGAGTCGGGGTGGGAGCTTGTAGAGCTTGCCCCACTGAGTTCGGTGAATTTGCTTGTTGGAAAAAATGCCACAGGCAAGTCGCGTTCTTTAAGAGCTATTCGCAATATCACAACTTTTCTTCAGATGAAAGATTACTTGATGGACTCTCGCTCATTTGAGGCTAATCTGACATTTATCTCACAAGAGGCGGGTGACTGGAAATTGGAGTATTCCTTTAAGATTAATGAAGGAGTGGTGGAGAAAGAAGTGCTTACAGTGGGTGATGAGACCTTAATTACGCGCAGCAAAACAGGTGTGAAGTATAAGGATGAAACGATTAATCCACCTTCCGATAAACTTGTGGCTCAAATCCGCCGTGATAAAGACCAATTTCCTGAGATAGAAATGCTGATGCTTTGGGCAGAAGGAGTGGTTTTTGTGAATTGCTCAGAGATAAATGCCCACACGCTGCTCGGTACGGGTAAAGTGCAGAATGTGTATTCGTTCAGCCATTTGGTTGACTCTTTGTCGGCAACCGACCATAAGATGGTTTTAAATCATGCGCAAACATTAGGATTCAACATATCGAGCATCAAAACCGTGGAAGCGGTGAAAGGTGTAAGACTTGTGCAAATTAAAGAGAAATCGGTGGCAAACGAGATGATTGATGCGCAATTATCGAATGGTATGCTGCGAACACTTTATCTTCTCTGCTTCGCATCGGTAATGAAGCACAACAAGAAATTGAGTATGCTTCTCATCGATGACCTCGGCGAGGGGCTTGACTATCGACGCTCTGTGGCTTTGGGAAAGATTATTTTTGATGATTGCAAGCAAAATGGTGTGCAGCTCATAGTGTGCTCTAACGATGCGTTTTTAATGGACATTGTGGATTTAGACCACTGGCAGGTGCTTAGCCGAAAGAATAGCAGGGTGACCACTATCAATTCACAAACACACCCTGGCTTGTTCAGAGAGTTTAGGATGACGGGGTTGAGTAACTTTGATTTGTTTTCTTCAGATTTCATAGATAGCTATTTGAAAAGAGAGGGAAAATGAAATATGCAGTTTATGTAGAGGGGAAAGCAGAACTTCTGTTTGTGGCAGACGTGCTGGCGAAATATTCCAACTACGACCCTATGGTTGTAGGATTTAGGTGCATTAATCTGAACGACGACAGTTTTGAGTATGTTCAGTTCCCAATGCAGGGCGATGTGGAAACTTCGCGTGATTTCTACCAAATCGTGAATGTGAATAATGATGGTTTGGTGATTTCAAAGCTCAGAAAAGACATCCCCAACCTCGTTAAGCAAGGATACGAAATTATTGTTGGGTTGCGAGATGTGTTTAGTGCTGACTATAAGTTGCTTTGTACTCATCAGCAAGTTAATATGGGGCTTATCAGTGAAATGCATGAAGTGCAGTCTGGGCAGTTGAATGTGGTAGAGGGTGCAGATGTGCGTCTGCATTATGCCATTATGGAATATGAAACGTGGATGATGGCTCTAATGGGCAATTATGTGAGTTCAAAAGGAGGCGATTTTGCTAAAATTCTTGAAAAGATTGGTATTGATCCGGATTCGGATTTTGAGCAGGAAATTTATCACCCCTACAACAAAGTGCAGGAGGTATATAAGGCTGTGAACGAACGCTACGGCAAGCACGAGAGCGACCATTTAGCGTTTTTGGCTTCGGTGTCGGTTGCAGATTATGAGAAGTTGCGCCATTCGGGGCGATGTGCGTCGTTTAAGCACTTTATTGACAGTTTGCTTTTAAATAATAACTAATAAGCTTTTATAGATATGAAACGGATTGGATTGTTGATTTTGGTCGGTGTGTGGGCGGTTTTGGGCTTTGCACAGGAGAGTGTGGTGGATAGCGTGCAGATGGATTTGAGGACGGCGTTTGAGCAAGTGGCGGCATTGGAAGGGTTTGAGGCGCTTTCGCAGAGCGATGTGGAAGGCATCACCGGATTCCAGTTGGGCAAGTGCGAGGGCACAGTCCACGGCAACGCCAGCCATCGCGACGAGGTGCTCCAAATTTTTTCCGCACTGCCAGCCGATGCGCTCTACAGCGAAGAAGTGACCAGCAAAAACAAAATCACCCGCTTCTATATCACCACCGATGAGCAAGGCAAGAGCAGTATGCTCTACGCTTTCGTGGGGCTCGGTGGCAACGACCTGATTGTGATTCTTTACGAAGATGGCGATTTGAAGAAATACCGGGAAATAGCCGACAAAATCAAATAGGCACCCGCGGGCAATATCTACACTTTACGCAACTGTGCTGAAAAAAATCACATTTTTTTGGTGCGGTTGCGTAATGCTTTGTGGGGTAGGGCATCTTTTTTCGGAAAATATCATTAACTTTGCACGAATATAGGCTTTTGCGAAAGGATTATACAAGTGATATACGCATTTTGGTATATCAATGGGCTTTTGCAAGAGCTCAAAAGGCATTTTCGTTAAACGGATAATAATAAAAAATCCAAAATAAAGTGAAAAAGTACAGACTTATCGACAACGTGATCGGTTGGCTCGTGTTTGTGGTGGCAGCAATCACCTATCTGCTCACCATTGAGCCTACTGCGAGCTTCTGGGACTGCCCGGAATTTATTGCTCAGGCATTTAAGAGTGAGGTGGGACACCCCCCCGGCAACCCAATCTTCATTCTTGTGGGCCGCTTTGCCGCCAACTTTGCTGGTGGCGATGTGATGGCGGTTTCGAAGTGTGTGAATGCCATGTCGGCACTGCTGAGTGCCGCCACCATCCTGTTCCTGTTCTGGACCGTGACCCACCTTGTGAAAAAACTGGTGGTGAAAGACGGCGAGGAAGATGGCATGACGCTCACCCAGTACCTCGTGGTGATGGGCAGCGGCGTGTGTGGTGCATTGGTTTACACATGGAGCGACACCTTCTGGTTCTCTGCTGTTGAGGCTGAGGTTTACGCATTCTCATCGTTCTGTACCGCCCTTGTGGTGTGGCTGATGCTCAAGTGGGAAGACCAAGCCGACGACCCTCGCAGCGACCGCTGGATTATCCTCATCGCTTATGTGTTTGGTTTCTCGCTGGGTGTGCACCTGCTCAACCTGCTCTGCATTCCAGCCCTTGCGCTCATTTTCTACTACCGCAAGTGGAAAGAAACCACCGTTAAGGGCTCGCTTATCACGCTGCTCGTATCGTTTGCCGTGATTGTGGCTATCCTCTACGGTCTGGAACCAGGCTTCGTGGAACTCGGTGGCTACTTCGACCTCCTTTTCGTGAACACCTTCGGCATGTCGTATAACTCAGGTGTGCTCTTCTACGCATTCCTCACGCTTGCCATCTTCTCATGGGCTATCTATGAAATCTACAAAGGCACCAACGCCACGCTCATGCGCGTATCGTTCTTGCTCGCCATCGTGATTTCGGGTATGCTCTTCATTGGCGACAACTTGCTCATTCCACTGGTGCTCGTTATCGCCCTCGCTGTGTATCTCTTCAAATTCATGAAGAAGGTGCAACGCCGCATCATGGCTAACATTCTCATTAGCTCGCTGATGATTTTCATCGGTTTCTCATGCTATGCGCTGATTATTATCCGCTCAAGCGCCAACTTGCCATTGGACGAAAACTCGCCCAACACTATGTTTGCGCTCAACAGCTACTTGAGCCGTGACCAGTATGGCAAAACTCCATTGCTCTACGGCCCTGTATATACAGCCGGCTCTCCACAATACCAGAGCAACAGCCAGGGTATGGCTTCCACTCGCTTCAAGAAAGGCGCCAAGCAATGGGCGCGTGTGGTGAAGACCTCGGCTGACCAGCCCGACCAATATGTGGGCACAGGCTACGCAAAAGACCCTGTATATCCAAGCGAAATGAATATGCTGTTCCCGCGCATCTGGTCGACTGCCCATGCAAACTACTACAACACATATTTCGACACCGAGAACAAGCCATTCAGCGAAACCCTCGCCACCATCATTGTGGATGAGAATGGCAACCCCGATACCCGATTCAACCAGTCGCAACAAATGCTTCCAAAGCCATCGTTCTTCAACAATATCGAGTTCTTCCTGGGTTATCAGCTCAACTACATGTATATGCGCTACTTCCTGTGGAACTTCGCAGGTCGCCAAAACGATGTGCAGGGCTTGAACTGCGAAATGGGCGATGTGACCCGTGGCAACTGGATTACCGGTTTCAACTTCTTGGACAACGCCCGCCTTGGCGACCAAGAGTTGCTTCCTGCTGAATATGGCAAGGAAAACAAGGGACACAACGTGTTCTACTGCCTGCCTCTGTTGCTCGGCATCATCGGTTTGCTGTGGCAAGCATTTGCCGGCAAGCGCGGTATTGAGCAATTCTGGGTGGTGTTCTTCCTGTTCTTCATGACAGGTATCGCCATCGTGCTCTACCTCAACCAACCACCATTGCAACCTCGTGAGCGCGACTACGCCTACGCTGGTTCATTCTATGCCTACGCCATTTGGGTGGGTATGGGCGTGGCTGGCCTGTGGAGCTTTGTGGTGAAGCTGCTCAACCGTGGCAAGAAGGCAAAGAACGAGGCTGAGGCTGAAAAGCTCTTTGCTGAGGCTGCCGCCACCACTCCATCGAAGGCAATGGCATTTGTGGCTGTGGCTATCGGCCTGATTGTGCCATTGCAGATGGTGAGCCAAACTTGGGACGACCACGACCGCTCATATCGCACCGCCGCACACGACTTCGGCATGAACTACCTGTCGAGCCTTGATGAAAATGCTATTATCTTCACCAATGGCGACAACGATACATTCCCACTGTGGTATCTCCAGGAAGTGGAAGGCTACCGCACTGATGTGCGCGTGGTGAACTTGAGTTACCTCTCCACCGACTGGTACATCGCACAGATGCAGCGCGCTGCCTACAAGTCGGCTCCACTGCCAATGATGGCCGACTCGCTCAGCTACGCCTACGGCAACCGTGGCGGCACCACCATCGAAGACGACGGTCTCTTCAACATCCTTTCAGTGACCGACGCGTTGAAGAAATTCTACGCTGCCGACGCCGAACGCGATGAAGACGGCATCGTGCGTGGTAAACTCGAAAGCGGCAAGTTCTTCATCAACTCAAATGCCGACGCAGCCGTTAAGGCTGGCGTGATTTCGGCTGGTATGCGCGACTTGGCAGAAGACCAACTCAACATTCCATTTGCCGACGCACACCAGAACGGTTGGGCTTCAGCAAGCGATATGATGATGCTCGACCTCGTGAACGCAAGCATCACCCAAGGCTGGAAGCGTCCTGTTTACTTCGCTTGCACCGTGAGCGACGACATGTACGCAGAGTTCGCTCCATATTTGCAACTCACCGGTATGGCTTACCAAATCACTCCTCTCCGCACTCAAAACTACGGCGACGAGATTGTGGCAAACACCGACAAGATGTATAAGAATGTGACCACCAAATTCCGTTGGGGCGGTCTCGACACGCCAGAAGGCCGTGCCGGCAAAATCTACCTCGACGAAACCGTGCGCCGTATGGTCAACACCACTCGCACCATGATGATCACGCTCGCCAATAGCCTCGTTGACGAAGCCACAGCGGCACAAGATGCGAAGAAGGAAGGCAAGGCTACTATCTATGGCGAGAACGTTGACAAATTCTTCGCCGACCGCGTGGCCAAAGCTGAAAAGGTGCTTGCGCTCATGCAAGACAAGATGAGCGAAAAGGCTTGCGCATACTCGTTCAACAACCGTATGCAGATGGGCCGCGTTTACGAATCGCTCTACCAGCTCACCAACAAGGAAGCATATCGCAAGTCGGCTATCGCGCTCGTTGAGGGTGATTTGATGCAGTTCAGCCAATACGCCGTGTTTGCTCAACGCCTGAGCGAGAAATATCCAATGCTCAGCACTTGCAACATCGACAATTACTTGGCTCACAGTTATCTGCCACAGTTGCTGATGTTCTACGAGCAAATCAACAAGGCTGGCTATCCTGCAATGCTGAAGAAGTTGGCTGCTAAGGGCGTTGACACTCGCGCCGTGCAAGCCTCCATTCAGATGATGCTTCAACAGCAATCGCAGCCACAGCAGCATCAGGAAGATGCCGCACCTGCCGATTCCACCATGCCTGAAGGCTTTGCCGACAGCGGCTTGGTGGGAATGCTTGGCGGCTTGCCGAACGATGAAGAAGAATAAAACGATTTGATTATATCACCATAAAGGGCGGAGTTTTAGGGCTGCCGCCTTTTATGGTTTTTTTATCAACTGAAAAATCCTCTTTTCTATAGTTATGATGGGTATCAAACGCTATCTTAATCGCCTGGTGGAGCGTCCGCCATTGCTGTATCGAATGTTGTTCCCCGAAACGGTGTGGCGTCTGCATTTCAAGCCTCGCACCGTGTATCTCACTTTCGACGACGGACCTATCCCCGAAGTCACCCCCTGGGTGCTCGACACGCTCGACCACTACGGTGTGAAAGCCACATTCTTCTGTGTGGGCGAAAATGTGCAGCGCAATCCCGAACTGTTTCAAGAGTTGCTGCGCCGTGGCCACAGCGTGGGTAATCACACGATGAACCACATGCAGGGCGCAAAGGTGAGCACGAAGGTGTATCTCCACAATGTGTTTCAAGCCAACGAGCTGATACATTCGTCGCTGTTCCGACCGCCACACGGCTTGCTCCGCTGGGCACAGTCGAAGGTGCTGCGCTCGCGCTTTGCCATCATCATGTACGACCTCGTGAGCCACGACTACAGCCGCAAGCTCACAGGCGAACAGGTGTTTGAGAATGTGAAGCACTTTGCGCGCAACGGCTCCATCATCGTGTTTCACGATTCGCTGAAAGCAGAAAAAAATATGAAATATGCGCTTCCCCGCTCCATCGAGTGGCTACGCAATGAAGGTTACGAATTTGCAAAAATCCCAATGTCGCATAGGTGATGACATCAAGGCTGAGGCGCTTCGCCTGGGCTTTGATGCTGTGGGGTTTGCCCATGCCGCTCCTGTGAGTCATGAGGCAGCCAAGGCATTCACGCAATGGATTGCCGAAGGCAAGCACGACTGTATGCAGTGGGCTACCAACTACACCGACCTGCGGCTCGACCCCACACGCCTTGTGGAAGGTGCGCAAACGGTGATTTCGCTGGCGGTGAACTATCTGCCGCAACAAATCCAAGAGGCTGATGCGCCGCAGGTAGCGCGCTACGCCTACGGTACCGACTATCACGAGGTGGTGCGTGACATGGCGCGCCAGTTGGCGGCGTATATCAAGGAACGCACTGGGCACGAATCGCGTGTGTGCGTGGACAGTGCGCCCATTCTCGAACGCTACTGGGCGCAGCAGGCTGGGTTGGGGTTCATCGGGCTCAACACGCTGCTCATTATCCCCGGCCGTGGCTCGTTCTTCTTCCTGTGTGAACTGGTGACCACTCTGCCGCTCACCCCCGATGCGCCTTGCACCCTCACCTGTGGCGATTGCCACGCTTGCGAGCGTCGCTGCCCCGGTGGCGCACTGAGTGGAGGCGTGCTCGATGCCGCCCGATGCCTATCGTGCCAAACCATCGAAAATCGCTCAGAGCAGCTCCCCGAATGGGTGAACGAGAAAATAGGGAATCACCTCTACGGCTGCGACGAGTGTCAAATCGCTTGTCCCCACAATCGCCACGCCACCCCTACGGCGCACCCCGAATTTCAAGCCAGAGAGGGCGTGCTACACCTCACCACCCAGCAAGTGCTCAGCATGACGCAGGAGCAATTCTCCGCCACCTTCCGCCACAGCCCCATCAAGCGCGCCAAGCTCGCCGGCCTCCGCCGCAACGCCCAAGCCCTAAAAAAGAAGTAAAAAAAGGATTTTTTGAGGGTTAATTAAAAAGGTCGTCGAGTAGCACTTGGTTGTTGACGATTGATGAGTGTTTGCCTTGCTTTACTCCGTAGGTGGTTACGAAAGTGTTGCTAATTCCTTTTTTGCACTTGGTGGCGACGCAGAAATCAGCCATACGGTTACGCAATCGCTCGGCGTATGCTTTTGTGATTTCAAAAGGAGCGTTGCTGAATTTCATTTCGCAGAGGTTCACAATGCGGTCGGCACGGTCGATGATGAGGTCGATTTGTGAGGTTTCGTTTTTCCATTGCGAAACCGAAGAGGCAATGCCGCTGATGCCCAAGGCATCCTTGATTTGGGGAAGATGCACAAGGCAAAGGAGTTCGAAACTGAAGCCTTGCCATGCCGAAACCGATGCCGAAAGCATATTGTTTGACCACCATTTCGGGTCCATATCACGGTTGTTGGCAATGTATTTAAAGTAGAAAAGTGTGTAGAAGTCGATAAGGCGGTAAGTCAATCCTCGCACCTTTTTCCCGTATTGTTGATAACATTCAATAAAACCACACTTCTCAAGATTGTTGAGGTATTGCGTCAGGGCACTGCTCTTGATTTTTGTGTTTTCTGCAATCTCGGCGCGTGTGAGCCCTTTGCGTTTTCGAGCGAGTGCTTCAACGATTGCCACATATAACTGTGCGTTGGCGAAAAGGGCGTGATAGAGTTCGCCAAATTCCAGTCGGAGTGATGCGTTGCGTGAGAAAAATAGTTCATCAACATTTTGTGCAAAACTTTTGCTTGTGTCAAGCAGACTGAGGTAAAAAGGCACGCCACCCAGCACCATATAGGTTTGGGCGATTTGGAAGCGGTCCCAGTGTGCTCCTGCGCAAGTGAGATATTCTTCAACCTCTTTGAGCGAGAACGGCTCCAATACTATCTGTTTGGTGATGCGGGCGTGAAGTCCGCCTTTGTTTGCCACAAGTTTGTCGTTCATCCACGATGTGGCAGAGCCGCTTGCAATGAGCATCACATCGTCTTGGAGTGCGCCCCAACTGTTCCAAAAGTATTCCAATGCCTCCACGAAATCCGATTTTGCGGCATCAATCCAAGGCATTTCGTCGATGAAGATGATTTTTCGCTTGCCATCCTTTGAGGCGATGCCTTGCAGCAGTTCCTGCAATGCCTCAAACGCTTCAAACCAGTTCGCTGCGGTGGTTGCTGCGGTGGGGTTGTAGCCGTATTGCCTTAGGGCAATGCTAAACTTGTGCAGTTGTTGAGTGGTGGTCAGATTATGGCCGCCAGTGTAATAAAAAGCATATTGGTCGGCATACACGCTGTTCACCAGAAAGGTTTTTCCGATGCGTCGGCGGCCGGTCACAATCACAAACTCTGCTCTATCAGATGTGTAGCAGCGATTCAGTTCGTCTATTTCGCGCTCTCTTCCTATTAATTTGCCCATCGTGTTTTTTGCTTTTTTGGTTTGACACAAAGATAGATAAAAAAATCGAGATAATTTCAGAAAATGTGGATAAATTGAAATTATCTACATCAAAAAGCGTAGATAATTTCAGAAAACGCGAGTAAATTGAAATTATCTACCCCAAAAAGCATAGATAATTTCAGAAAATCCCACTTTTGTGGTTTTTTTTGCGGTACTGAAAAAATCATCTTTCAGCAGTTGCCCCATCGCCACCCTCCCCACAAAAATCCGCCTCCCAATCCAGAGATAAGTCAACGAGCACTCGGAGCACTCATACAATAAGAAATAAAGAACACCAATTAAATCCATTACAACCCGATTTATACCAATTATTATTTTCGGTGTTAATAGGATTGAAATGGATTTAATCGGTGTTCCTTTTATGCCATCGTTGTCAGAGCTAAAGGTGCCGTCTTAACTTCTTTAACTTCTTAACTTCTTAACTTCTGAGTTTAATTTCTTTTCTCTCACAGGGGTGATATTGCTGTTTTTTTGGTCATTATCTGCAATGGAGGAGGAAAAAAGGAGTGTGGGGAAGTGTGCAACGAAAAAAATGATTAACTTTGCCCCCACAATCAAAATACATATATAATTATGAAAAGAATTTTATCTATTGCAATTATAGCCATCATGGCACTTGCCAACGTGGCTCATGCGGAAGAGAACAAGGGCGGAAATGTGGAGTTTGAAATCACAGGTGGTGTGCAGGCCGCTACTATTAGCTACAGCACCATCGTGTCGCGTGTGGGTTTCCATGCCGGTTTGCGTGCTTCGAAAGACTTCAAGTTCTTTACCCCAGAAAATGCCATCTACGGCAATGTGGCTGCTCTGATTTCGCTCAAGGGCGGTAAGCTTGAAAACGACAAGGGCAAAACCGTTTACAATCCCTACTATCTCGAAATCCCTATCCACGCTGGTTATAGCCACGTTATCAGCGAGAACGCCAAGTTCTACTACGAAATGGGTCCATACTTCGCTGTGGGGCTTTTTGGCAAGACCGACGGCAAAACCGTGTTCGACGACCTCAATTTCCGTCGCTTCGACTTCGGTTTAGGCTTGCGTACGGGCGTTGACTTCTACAAGCACTTCTCTCTGGGCTTGGGCTACGATGTGGGCTTGATCAACGTGCAGAAGGGCACAGGAGCCAACAAAAACTTCTATGTGTCGGCTGGCTATAAGTTCTAAAACGAATATTCCATAACACCAACGATAAGGGCTCGGAACGCAGCGTTTCGGGCCCTCGTTACGTTTTGGTGTTGCCATAATTGCCGTTTTGGTGGTATCTTTGGCGCTACTGTTAAACCTCTTCGACAATTCGCCGTCTAATCCGCGATGTAATAAGAAATGACAAAATGATTTGAAACTTAATTTTTTAGCATGAAAAAAGAACGTAAAAAATCTCGTAGCCTTACAGCGTGGGCTGTGATAGTGGCTGTTGTGTCTATGGTGCCGATGCTGGCATCGTGCCAAAAGCCTCTGCCCACACCTGAAGGCAAGCCCCTCGACCGTGTGCAGCTGATGACTGCCACTGGCGAACTGGCAACTGTGGAATACACCGTGTCGAAAATCATCAAGGCAAAAGACTGCACTTGGTGGAAAATTGGCGAAAAGCGTGTGCTCTTCAAGTGCAACGCCTATCTGCAAGCGGGCGTGGACATGGCTGGCTACGACGACAGCAAAACGCGCATCGACTCGTCGGCAATGGCAATCACCGTCACGCTGCCAATGGTGAAAATCCTCTCGTGCCGTATGCCTTTTGAGGAAATTCGACTTGTGGAAAGCGAAGCCACAGGCTTCCGACACCAGTTTTCGGCAGAAGAGCGACAACTCCTGCTCCAGCAGGGCGAGCAGTCGATTCTTGCCGATGTTGAAAGTGGCAAATACGCCATCCTTGCTGATGCCGAGCGCAACACTCGCATCTTTTTCGAGCGTATGCTCACCCGATTGGGATATAAAAGTGTAACCATTAAATTTGAGAAATGATGTTTAAACTCACAAAAAATATAGCTTCCACAGTGCTCTCGCTTGCCATCGTAGGCATGGTGTATCTGTTCGTGGCCGACACCTATAAGTGGTGGCCATTTGAGAGCGTGACCGAAACTGTGAAAATCGACGAAACGCCCAACGTGGTGACCGAAATCCGTGGCATCAAGAAATTTACCACAGCGTGCTACTTTGGCGATGTGACCATCTCGAAGGAGAAGGCGAGCGACAACTGGCTGAAGAACCTGCTTCGCCAGAGCGACCGCATCTGCCTCATTGGGCGTGGCACCATTCGTGCCGGCTACGATTTTGAGAAACTCCCAGCCGACGCGGTGAAAATCAGTGGCGACACCCTGCGTGTGAAACTTCCACCTGTGGAGGTGCTCGACACCATCTGCAATCCGAAAGACTGCGAGGTGTTTATCGACGACGGCAACTGGCCCCACGACCGGGTGCAGTCGATTCACGCCGACTTGCAAAACGTGCTGGTGGACGATGCTTTGAAATGTCACATCATAGCCAAGGCATCAAAATCAGGCAAGGCCCAGCTCCAAAAGCTCTTCAAATCTTTCGGCTTCACCACCGTAATCCTCACCTAACCAAATTTCCCCCAGCCGTCATCCCCACACGCCCGCACCGCAAAAGTGTCCGCCAAAATGCCACAAAATTGCGTGTCAAAACACCGCAAAAGTGTCCGACGAAATATTAAAAGGTTGATAACTTGATGGTTGCGCAGATGCGCGGATTTTTGAAAAATTTGGCAAAGTGGAGCGAGTACAAGTTTAAGGGGGCAAATATAGGATTCATTATAACGTAGGGACATGCCTTCGGCATGTTTCAGTGCAATCGACAAAGATCAACGCATTGGAAACATGCCAAAGGCATGTCCCTACGCTATGGCGTTGTCTTTTTGGACGTGTTCGTCACGTTATGAACAATTGGCACACAAATCAGGTTTGTTCACGCAATAATATTCCGCATGTGGAGAAAAACATCAAATTGCCTTGTTGGATTATGACGGTTGGGAAAAATGAGATTTTTTGCAAATTTGTGGGCAAAATCTTGAATATTAGCGAGAAAGTTTATAACTTTGTGCCGATTTTAACGTGAAAATTGTAGAGTAATGGCGTCATACAAGTTGCCACTTAAGTCTTTGTCGATTGGTGTTCAGGAGTTTAACTACCACTTGAACGCTGCTTTTTTCAATGATATAGAAGCCACAGATGTGCGTGAAGCCAGCGTGGATGTCGTTGTGAAAGTTGACCGCAAAGACGACTCGATTTATCAATTATCGTTTGAGTTTGGCGGTGAACTCACTATTCCATGCGACCGCTGTCTCGACGATATGCGGCACACCGTTGATGCGACTTACGATTTGACCGTGAAGGAAGGGGAAGAGTACGACGATAGCGACGATGAAGTGCTCGTGATACCTGGCCACTGGCGTGAGCTTGATTTGACTCCGCTAATGCGCGACACTGTGTTACTCACCATTCCTATTATGCACGCGCACCCCGAAGGGGAATGCAACGAGCAGATGCTCGACCGTCTGGAGCAGATGCGCGCGGTGAACATCACCGACGATGAGCAGCTGCACGATGCAGAGGGCGGCATCGACCAAGAAGTGAATACAAACAAATTTTCTGACGACGACATCGACCCACGATGGGCGGCGCTGAAGAAATTAAAAGATAACAACTAAAAAAATAATAAGAAAATGGCACATCCTAAACGTAGACAATCAAAGACTCGCACAGCTAAGCGCAGAACTCATGACAAGGCTGTAGCTCCAACTATCGCACAGTGCTCAAACTGCGGTGCATGGCATGTTTATCACACTGTATGCCCTGAATGCGGCTACTATCGTGGCAAACACGTAATGGGCGAAGAAGCAGCTGTTTAATAAGGCTACAACCCACTTGAGACTAACTCAAAAAGATTTCTGTGTATCCTGAATAACGCTGATAAAGTGCTATTTGGGATATACTTGCTTATTTAAATACACAATTTCGATATGCTTAACGCAAAGATTTCTGGTATTGCTTCCTACTTGCCCGACTACGTTCTCACCAACGATGAACTGTCGCGCATGGTAGACACTAACGATGAGTGGATCACAACCCGTGTGGGCATCAAAGAACGCCGCATTCTCAAGAAGGAGGTTGGTTCTTCTTACATGGGTATTCAAGCTGTGAAAAAACTTCTTGAAGAAACTGGCACTAATCCCGACGATGTGGATTTGCTCATTTGTGCCACTTCAAACCCCGACTACCGTTTCCCTTCTACCGCCTCTGTGATTGCTCACGGCTGCGGCTTGGAAAAGAAATGCTACGCCTACGACATTCAGGCTGCTTGTGCTGGCTTTATCGTGGCTTCGTTTGATGCCAACGCCTACATCAAGAGCGGCTTGTACAAGAAGGTGATTGTGGTTTGTGCAGAAAAGATGTCGAGCATGGTGAACTATGAAGACCGTGCCACATGTCCTCTTTTCGGCGACGGTGCAGCAGCTGTGCTGATGGAACCAACTGAGGAGCCTGTGGGCTTCGTAGATGGCGTGTTCCATGTTGATGGCAGTGGCCTCGAGCACCTCGTGTACAAGGCTGGTGGCTCTGCTCACCCAACCACTCACGAAACCGTTGACGCAAAAGAAAACTGCCTCTATCAAGAAGGCCGTGCTGTGTATAAGTCGGCTGTGATGGACATGTTCAACTCAAGCAAGGAAGTGATGGAGCGCAACAATCTCAAGATTGAGGACGTGAAATGGTTCGTTCCTCACCAGGCAAATCTCCGCATCATCGAAGCTGTTGGCAGCCGTCTCGGTCTTTCTGAAGAGCAAGTGCTCGTTAACATTCAGAAGGTGGGTAACACCAGCGCCGCCTCAATTCCAATCTGCCTCGACCACAACAAGGGCAAATTGAAGAAGGGCGACAAGATTGTGCTCACTGCCTTCGGCGCAGGTTTCACTTGGGGTGCTTCATATCTCATCTGGGGCATGTAATCCGTCTCCATCGGAGATGTGTTAACACTGGTAGATAATCACCATTTCTGGAGAAATGATGTGAATCCTATAATCAAACAAAAAATGCATTTTGCCCAATGCCTGGGCGGTGCGTTTTTTGTTTGTATATAAGAACTCGTACAGCAGGGATAGAAACATAGGCGTTTGCCAATAGCGATTGGCGCCATAGCTTGAATGCCGTGCGGCTCTGAATACTAAACTATAATTTTAATCTCTCAAAAAATAAGAATGCATAAAGCAGGTTTTGTCAACATCGTAGGCAACCCCAACGTGGGTAAATCCACCCTGAGCAATATCCTTGTGGGTGAACGCCTCTCTATCATCACAAGCAAGGCGCAAACCACACGCCACCGCATTATGGGCATCGTGAACACCGACGAATATCAAATCGTGTTTAGCGACACCCCCGGTGTGCTGAAACCCAAATTCAAGTTACAGGAAAGTATGCTTGAATACTCCACTGGCGCGCTTGTGGATGCCGATGTGCTGCTTTATGTGACCGATGTGGTGGAAACTCCGACCAAGAACAAGGAGTTTCTCGAAAAGGTGGCTCGCGAGAAAGTGCCCATCATTTTGGTAATCAACAAAATTGACCTGCTCTCCGGTCAGGCCGAACTGGTGAAGATTGTGGAAGAGTGGCGCGCGCTGCTCCCTCAAGCCGAAATCTATCCCACCAGCGCCAAGGAGAACTTCAACGTGGACCAAATCATGAAGCGCATCGTGGAACTGCTGCCCGAAAATCCACCTTACTTCGGCAAAGACGCCCTCACCGACCGCTCATCACGCTTTTTCGTCACCGAAATCGTTCGCGAGAAAATTCTGCTCACCTACGACAAGGAAGTGCCTTACGCCACACAGGTGATTGTGGAGAAGTTTGACGAAGGCGACGATGAAATCCACATCATGGCAGTGATATATGTGGAGCGCGACACGCAAAAGGGCATCATCATCGGCCGTCAAGGCAAAAAACTCAAGCATGTGGGTATCGAGGCAAGAAAGGAACTTGAAAAGTTCTTCGAAAAGCATGTGTATCTGCAACTGTTTGTGAAAGTGGAGAAAGATTGGCGAAACCAGGAGAAGAAACTCAAGGCTTTCGGCTATCTCGATTAAGAAAATATTAATTAGGCTTGCCAAGTGACTTGGGAGGAATATAGGGCAGGCCTCAACACCAAATTTACACCGAAAAATGGCAAGATTAATAGCAATAGTAGGACGCCCTAACGTGGGCAAATCAACGCTGTTCAACCGTTTGACCAAAACCCGCGCCGCCATCGTGAACAATGAGAGCGGCACCACTCGCGACCGCCAGTATGGCAAAACCGAATGGGGCGGTATGGAAATGTCGGTGGTCGACACCGGCGGCTGGGTAGTGAACAGCGACGACATATTTGAAGACGAAATCAACAAGCAGGTGGCGCTCGCCATCGAAGAGGCTGATGTGATTCTGTTTATGGTGGATATCAAGAACGGCGTGACCGACCTCGACGACCATGTGGCAGCCATTCTGCGCCGCAGCAAGAAGCCTGTGGTGCTGGTCACCAATAAAGACGACAACAACGACAGCATCTACCTCGAAAGCGAATTTTATTCGTTGGGCCTGGGACAGCCATTCTCTATCTCGGCTATCAACGGCACCGGCACTGGCGACCTTCTCGACGAGGTGGTGCGCCTTATGCCCGAAAAAGACGACAGTGAGGTGGAGGAGGAACTTCCACGCTTCGCTATCGTGGGCCGTCCAAACGCAGGCAAATCGTCGCTCATCAACTCGCTCATGGACGAGCAACGCAACATTGTGACCGACATTGCCGGCACCACTCGCGACAGCATCTATTCGCGCTACAATAAGTTTGGATTCGACTTCTATTTGGTCGATACCGCAGGTATTCGCAAGAAAAACAAGGTGAATGAAGATGTGGAATACTATTCGGTGCTCCGCAGCATTCGCGCCATTGAATATAGCGACGTGTGCCTTCTCGTGATCGACGCCACTCGTGGTATCGAGTCGCAAGACGTGAACATTTTCTCCATCATCGAAAAGAACCGCAAGGGCTTGGTGGTGCTGGTCAACAAGTGGGACATCGCGCAAGAGAAGTCGCAACAGTCAATCACCTATATGGAGAATACCATTCGCCAGCGCTTTGCGCCATTCTCCGACTTCCCCATCATCTTCGGCTCGGCGCTCACTAAGCAGCGAATCTACAAGGTGCTGGAAGAGGCAATCAAGGTGTATCAGAACCGCAAGCGCATCATTCCCACATCGCAACTCAACAACGCCATGCAGGAAATCATCGGCGCATATCCACCACCAGCCACTAAGGGCAAGATGGTGAAGATAAAATATGTGACCATGCTCAAAGAGGCGCGCGTGCCATCGTTCGTATTCTTCTGCAATTTGCCACAGTGGATCAAGGACCCATACAAGCGCTACCTCGAAAACCAGATTCGCGAGCGTTGGGACTTGAAAGGCACGCCAATCAACCTTTATTTCCGTCAGAAATAAGCGAGAGGGAAACGGTTCCCACCTCGATTTCAGCATATAAAGCTCGCAATAACAGAATGTTGCGAGTTTTTTTTGTGGGGTAACAGTTAATTTTTCGTTGAAATTGCAGTAAAAATGCTTAAAAATCTTAATAAGGTGGCAAAAAGGAGAAAAAACACCCTAATATTTGTGGTGTTCACACTTATTAATTATTGTTTGAATATTTTTAATTGGATATTGAAAAAACTGTATTACCTTTGTACTTACAAAAAAGAAGACGACAACATCCTTTAATACTATTGACAACTTCTTGTGTCAAGCCCCTATTTTGGGGGTGGTCACAGCAAGAAAGGCTAACAAAAAATTATATACTTGAATTTTGGTTATGATAGAGGTGTGCTTTTGTGAAAAAGCGCACTTTTATTTTACACCCCCACCATCCCAAAGTAAATTGTTATTTTTTGGGTGGGGGATTTGGGGATGGTGGGGGGAATTGGTATATTTGTGGTGATTTTTTTATTCTGAATCGGTCATTAGGATTGATGGACGATTTGGGTTTATTGGTAAATGTAATTTTTTGATGATGAAAAGGATTTTGATTGGGCTGCTTTTGGCGGTGGCTTGTGTGAATTTGGCTTGGGCTAATGGTGGGCAGAGGCCGGCTTGGGCTGATGGTGAGTTGGGGTTGGCTTTGGATGCGCTTAACAATCCTAAGGCGCGACGTGTGCTGGTGGTGTCGCATCGTGGCGACTGGCGTAACGCTCCCGAAAATTCCATTCCTGCGATGCTGAATTGCGTGGCGATGGGTGTGGATATGGTGGAAATCGATTTGCACATGACGAAAGACGGCCACTTGGTGCTGATGCACGATAAGAAGGTGGACCGCACCACTAATGGCAAAGGTGAGGTTAAGAATCTCACGTTGGCGGAAATCAAGCAGTTGCGTTTGCGCAATGGCATGGGGCGCGTGACCACGGTGCAGGTGCCTACCATGGAGGAGGTGTTTGCCGCTCTGAAGGGCAAGGTGCTGATAAATGTGGATAAGGGTTACGATTATTTCGATGAGGTGTATGCCGCTGCCCGACGCCTGGACATGGTTGACCAAATTGTGATTAAGGCGAAGGGCAGATTGCAGAAGATACAGAAGGAGAAAGGCGATGTGATTCAAAAGTCGATATTTATGCCGATTGTTCACCTCGATGTGGACAGTGCGGAGCAGGTGCTTGACGAGTTTTTGGCTATTCGCCCGGTGGCTGTGGAGTGCTGTTTCAAGACGGTTACGCCCACTGTGGAGCGTTTGTTGAAGAAGATTGACGACGCTGGCGTGAAGGTGTGGATCAATACACTGTGGCCGTCGCTCAACGGCGGACACGACGACGACCGTGCTGTGATTGATGGCGACCCCGACGGCGCATGGGGCTGGGCATTAAATCACTATGCCCAATTCCTGCAAACCGACCGCCCAGCCTTGCTCATCGAATACCTGAAGCAGCAAGGAAGAAGATGAGATGTTAGAAGTTAGAAATTAGATTCAGAAGTTAAGGAGTTAAGAAGTTAAAGAAGTTAAGACGATAGCTGCTGCTTCTGAAAAGCCACTTGGCGCGAGTGGGTAAAAGGAGACACCGATTTAATCCATTTTATCCTATTAACACCGAATTTTTTTTAGAAGTCAACAGGTCAACGAGTCAACAGGTCAACGAGTATAGGGTATGGAGTTTAAAATTGATATTTAAATTGGTGTAAATTGGGTTTTAATGGATTAAATTGGTGTCTTTTAGTTATATAGCAGACCCTTCAGACCCATAACAGACCCTGTCGGACCCCAGTCAGACTCAATCGCCCACAAAAAAACTTGTTGACTCGTTGACCTGTTGGCTCGTTGACTTTCAAAAAAACGGGGAAATTTTATTTGTTGCGGGTGATGATGTAGCTGAAGATGGATTTGAAGGCTTCCACAGTGTCGCTTGCAGGGAAGTCGGCGAGCAGAGCCTCGGCTTCTTGGCGCAGGCGCTCCATGGTGCGGAAAGCGTAGTCGATGCCTCCAGCATTTTTGGCAAACTCCACCAGTTGGTTGATTTCCTCGTCGTTGAGCTCTGGCTTGTGCACCAGTTTGTTCATTTCCTCACACTCAGGCAATTCCTTTCTGCCAAGGGCGTAGATGAGCGGCAAGGTGATTTTTCCCTCGCGCAAATCGTTGCCTGTGGGCTTTCCTACCACAGGGTCGTGGAAATAGTCGAAAGTGTCGTCCTTGATTTGGAAGCATTGACCTAAAAGTTCCGCAAAGCGTTTCAACTTCAGGAGCGATTCGTCGTCGGCTCCTGCGGTGATGCCACCCACTTCCACGCAACTGGTGAAAAGCGATGCCGTTTTGCGGCTGATGATGGTCATGTACACCTCCTCGGTGATTTCACGGCTACGGGCGTTGTCGATTTGGTCGATTTCTCCCATCGCCAAATCTGCACCCATCGTAGAGAGCGAGTTGAGCACACGAATGTCGCCTGCACGCACAGCGCACGAAAGCGCACCACTCACGAAAAAGTCGCCCACGAGCACAGCCACGTGGTTGTCCCACACGCTGTTGACTGTAGGCAGCCCACGGCGCGACATGCTTTGGTCGATCACATCGTCGTGAATGAGCGAAGCGTTGTGCAGGAGTTCGATGGCGGCACCGGCGTTGAGCACACGCTCGTTGATACCATTAAAAAGTTTTGCGCTCAGCAGCACCAGCACTGGGCGTATTTGCTTACCCTTGGTGCGCAGATAATCAGTAACTATATGATTGGTGAGCGCACTTGGACTTTTTAGAGTGTCGGCAATGATTGCGTTTAACTTCGCCAATTCTGGCTTAATCGTTTCTTGTATTTGGTCGAGTTTTACCATTTGAGTGCAAAAGTACGAATAATTCTGATTATGTGGGGATTTTTGCGGTTAATAGTTGCAAAATTTCTTGGTGTGGTGCAAAAAATGCGGAGCGATTTATGGGCTAAAATTTCAATAATCGGGGAAAAAGGAGTAATTTTATCAAGCCGAAAGTTTTCGGCATTTTGACATTACAACTGGCAATAAACAACGATTTTAATAATGAGCGACAAAAAACGACTTTTCGTTCTCGACGCATACGCGTTGATTTTCAGAGCATATTATGCGCTTATGCGCAATCCACGCTTTTCGAGTGGAGGCATCGACACCTCGGCGGTGTTCGGTTTTGTGAACATTCTGCAAGACCTTTTAAAGCGCGAAACACCCACCCACATAGCCGTGTGCTTCGACCCAGGCGGAAAGACCTTCCGCCACGAGGAATATGAGCTGTATAAAGCCAACCGCGACGAAACGCCTGAGGGCATCAGGGTGGCGGTGCCGTATATCAAGCGCATACTGGAGGCGTATCGCATTCCAGTGTTTGTGAAAGAGGGCTACGAGGCCGACGATGTGATTGGCTCGCTCTCGAAAATCGCCTGCCAACACGGTTTCGAAACCTATATGGTGACAGGTGACAAGGATTTCGGGCAACTGGTGAACGACTGCACGAAAATATACAATCCCGGTAAAAACGAAATCATGGGCGTGGAAGAGGTGAAGGAGAAGTACGGTTTGACCGACCCTATCCAGATGATTGACCTGCTCGGACTGATGGGCGACTCTGCCGACAACATTCCCGGTTGCCCTGGCGTGGGTCCGAAAACGGCGGAAAAACTCATTCAGCAGTTCGGCTCCATTGAAAATCTGTTGAACCACACCGATGAACTGAAAGGCGCATTGAAGGCGAAGGTGGAAAATAATGCCGAGCAAATCAGGCTGTCGAAGCACCTTGCCACCATCAAGACCGATGTGCCACTCGACTGGGACGAGGAAGCACTGAAGCGTGTGCCCGTGGATTTTGTGGCACTGCGCCAGGTGTTCAACGAACTGGAGTTCCGCACACTCACCAAGCGCATTATCGACCAAGGCGAGGCGAATGTGGGACTTGAAGGCACGGTGCAACCATTGCCCGAAAGCGGTGTGCACGGTTCGCTCTTTGGCGATGCCGCACCTACTGCACCCCAAACCACGGCAAAGACCATCAAAAGTTATGACTGCGACTTCCGCTTAATTGCCGACTTCGACGAGGCCGCCGCCTATGTGCAATCGCTGCTCGACAAGGAGCGCGTGGCTGTGCATATCGTGTCGGTGGGCGACGAAGCGATGAATGCCAATATCCTCGGCTTCGCCATCTGCCCCCAGCCCCATAAGGGAGCATATTTGGCAATGGACGGCTTCGGCATGATGACAGACTCGGTGAAACCGCTCTACGAAAGCGGCGTGACCATCTGCTCCAACGATGTGAAGCGCGACATGGTGATGCTCCACGAGAAAGGCGTGAATTTCACCGCCCCATATTTCGACACCTCGGTGGCGCACTATCTGCTTCAGCCAGAGCGTGGGCACAGCATTGCGCAGGTGGCGCAGGAATTGCTCGACTACGAGGTGATTGCCCCCGAATCGTACCTCGGTCCGAAAGGCCGTGGGCAGAAAAAGATATTTGAGGTGAATCCAGAAAGACTCACCCCGGTGGCGTGTGAGCAAGCCGACATTATTCTCGCCTTGCCCGATGTGGAGAAACGCCTGCTGGAGGAAAACGATATGACGCACTTGCTCACCGACATTGAGTTGCCGCTGGTGAAGGTGCTTGCCAAGATGGAAATGGCAGGCGCGCGCATCGATGTGAAGGCACTCAACGAATATGGCGAGGTGCTCACCGCCAAGATGGACAAACTGGAGCAAGAGTGCTTCGAGGCTGCCGGAGTGCATTTCAACACCGCATCGCCAGCACAGGTGGGCGAAGTGCTGTTCGACCGTCTGCACCTCGACGATAAGGCGAAAAAGACCAAGACGGGGCAATACTCCACCACCGAGGAGGTGCTGGTGAAGTTGCGCGACCGTCACCCTCTGGTGGATAAGATTTTGGAACTGCGTGGCATACGCAAGATGCTCTCCACCTATGTGAAGGCATTGCCACAGCTAATCAATCATCGCACAGGGCGCATTCACACCACTTACAACCAAACCGTGACCGCCACAGGCCGCCTGTCGTCGACCAATCCGAATTTGCAAAACATCCCGGTGCGCGATGATATGGGCCGCGAAATCCGCAAGGCGTTTATCCCTGCCGAGGGTAATGTGTTCTTCAGCGCCGACTATTCGCAAATCGAACTTCGCCTGGTAGCGGATTTCAGCCACGACGAAATCATGCTCGATGCTTTCCGTCACGGCCACGATATTCACGCCATCACGGCGGCGAAAATTTACCACAAGCCTCTTGAAGAGGTCACTGCCGATGAGCGCCGAAAGGCAAAAACCGCCAACTTCGGTATTCTTTACGGCATTTCGTCGTTCGGATTGTCGGAACGCCTCAACATTCCACGCGCCGAGTCAAAGCAACTCATCGACGGCTATTTCGCCACATTCCCAAGCGTGAAGGCGTACATTGATCGCAGTGTGGCGCAGGCGAAGGAAAAGGGCTATGTCACCACACTGTATGGCCGCCGCCGTATGTTGCCCGAAATCAATTCACGCAACGCCGTGGTGCGCCAGTTCAGCGAACGCAACGCCGTGAACGCACCAATCCAAGGCACCGCCGCCGATGTGATGAAGATTGCGATGATTGCCATCGACCGCCGTTTTGAGCAGGAAGGCATCAAATCGAAGATGATTCTGCAAGTGCACGATGAATTGAACTTCGACGTGCTGCCCGCCGAGCTGGAGAAGGTGCAAAAGATAGTGGTGGAGGAAATGGAAAACGCCTACCACGGCAACGTCCGCCTCACCGCCTCCTACGCCTCCGCCCCCAACTGGCTCGAAGCCCACTAATCCAAAAGTCAAGGTAAAATAGAAGTCATAATTTTATACATCCAATCTTGTAATATTTAGTATGAAAGAACAAGAGTTACAACAATATTTGCTTTCCAAATATCCTAAAGAAGATGCAGGGTGTGAATGGAAGGAGTTTAAGAATCTAAAGAATGATTTCAATGGCAAGGAAAAAGACGATGTAATATCTTATGTTTCTGCTTTGTCAAATATGGAAGGAGGGCATTTGGTAATTGGCGTTGTAGATAAGACCCTTGATATTGTTGGAACAGACACATACAACTATGATGTCCAAAAGGCAAGGTTGAGAATGACAAATTTGTGTGCGAATTTGCCTTCTGAAGGATTGCTTGTGGAGGAGTTTGTCACAGACGACACACACAAGACAGTATGGGTGATTCATGTGCCAAAACATATGAGACGTCGCCCTGTATATGCGCACAGCAAGGCATGGCAAAGATTGGACGATTCTCTTGTTGGGTTAGAACAATCGCGTTTAGAAGCTATACTTGATGAGCAAGAACTACCATATGATTGGTCTGCACAGGTGATTGAAGAAGCAACAATAGACGACCTTGATGCTGACGCTATACAACTTGCACGTGATGGTTACAAACAGCGTTATCCGAAGTTTGCAACAGAATGTGACACTTGGACTGACAAGACATTTCTGGACAAGGCCAGCCTTACAATAGAAGGAAAAATAACTCGTGCCACATTGCTACTTGTTGGCAAGGAAGAAAAAGCTCATAAACTTCATCATATAGCTCAAATTGTATGGAAATGTTTCCAAGATGGTCAAACCTTTGGAGACATCTATACAATTCCGTTTATACGAAGCACTAGCGAACTGCTTAACCGAATAAGGAACTACCGTTTCAAAATCTATCCCAAAAACTCTCTTATTCCTGCCGAAGTTTGGAAGTATGATACAGAAAGTATTCTTGAAGGGCTTCACAACTCAATAGCACATCAACGATATGAAAGTGGGGCGCGAATTGTTGTTACAGAAGACAAGGATAAACTAACATTTCAAAATGAAGGCAGTTTCTATGAGGGAACTTACTATCAGTATATCACAGGGGAAAAGACACCAAAAAGCTACCGTAACCCAGCATTAGTAAAAGCTATGGTAAATATAAAGATGATAGATACTCAAGGTTATGGAATTCATAAGATGTTTGTTAGTCAGAAAGAGCGCTATCTTCCTATGCCAGATTATGACAAGTCCTCCGCAACAGAAGTCGTGTTGACACTTCCTGGTACTGTTATTGACGAAAACTACAGTCTATTGCTGTTAGAAAATCGAAACCTTTCTCTTACTGATGCGGTGCTTTTGGATTCTGTTCAGAAAGGAAAACGAATTCCTTCAGAGGCTGTTGCCATGCTCCGTAAACGCAAATTGATAGAGGGGCGTTTACCACATATTTTTATAGCAAAGGATATCGCTCAGGTAACAGACAAAAAAATAGAATACACCAAGCATAAAGGTCTTAATGATAAGAAATGTGAAGCGCTATTACTTGATTCATTAAGGGATCATGGATCTCTGACAAAGACTGAGATTGTGAAGTTGTTATGGGATGTACTACCTGATCAGTTAGATGATAAGCAACGGGAGTACAAGATTAATAATTTACTACGCAAGTTTAGGGTAAAAGGTTTAATACGCAATACAACTGTCGAAGGAAATAAATCGACATGGGCGCTTGTAAATGGTTGAATATTACAAGCACTTACATACATTTTACAAGCGCTTTATGTGTTTGCTTGTTTTCTTTTTTTGTTTGATATATAATCATTTACAATAAATTTGAAACGCTTGTAAATTGCCCAAAATTTGATTGTTTTATGTCATTGTATACATATGAAAATCTTGTTTTTGTGGCGAAAGGTGAAGGCACAAAAAAATAGCCCCTGGAGTGGGGGCTATTTTTTTATTGGGGAGTGGGTGATGGATTAGAGCATCACTTTCACTGTTTTAACCTTGCCGTTGGCGGTGGCGATGCGCACGATGTAAAGACCGTTGCTCAAGTCGCCGAAGGTGAGGGTGCCAGTTGCGGTTTGGTTGCCAACCATTACGCCAGCGGTGTTGAACACCTGAACGTTGGCTGTGGTAGAAACGCCCACTTCAATTGCACCAGCTTTAGCCACTATGTAGCTTTCAGCCTCAGGAACGGTTACGCCAGTAGGTGCCTCAGCAGAGTATTTCACTACCACTTGCTTGTTGTAAACATTAGCGCTGTTATACACTGCCTTTGCGTCGAGAATCAAGAAATATTCCTTACCTGCTTCAAGAGGAATAGGAGTGATGTATGAATCGTAGTCGGCAGGGAACACTTGGAGCTTGTTGCCCGACACGTTTGCAATCCACAAATCAGCAGGAGCGAGCACTTCCTTACCAGTAGGAACGCCGTCAACGAGTTCACCTTCGATAAGTTTGATTTTGCTTGTGCAGTTGTAGGTCTTGGTTGGCTTCGACTCAAATGTGAAGTACACGTTTTCGATTTTCTTCAAAGTAGAGCCGTCGGCAGGATCAACAGCAGTAGGCATGAACAGAGGTTCTACCCATGTGCCAGTGTATTGGAGGGTAATTTCTTCGTTGAGGTCGCCAGCTTCGTTCTTGAATGTGCCACCAGGGATAATCACGAAGTAAGTTTTGCCTTGTTCCATGTTGATAGGTTCGCCGCCTTCGCCGTATTCATCGAGAGGCACTGCGTAAGGAGCGTTGGTCTTGCTGCCGAGAATCGACCACATACCCACCTTCACTTCATCGCCCATAGGAATGTTGGCAATGAGTTTGCCGCAAAGCACCTTGATAGCAGGGTTCGACTTCACAGCGATAGCCTTTTCGCCAAAGTTGAATGTGAGCTTGTCGAGTGTAGCCACTTCAGCCTTGTCGGCAGGAACGATGCTTGTTGGGGTGAAGATGCCGGTAGCGTTTTCCTTGATGGCTGCCACAGCCTCGAAACTTCCAAATTCAGAGGTGTAGGAATCGGATGTGCCCTTAGGGCAATAGATGGTCACTTGCTTGGCTGGCACACCGTAGAATGGTGATTCAGAGGAATATTCATAATAGCCGATTGTTGGAGCCTTGCTGCCAGTGAAGCAAACTTCCTTGAGCGCCTTGCTGTTGTAGAACTGACGGATACCGAAAGTCTTCACGTTGCTGCCCACAGTCACAGAGGTGAGCTTTTCACAACCAGCGAACACAGCGTCGGTGAGGTCGCGCAATCCTTGTGGGAGTGTCATTGAGGTGATGTTGGTGGCAGCGAATGCTTGTTGACCGATAAACACGATGTTGTCGGAGAGGGTGATGTCGGTAAGTGCTGACTGGCAGAATGCAAATTCGTCGAGAGCGATAACCGATGCAGGGAGAGTGACTTTTGTCACCTTTGCGCCTTGGAATGCGCCACCTTGAATACCGCGGCAACCGTCAGCCACAGCCAATGTGGTGGTTGCTGATTCGGGTGGGAATGCGATAAGGAGCGATTTGTCGGCGGTGTAGAGGGCTTCGTCAATCACTTTGAAGTTGGCGTTGCCAGCAGCCACGTTGAACTTCGCGATTTTGGTTTTTGAGAACGCGCGGCTGCCGATAGTCTCGCAAGCGGCAGGAACGGTAAATTCGGTGAGTGGGCAGTTGAAGAACGCCTCTCCGCCAATCGACCTTACGCCAGCCATTGCACCCTTGATGGTGGTGAGGGCGATGCAGTCGCCAAACACGCCATCGTCAATACTATCCAAAGTGGATGGAAGAGTTACGGTGGTGAGTTTTTGGCAGTGGTTGAATGCGTTTTTGCCAATGAAAGTGGTGCCTTCAGGAATTTCAACTGACTCCAAACCGCAGTTGTAGAAAGTGGAGTTCCAGATTGTCTTCAAAGTAGAAGGCAACTTGATTGACTTCAAAGCATAGCAAGTGCCGAATGCGCTTGAATACTTGTCGGTGCCGAGAGCCTCCACGCCTTCAGGAATCTCAATAGAGGTGATGTTGCGCACTGCGTAGAATGCGTAGTTGCCGATAGTCTTGAGGTTCTTTGGCAAGATGATGGAAGCGGCCTTACAACTTGAGAATGCACTGTAACCAATTGAGGTGATAGTTGATGGAAGAGTGAGTGCTGTGGCTTCAGAATACTGGAACGCGTAGTCCTCAACCGATACCACGGTGTAGGTGGTGCCTTCGTTAGTGACCTGGTCGGTGAGGTTGAAAGAAGTGACCTTGCTGTCTGCCTTCTTGATACCGACGGTGTTGTCGCTTTTCACGATGTAGGTGACGTTGTCTAACACAAATGTGTCGCCTACGGCTGCATAGGCGCATGTAAACAGCGTCAATGCAAGGGAAAGAAGTAATGTTCTTTTCATAAACTCTAACTAATTAACCCCGAACTGATAACAACTGTTTGATTTTGAAAGTCGGGGCGTTTACTTCCAAACCAGTCATAGTAATATATAAGTGTAAAAACAGCCCTACTCCAGAAGCTATTCTCATTCTTCTAAAACTCCGAAATACCACAGGCCATAATGACCAATTTGGGTTAAAAGAATCAATGCAAAATACGTAACGTATGAAAAGATTTCTACAAATGTAGGACAAATTCATAACAAAACAAAGGATTTCCGCCACTTTCTTTGCAATTTGTTCGTATTTCCACCCATTTCCTTAAACTTAAGAAAATAAATTGAGTTTTATGGTTAGGTGATGTCTCAAAACTAAATATTTTCTATAACATCACTCCCAACACATCTTCTAAGGCTTTAAGATGCGATAGTCGTTGTAACCTGATTTTAGTAAAATCCAAAGCCTTTATCATTTCACGAGCCGCATATCCTTTGCTATAGGTTCTTCGAGCCTTAGCGTACAAATCACATAGTTTTGCATTGCCATCAGCACCCTTTAGCGATTTTGGAATTTGTTTCAGTTTTAGATAACTGCAAATGCTTTCCATATCGTCAAGAATCCAATCCTCAATGGAACTGCATACTCCTATCTGAATGAAGTTTTCAATTCCCATTTTCTTAACACTTTTGCGAATGGTTCCCCAATCGACTATCAATGGGTTGCGAACCTCGAACACATCTGTATCATAACTGCAGCATACAGTATGTATATTGATGTTCTTTTTCCTTGCATCAGGCAGTATATCATTCTTCAGCTTTGCCAACAGTTTACTGGTATAACGAGTAACGCCTTTCAGGTTACAAATATCACATGGCACAAGTTCTGCAGGGTTAATGCTTTTATAATATTCCAGCAATTCTTTAAAGAACACTTCATCGGTGTCACCTTCAACGAAGATGATGACCCGTTGAGCCATATTTGCTTTCTTCTTTACCATACTTGGTTTGTATTCAACATTGTTTGGCTCAGTTTCTTGGAGTCGCAGACTTAAAGTATGTATAAACTTTCTCTGCGTCATTCTCAATATCAAGCATAAAATCGAACATAAACTCTCCAAAAGTTAATTCCATGTCACCGGCATAACGATAGAGGTACTTAATCTTAGCAGGATTCACTTGCGCAAAGTTGGCAATACCATCATGTTTAGGAAGACCAAAATACATTTGTTGTGGCAGAAGATAACGCATTAGGTAAGGCGAATGGCTCGTAATTAGAATCTTAGTGTCGGAGGCATAATTCTTCATAGCCAACAATAGATTCTCCATTAAACGAGGATGAACAGAGTTTTCGGGTTCTTCAAGCATAATTAGTGGAATGTTTTTCTTGTGTGCGGCAACACAAAGGGTAAAGAGAAAGATGATACGTTTGCTTCCACTCGAAAGTTGTTGTATGCTCGTTGGTTGAACATTGAATTTCTCTTTAACTCGAATATCATAAATTTTGCTTTGGCCATCGGCAAGTGTAATAACCTCTGGTGAAAAATCCTCTATTTCTGGCAGAAGTTGAAGAACACCATCCACCAAGATGGCAAAGTTGTTTCTGTCTGTGGTTTTCAACTTATAAAGGTAAGCGCTAATCGTTTCTCCGTCGAGCATTTGTATGCCATGCTCTCCATCCATAGAGAAATATGATTCGGGATTATCCAATGTTTCAAGGTTGGGAATTGACATGCCACAGATGCGGCTGGCGAAACTATTCAAATACATATCCGAACGCAGTGCTATTGTTGACAGTGCCAACTGTGACGACGACACTTCAAACACTTTTGTGCATCTGCCTGTAGCCGATGGCATGACGAGACAATCTTCGGCAGAAGTCCTATTCACCACTTGTTTAAAGCGTTGATCTGTGCTGCGTTTTATTTTCAAATATTCAGAAGTGATTTGACCTTCGCCACCTTCTTCTGCCCATTTAAATGTATAGCCATATTGATATTCGTGATTCAAGCCATTTTCGTTGATGGCTCCGCAGATTTCAAAGCGGAAGTTTTGACGATACATGTTGGCGTTTATCGGTACATATCGACTTCGCATCATTTGAGCCTTACCTTGTTCAGAAGCAAATAGAAATTGGATTCCAAAACTTATAGCATCAAGCACATTGCTCTTTCCATAGCCGTTAGGGGCTATGAGCGCATTAAAATTTTCCAGATTTAGCTTTAAGCTACAAATGTTTAATACTCCTTCTATGAGAAAACCGCTTATTTTCATAATTTGCAAAATTATTTGCGTGAGTTGTTCTTTTTGTGATGCAAATATATGTTTTTACATCATCTCAAGCAAATTTTTTTACACTTTTATGGGTGATATTATGCGTCTTTTCATTGCTTGCGCTACCTGTCCCCTGATGGGGCGTGTGTTTTTGCAATTCAGTTGCATGAACTTTGGGGTATATTTGCAGCGTGAAACTGTAAAATAATACTACGATATGGACGAATGTAATATGCATCAGCACAGCTGCGGCTGTCACGAACATCAGCACGAGCACTCACACGCTTGTGGCTGTGAGCATCACCACCATGAGGGCAGTGTGAAGTTGGGAGTAATTAAGATTGGCGTTGCCAGTGTGCTGCTGGCGGCGGCTTGGGTGGTTGAGGCTTACACCAGTCTGCCCACTTGGGCGTTGCTCCTTGTGTATTTGGTGCCTTACCTTGTGGTGGGCTTTCAAACGCTGCGTGAGGCGGTGGAGGAACTTTTCAGCGGCCATTTGCTGGGCGAGAACTTCTTGATGTCGATTGCCACCATTGGTGCGCTGGTCATCGGTTTTCTGCCTGGGGCTGAACACCAGTTCCCCGAAGCGGTGTTTGTAATGCTGTTTTTCCAAGTGGGCGAACTCTTTGAGCATCTGGCAGAGGGGCGTAGCCGCAAGTCGATAGCCCAACTGATGAATATTCGCCCCGATGTGGCAAATGTGGAGCGCAATGGGCGTGTGCAAAGCGTGAACCCTGCCGATGTGGCGATAGGCGAAACCATCATCGTGAAGCCCGGTGAGCGCATTCCGCTCGATGGCGAAGTGACCGATGGCGAATCGTCGCTCGACACGGTGGCACTCACTGGCGAAAGCGTGCCGCGCTCGGTGAAAGTGGGCGAGAGCGTGATTTCGGGTTGCGTCAATATTTCGGGCATGCTTCGTGTGCGCACCACCAAATCGTTTGGCGAAAGCACCGCGTCGAAGGTGCTCGAACTGGTGGAGAATGCCAGCGAGGGCAAGTCGCGCAGCGAAAGTTTCATTCGTCGCTTCGCACGCATATATACTCCTGTGGTGGTGGCGTGTGCGCTGGTGGTGGCTTTTGTGCCGCCATTCTTCTGTGATGGCTATCTTGCAGCCCTGCCCACATGGATTTACCGTGCACTCACCTTCTTGGTGGTGTCGTGTCCTTGCGCCCTGGTTATCTCCGTTCCGCTCACTTTCTTCGGGGGCATTGGCGCGGCTTCACGCTGTGGCATTTTGGTAAAAGGTGCCAACTATCTGGAGGCGTTGGCAAAGATGGGCGTGGCGGTGTTCGACAAAACTGGCACCCTCACCCATGGCGAATTTGCCGTCACGGCATTGCACCCCTATCTCATCAGCGAGCAGCAGTTGCTCCACCTTGCCGCCCATGTGGAGCGATACAGCAATCACCCGATAGCCATTTCGCTGAAAAACGCCTTCCCCAACGAAGCGCGATGCTGCACCGTGACCGATGTGGAAGAGGTGGCGGGCCACGGCGTGCGCGCTTTGGTCAACGATAAAGTGGTGGCTGTGGGCAATGAGAAGATGATGGATGCCGTGGGCGCAAAGTGCGTGCCTTGCAGCAAGCACCATAGCGGCACTATCATTCATGTGGCAATCGACGGCGAATATGCCGGACACATCGAGATTTCCGACCGCATCAAAGACGATGCCGCCGAGGCGATAGCCCAACTCAAACGCGCCGGTGTGAGCAAGACGGTGATGCTTACTGGCGACCACCAGAATGTGGCTGCCGAAGTGGCAAGCGGGGTGGGCATCGACGAATATTATGCCGAACTGCTCCCTGCCGACAAGGTAGAGCGAGTGCAACAGCTTCTGAACGAGAAGTCGCAAGCACGCACCCTCGCATTCGTGGGCGACGGCATCAACGATGCGCCCGTGCTTGCCCGCGCCGATGTGGGCATCGCCATGGGAGCCTTGGGCAGCGATGCCGCCATTGAAGCCGCCGATGTGGTGCTCATGGACGACAAACCCTCAAAAATAGCCACCGCCATCAGAATAGCCAAGCGTACCCTCGGCATCGCGCGCCAAAACGTGGTATTCTCCATCGGCGTGAAAGTGGGCGTATTGCTCTTAGCCACCTGCGGCTTAGCCACCCTCTGGCTCGCCGTATTCGCCGACGTAGGCGTAATGGTCCTCGCCGTCCTCAACGCCACCCGCGCCCTCCACCCTCCCAAAAAATAAATTTCCTATCCACCTGTTGATGCTATAGCATGGGTGGATTGGTTTTTTTGTGGGGGATTTGTGGGGGTGAAGAGGGGGGCGGTGGGGGTGAAAAATGCACTTGCTGTTGGACTCTACAGGGGTGAAAAAAATAAAAAAAACACACATTATTATAGTAAGTTGGCTTTTTTTGCCTAATTTTGCACCCGAATTTCAGAATGAGCCTGCAATTTTGGGCTTGAATTTATTTAACAGTGGTTATAATATGCCAAAGAATTTAGTAATTGTTGAGTCTCCTGCTAAGGCGAAGACTATCGAAAAATATCTTGGAAAAAACTACAAGGTGATGGCAAGTCAAGGCCATATTCGCGACTTGCACAAGAGCGATTTCAGTATTGATGTGGAACACGGTTTCCGCCCTATCTACGAAATCCCAGAAGACAAGAAGCGCTGTGTAGCCGATTTGAAAAAAGCAACGAAAGAGGCACAGATGGTGTGGCTCGCATCCGATGAGGACCGCGAGGGAGAGGCTATCGCTTGGCACCTGTATGAGGTGCTTGGCTTGAAGCCCGAAACCACGCGCCGTATCGTGTTTCACGAAATCACCAAACCAGCCATTCTTGAGGCTATTGAACACCCTCGCAATATCGACATCAACTTGGTGAACGCCCAGCAGGCGCGCCGTGTGCTCGACCGCATTGTGGGTTTTGAGCTTTCGCCAGTGCTTTGGCGCAAGATTAAGCCGGGTCTGTCGGCTGGCCGTGTGCAGAGTGTGGCTGTGCGCCTCATTGCCGACCGCGAGAAGGAGATTGCCGATTTCAAGAGTGAGCCATACTTCCGTGTGACGAGTGCCATGCAGCCGCTTGGCTCCGATGCCACGCTGTCGGCAGAACTGTCGCGCCGCCTTAATAGCCGCGACGATGCCATGGCATTCCTTGAGGCGTGTAAAGATGCCTCGTTTGCCGTTAGCGATGTGAATTTGCGTCCGCTCACCAAGTGCCCAGCACCACCATTCATCACTTCCACCCTCCAGCAGGAAGCGGCCCGCAAATTGGGCTTCTCGGTTTCGCAGACCATGCGTGTGGCGCAGTCGCTTTACGAGGCTGGTCGCATCACCTACATGCGTACCGACTCGGTGAACCTCTCCACCCTCGCCCTCGGCGCTATCGCCAAGGAGGTGAAGGAGAACTATGGCGACGACAACTACAAGCGCCGTCAATACACCACCAAGAGCCGCGGTGCACAGGAAGCGCACGAGGCAATTCGCCCAACCTTCGTTTCCGAACACGAAATTCAGGGCACAGCGCAAGAGAAGAAACTCTACAACTTGATTTGGAAGCGCACCATCGCCTCGCAAATGGCTGACGCGAAGATTGAAAAGACCACAGTGGACATTTCAATCAGCAACCGCGAGGAGCATTTCTCTGCCACTGGCGAAGTGGTCACTTTCCCTGGATTCTTGAAGGTGTACACCGAATCGACCGACGACGAGACCGGCGAAAAGGGCACCGACATGCTTCCACCTATCGTGGCTGGCACACAGATGACTCCTAAAAAGATTGAAGCCACTCAGCGCTTCACCCAGCAGCCAGTGCGCTACACTGAAGCGTCGCTCGTGCGCCGTATGGAGGAATTGGGCATCGGCCGCCCATCTACCTATGCGCCTACCATTTCCACCATTCAGCAGCGCAACTATGTGGCGAAGGGTGAAAGCAAGGGCGAATCACGCACATGCGAGGTGCTGACGCTGTCAAACAAGAAGATTTCGACCAAGACCAAGACCGAACTCACCGGTGCGGAAAAGGGCAAACTCATTCCTACCGATGTGGGTATGGTAGTTAACGATTTCTTAATTAAATACTTCCCAAAAATCATCGACTACAACTTCACCGCTAATGTGGAAAACGACTTCGACGATGTGGCTGAAGGCATTACGCAGTGGACCGACTCGATTGCTCATTTCTACGACGATTTCCACCCCAATATCGAGAGCGTGGCAAGTTTGCGCTTGGAGCACAAGGTGGGCGAACGCATTTTGGGCAACGACCCCAAGACTGGCAAACCTGTGTCGGTGAAAATCACTCGCTTTGGCCCTGCCGTGCAGTTGGGCAATGCCAACGAAGATGGCGAAAAGCCCCGCTTCGCATCGCTCCATGCCGACCAGAGTATGCAGACCATCACCCTCGAAGAGGCTTTGATGCTCTTTGAGTTGCCTCGCACACTTGGCAAGTTTGAGGGCGAAGATGTGGTGGCATCGATTGGCCGCTTCGGTCCGTACGTTCGCCACGCCGGCAAGTTTGTGAGCATTCCAAAAGGACTCACCGCCGAAACGATTAGCCTTGAGGAAGCCGAGCAACTGATTGTTGACTATCGCAAAAACGAAGAGCAACGCGTGATTGCCACCTTCGACGAGGAACCCGATATGCAGGTGCTGAACGGCCGCTTCGGTCCGTACATCTGCTACAAGAAGGCTAACTACAAGATTCCGAAAGGCAAAGATGCCAAGGAACTCACCCTTGCCGACTGTCGCGAGATTGTGGCTGATGAGGCAAACGCCTCAAAGTCGTCGGTACGCCGAGCCGCAGCAAAAAAGACTACGCGCAAGGCCACCACACGCAAAACCGCCACAAAGAAGGCAGCAAAATAGCATCGCACATTCACCACACGATTCGCACTGTTAGTGGACTTGGGCTCACACAGATCGCACAGATCTCACGGTTTTCTTTGTGGGTGAGAAATCTCACAGATGCTCTCCGCTGATTTTCTCCAAAGGCTCACACAGATTCAACGAGATTCAACAAGAAGATTATTTGTGGAAATTTGTGGCAGAAAAAATCTTTACAAAAAAATATTTGTGTGATTCGTGAAATTCGTGGTTCTAAAATGAGCCACGAATTTGTGTCTTTTGGGGTGAGGTTATGGGTGCGTCAACATTTCAATCCCTCTCGAATCTATAGCAATATTGATTCGATATTTTTTGGGGTGATGACTTTGTAGTCGGTATTTGGGTAGGCTTTTGTGAAAATTACGGGGCATTTAGTGTGGGCTTTACGCTCGTTCCACTTGATTTCAAAAGCCTTTATTTCTCCGTCGGCATCTTCCATGTAGTCAATTTCCTTTTGCTGCTGCGTGCGCCAAAACCACGATTGGGCATAACTGCCGTCATAGTGATTCTTTTTTAAGCGTTCGGCAATCACGAAGTTTTTCCACAAATTGCCCACATCTGTGCGGCTCTCCACCTGTTGTGAATAGTTGCCAATCACTGCATTGCGTATTCCCAAATCCCAGAAATATATTTTTCGGCTGGCTTTCAGTTCGTTTCTTAAATTTTGCGCATACGACTTTAATCGGAAAATGATATATGATTTTTCCAGAATGTCGATATATCGTTCCACCGTTTTTGAGTCAAGCCCCACGGTTTGCCCAATTTCATTATAACTCACTTGCGAGCCAATCTGATAAGCCAACGCTTGCAAAAGTTTAACCAGCTTCTCCGATTTCATAATCTTGTCGAAAGAAAGGATGTCGCGGTAAAGATACGATTCCGACAGTTCCTTGAGCACAGCGCGTTCTTCTCCCACCGACTCCACCACTTCTGGGTAATATCCATACACCATTCGGTGCGGAATCATTCGCAATTCTTCAAGCAAATTGGTGTGATTCACCATCTCGCCAAAAGTGAGAGGAAACATTTTGTATTCGCGTTTTCTGCCCGTAAGTGGCTCGTTGATTTTTGAGGCAAGTTCAAACGAACTGCTTCCGGTGGCAATCACTTGCACATCAGGAATGTTGTCGGTGATTAATTTGATTTTCAATCCGATGTCTTGAATTCGCTGCGCCTCATCTATCACCACAATCCTATGGTCAGCAATGATGCTGCGAAGGCGTGTGGAAGTGATGTCGCTAAACAGTTCTCTCACATCATATTCGTCGCCGTTAAACCACATGACATCAGTCCTGTCGCTTAACATCATTTTTAGCAAAGTGGATTTTCCCACTTGTCGCGCCCCCATAATGGTGACGGCTTTCTTGCCATTTAATACCGAGGCTATTTTTTCCTGAAGTGTTCGCTGTATCATAGGGCTTTTATAGTGTAATTAGAATCTTGTGCAGATAATAGAAAAATGCAGAATGATATGTGCAAAAATAGTGGTTTTCGCTCAAGAATCCAAAAATCTTATAAGAAATTCGGAATAGAATCCAAAAATCTTATAATATTTTCGGAATCCATTCCAAATTTATTACCCCCCCCATTGCTTCCTTGGGCTCACACAGATCGCACTCTTATATAATCCTACCAAGATTGCACATGATAGCAAAATATACCTTGTATCATTGTCCATTCTCAAATTCTACCTGTTTTATTTTATCGTTGATATGATTAGCGTAAGAAC
>ENA-UOJH01000209-UOJH01000209.1-human-gut-metagenome-genome-assembly--contig:-C148-NODE-209-length-61863-cov-1126.725100_pt1 | contig 61863 bp, 64 predicted proteins | sample MGYA00242345_ERZ723892 | MGnify/ENA metagenome assembly ERZ723892 | reverse complement strand
GCCATGTTTGCGGAATACACAGCAACGCCGTGCATGGAGAGAACTGGCGAAAGGGAACAATACCAATATAGATATGTTGATATTCCTGTATATCCATATAGATATAAATAAGGCTATGCAGATATACGATAATGTAGAAATGAAAACAATATAGCAATACGTCAATACATCAATATGGTAATGTAGCAATATAGATATAAAGTAATACGGATAGCAATATAGATATGAATGTATATGGATAATCAAACAATCGAGGCATGGCAAAGTGACCGCAGTGAGCCTTGCCATGCCTACCTCTCTCCGGCATACACCGTCCGCCTTGTCGAGGCAGACATCGGTATGCCGGGTTTGAAGGATGCCGTACTCTTTCCGAGTGGTCTTATAGACCATGTGGCAGAGGCAGAAAGTAAGCCTCATTCTCTCAGTGAAGCATGGACAACGTTCAGCTTCTGAGAAAAAGAACGAGCCTTACTTTCTGATGGCAGCCCGGAAAGTGTGCAGCATCCGTAGTATGGGGTGTTGTTCGCAACGCCCCTGAAGAATGTTCGACCTATCTCCCTTGCTGCTCTGGAGTGAAGAGAAGCTTTGCTCCTGGGCAGTTTCGCCATGTTTGCAGAATACACAGCAACGCCGTGCATGGAGAGAACTGGCGAAAGGGTTGAAAACAAAGAGTTAGAAACGAAAAACATCAAAGCTTACATATAAGCATTATAGATATAACAAAATATTCATAATAGCCACCGATTACTTAAACATCCAACCATCGGAGATACCACTTTACAGGTGAAGCTGAATGGTTCGCCTGATGGCTGCGACCAATGAAGGAGCAGCCCGAAAAAAACAAGAGCTATGGACTCTTGCTATATATATTGGAGTTATCTTACCACTCCAGTTTCAATCTCAGTCTCTAAATATGAGGAAATCCATTCTGTCAAAACCATTCATATAGTAGTACTAAAAAAGGCAGAAAACAATTCCTGCCTTTTTGTATTAGTCAATAAATCCAATTAAATCAAGATACATCATTCTCGAAGAGAGTTTATCTTCTAAGGGGATGTTGTTCGCTTCCTTTTCAAGCTCTTCTGTTGAATATAGATATTTAAAGCCATTCTTCTCATAGAAATGAAGTATGTTGCTTTTATTATATGCGTCAACAACTATAAAGCGGCATCCTGTTTTATTGTTTGGATGAATAAACCAAGACGCAATAAATTCTATGACTTGTGAGCCAACAGATATGTTTTTACCTTGAAACTCATTTGAAACGCCTAATCTTCCTATAAGAACTGCGGGATAGCTCCTCGTTCTCTTTGAATTAGGTATTTTCCTTTGTATCTTGTTCCTTGAAGAATTTGGTATCAATGCAGCTTTTATGCTATCATTAGCCAAAGTAAAAGCACAAACTATTTGTGGGTCATTTCCCTCTGTCGCAAAATAATATGTCTTGCCAAGAAGTTGCTCTGCATACAATGAAGCATCATTGTGAAAGAAGTCATCCAAATCATCATCCCCACAGCTGAACGACTCTAATTCACCTTGTGCCGTTACTGGATATGGAATACCCCCACATCTATTTTGCAAAAGGTCCTTTTCCTCCATGCTCTTTTAGATATTTTCGTGAACGTTCCATCATTCTATCAATATCCTCAAACGAGAAAAGTAATTTTCTCCTTTGTGGATTTCTCTCATTCTCTTCCGCCTCCCGAACAAAACGTTCAGCGGTTTCACCTGTCAATACAGGTATGCTTCTTATTTCTAATGCCATAATATTTCCTTTTTGATAATGTATAATTAATTATGCAAAGATACAACAAAGTTCTTAAATACCAATAATCTAAGCATATTTTAACCTTATGCGTAAGATAAGAGCGGCTATAGCCGCTCCGATTTTATTCCGTGATATGCTCTCTATCTGCAAGTATTTTTTTCAATCGTTTACGGCATTCTTCGGTGTCTGCCTCCTCAATGTAGCTGCGGATAGAAGAAGCGTAAGTGGTTTCCATTGCCATTTCAAGCAACTCATAGTCGTTATTTGTCATTTTGCTCATATCTATATTTTTTATGGAGCGGTGGTTAGCCGCTCCGTTACCTTCTTAGTCTGTTACATTATAAAAGTAGTTCAACTCGTCACCTTGCAAGTGGTTGACCGCATAGTTATCGGCAATGTTCCACGCATCGTTGTAGAGTTTTGCAAGAGGCATGTTTCTCTCATACCATTGTGCAATCTTGTGGTTAAGTACCATAACAAGCTCTGTAAGATACTTGTAGTTACTTTTCCACTCATTAAAGGCACGTTTGAAAGTGTCTTCAACGGCTGCGACACCAAAGGCATCTGCAATAGAGAAGTCTTGCCAAAAAGTAGTCATTGGCTTGTAACCTGTCTCACTCTCGATGTTCCAAATAGGAACTTTTACAAAAATCTTTCCCATAATCAAATCTGCTTTAAAGGGTTTAACAATAAAATTATTCTGGATTTCCTGATTCATCTGCCTTTTTAAGGACTTTCCGTTTCGTTCAATCCGAGATTTTTTTTAGAATCATTCCGGCATAACCGTCATCACCTAAGCCTTTTTACGTGCTTTAGAAGATGGCAGCCCAATAAGGCAGTAAGCCAAACAATCGGTAGAGATTTTTTGTAGAATACCCAATCTCTGATTGCGGAAGTCTGCTGCAAAAAATCTTCGCCGATAGGGAGAGCATCGACTGGTGTTTGGTGTCTGCCTGGGCTGCCATACCTTTGCACGTTAAAAAGCTGGCGGTGATGGTTAACGGCACAACCTATGCTAAAAAAATTGAGGTTGAACATAAGAAACGGAAACAGAAATATAGATATAGAAAAATAAACCACCGTTTTTTAACATTTCAAGCCACAAATAAGCCTTTTATTAAATTATTAATGTTAATATAAGAGAAATATTAATTATTTGCTTATTTTTAGAAAAAAAAGCATTTACTTTGCAGCCAATTTCATATTAGTAACGAAAAAATAGATATTTATGAGTGCATTCGGAATTTTTGCGGCGATACTGACATTTGTATATGTCATCTATTATGCAGTAATGATAAGCATGGATTTGTTTGGCAACAAGAGCCAACAAAAAGATAATGTAGAAGTCATTGCTTCGCTTGACAATAAGCATAATGAGGAAGCAGTTGACGAGACTCCTACATTTGTTGACGAAGAAGGTGTCACAGATGCTATAAAAGCACCTGCTGAAAACGCCGATATTACAGTCTCGGAGGATGTCAAGCATGAAGTGTCTGAGGAAGACATTGCTTCTGCCGACAACAATATTCTTTATAATGAAGCAAAGGCTGCAAAAGACAAAGCAGCAGAATTACAAATTCATTCTGATGCGGACTTTAATGCAGATCAATTTGATGATTGGTTCAGAAATAGTTTGATTGAAAAGGAATCTGCAACAGAAAGTTTCTCTTAATATATATGGCTATGAAGGGAAAGAAATACATATTTCTATTATTGGCATTGTTCCTCTTTACCCAAGAGACATTTGCCGTTTGTGGCTCAACCGATTATAGCGGTAGCAGTGGAAGACTATATAATATGGTTGTATATGTACTGGCAATGTGTTCTTATGTAATGCAGCTCATGTATGCTATAGCAACCTTGTTTTCACTCTATAGTGCAACAAGCATTTATATCAAAATGCAAGCAGGAGAAGAAGGCTTTACAAAAAGCATCATTATGCTTGTAGGTTCAATTTTGTTTCTGTTGAGTGCGACAATTGTGATGCCTGCTTTCTTCGGTTTCAACTATGGTGTAACTGATAGATTATTTTAATTTTTAATTTACATATATTTTAAACAACAAATGAATCAAACAATTGTAAAGTTCACGGCTTGTGCTCAGGGAGCGGCAGCCGTAGCCTTCACTAAGGCAAAGTCTTGGGTAAAGAACCCTCGTGTGGCAATGGTTGCAGCATTCTTGCTCGTATTCACCGTTTCTACATTTGCTCAGAATACCGAGGCTGGTATTAAGGCTATTACGACTTCAACTGACTCTTTGAAGAAGTATGTGCCTGTCGTTACTAATCTTTGCTATGCCTTGGCAGGTATCGTTGCCATCATCGGTGCAATTTCTGTTTACATCAAGATGAACAACGAGGAGCAGGATGTCAAGAAGAGTATCATGATGATCGTTGGTGCTTGTATCTTCCTCATCGCCGCTGCACAGAGTTTGCCATTGTTCTTCGGTTTGTAATCGTCGGTTATGGCAGAAGAAAGGGTTGATTACCCAGACTACCCAGTATTCAAGGGGCTTCAAAAGCCCCTTGAATTTCTGGGTCTTCGAGGTAGATACATTTATTGGGCAGCAGCCACGGTTGGTGGAGGTCTTCTTTCATTTCTGATAGGCTACATCGTCTTTGGCTTCTTAGTTGGTTTGGTTTTGATAACATCAATTTTGGGATTCGGTGGTGCTATGACATTCATCAAGCAGCACAAGGGACTTCACTCAAAGAAGTCACCTACAGGCATTTTCATTTTTGCCCATTCTTCCCGATATTGATGTATTTTTTATGTAAAGTTAATATATATGGTTGTTATTATTGTTATACTCGTATTCGTTTCCATCCTTTCAGGAATGGCTCTTTCCATTTGGGCATTTGGCACTGGTAGCAAAAGAGCCAAGATATTCGAGGACATCTATTTCAGCGTCGAGGATGTAGAGAACAAAGGAATCATCTACACCAAGAAAGGAGATTATTCGGCTGTATTGGAAATGGAGAATCCGATAAAGAAATATTCAGCCGACACAGATAGCTATTATGATTTTACAACTCTCATGGCATCAGTCATACAGGTGCTTGGAGAGGGCTATGCCCTGCACAAGCAGGACGTTTTTGTCAGAAAGAACTTTGATATGAGCAGAGTTGCAGCCAAAAAGAAGAAAGGTAGTAAGAAAGCCTTTCTTTCAGAGGCGTACTTCCGTTTCTTCAACGGACGTGAGTACACAGAGGCAACAACTTATCTTGTTATTACGCAAAAAGGAAAGAAAGGAGGCATCCACACCTACGATAACTCCAAGTGGAGAGATTTCCTTGTGAAAATACAAAAAGTATCTGACCGATTGAAGAGCGGTGAGATAAATTGCCGTTTCTTATCGGCTGCGGAATGCAAAGAATATGCAGACCGATTCTTTGCTTTTGACTTTAAGAATAAGAATATATCCATGACCGACTTCAAGGTTGACAGTGAGAAGATAGGCATGGGAAATAAACAAATAAAGGTATATAGCCTGTTGGACGTTGACAGTATTGGATTGCCTGGCAATATACGTCCTTATACAGATGTGTCTGTCAACAATGCTGTAATATCACAAGACCTGTTGGCAGACATCGATCATGTGCCAGGCGTGGATTCTATAGTTTATAATCAAGTTATCTTCCTTCCTAACCAGAAGAGGGAAATGATGAAACTTGATAAGAAGAAGAACCGTCATGCCTCTATACCGAACCCGAATAATCAGATTGCCGTTGAGGACATCAATGCTGTACAGAATGAGCTTGCACGAAACGGAAAAATCCTCGTATATGCACATTATAATCTAATTGTACAGACAAGTTCCGGTTATGATTTTCAGAAGATAACCAACAGCTTGGAGAATATCTTTGCAAGATACAACATACATATATCCAAACGAGCTTACAATCAGTTGGAGTTATTTGTGGCAAGTTTCCCCGGTAACTGTTTCCGTTTAAATCAAGACTACGACCAGTTCCTTACATTATCAGAAGCAGCCTTGTGTCTTATGTACAAGGAACGTCAAGCCGTTGGTGACGATTCTGCTTTGAAATGTTACTATACCGACCGTCAAGGTTTGCCGTTGGCTGTTGACACATCGGGAAAAGAGGGAAAGAAGAGATATACCAATAACTCAAATTTCTTTGTTTTGGGTCCGTCTGGTTCCGGCAAATCATTTTTTATGAATACTGTTATGCGTCAGTATCGTGAGCAGGACACCGATATAGTCATTATTGATACTGGTGACAGTTACGAAGGACTTTGCAGCTATTTTGATGGAACGTACATCAGCTACTCCAAGGAAAAGCCAATTTCTATGAATCCGTTCAAGGTTACGGATGCAGAGTATAATGAGAACTTCGGAGAAAAGAAAAATTTCTTGAAGAGTCTCATATTCCAATTGTTCAAGGGAGCAGAGTTCCCAACCAAGCTTGAAGATGCAGTCATCAACCAGACAATCGTAGAATATTACGAGGAGTATTTTCATCCTTTCGAAGGTTTCAATGAGGAAGAGAGAAAAGAGATGAAAACCAAACTTTTACTTGAAGACAAGAAAAATGGCGAGTACGACAAGTTTGAAGAAGAACTTGAAGAGCGTTATGGTGACGAATACGAGATAGAGGAACTTGAATACAAGAAACTATCAGATCGAGACAAACGTATTTCAGAAAAGTTGAAAGCAGTAATCGAAGACAGAGCAGCTACAGAAGGCGAGAAGGAAGTTGCTCAACGAGCTTTGCAACGTCTTACTCCAGAAGTTATCGAGAACAAATATCTTATGCGTATAGAGCATCAGATAGATAAGATAGAGCGTCAGAAAAAGAAGTTGAAAGTTACAGAACTCAGTTTCAATTCTTACTATGAATTTGCAGTAGAGCGTATTCCTCAGATAATGAAACAGCAGAATATTCAATTCAACATCCATGACTTTGCAACAATTCTCCAAGCCTTCTACAAAGGTGGTGAGAATGAAAGCATCTTGAATAATGATATTGATGGTTCTCTGTTCGATGAAAAGTTCATTGTCTTTGAGATAGACAAGGTGAAGGATGATCCTGTTCTCTTCCCTATCCTGACCCTTATCATCATGGACGTGTTTACACAGAAGATGCGTATCAAGAAAGGTAGAAAATGCCTTGTAATTGAAGAAGCATGGAAAGCCATTGCTACACCAGTGATGGCAGATTACATTAAATATCTGTATAAGACTGCTCGTAAGCATTGGGCTATGGTGGGTGTGGTAACACAGGAAATCCAGGATATTACCTCTTCACCTATTGTTAAGGAAGCCATCATCAATAATTCAGATGTGTTCATGCTTCTTGACCAAAGCAAATTTAAGGATAAGTTTGATGACATCAAAGCTACCCTTTCTCTTACAGATATAGATTGCAAGAAAATATTCACTATCAACCGTCTTGACAACCATGAAGGTCGTTCACGGTTCCAGGAAGTATTTATCAAGCGAGGACAGGACGGTGAGGTGTATGGAGTTGAGGAACCGCCTGAGTGTTACATCAACTACACTACAGAGAAGGTAGAGAAGGAAGCATTCAAGTTCTACAGAAAACAGCTCAAAGGCAGCTACCAACATGGCATTGAGGTGTTTGTAAAAGACTGGAAGGACAGCGGACTTGACTGCACATCATTTGCCAAGCTCGTTATGAAGGAAGGTAAAATGTACAACCAAATGAATAAAAAATAATATGTTTATGCGTAGAATAATAGTTCTCATATTAATGTCAGCGGTTATTCAAACTGTGTCAGCGTTAGGGTGGCACAATATAAACGTTGACCTTACAACCATTACAGCAATGGGTACTGCTTATGGTGTGGAAGGAGCCGAGGAAGGTAATACAGCTACTGCTCTTGACTCCATATTCCAACATTATAAAAGCGGTGGCATAGCGATGGCTGGAATCTTTGTTTCAAAGAAGAATGACAGGGATGCAATGCGTAATCCGGGATTGTTCGCCTCTGAGGAGAACTATTACTATAAGCGCATATACAGCTTGGTTAAAGACGGCATAATGCCAAAGTTCATTACCGTTGCTGCACAGTTCCTAAAATATCCTGAGAATGTTCTCTATTGGGGGCCTTACCTGCTCAAAACAACTTCAAATGTTGAAAACCTCTGTAAAGAGTTTGAGCTGATTGCCACCAATGGTAAACGGTCATTCAAGGACATTAAGTTTCTGGTTGTCAGTGATGACCTGAAAAAGTTGTTTGACCTTGCCCAACTTGGAAATGTGGATTGGAAAGCTTTGCTTGACAAACTTGGGGATTTTGGCAAGGACTTGTCAAAGGATGATTTGAAGGAAGACATGAAACATTTCGGCGATGTCATTGCATCCGCAGGACAACAGACTATAGATGCCAACTTGGAGAAGGCAAGCAAGATTGGTAACATATTCCATTCATCAACGGATTCCATTTGGATGATGTACGATAAGTTCAGAGACACCTATGAGCAAGTGAAGAATGGAGCAAATGTCAAAGACCTTCTTATGCAGGTTATAGTCACTCCTGATGCAGCAGGAGTAGCCAGACTTTTTAAGATAGATGACTACAATCTCACTGGATATATTACAAATTATCTAAAGGAGCTGAAAGGTCAGTATTATACACAAAGATGGTATATCTATACGGAAGATAGTGGCACAAAAGAAATTGCCTCATTTCGCCCATCAGCTCCTGCAAACACAAATAACGAGGATCCATGGACTGGTTGGATATACAAGTGCAATTATAAGAAAAGTTCAACTCCACCGTTTCCAACTCTTACCACGTCTGAGTATAATCAGTTAAGGACAGCTGCGGAGAATGCCACAGATTGGAATGTCAGTAAAAAGAACGAATATGAAAAGAATAATCCAGGGCATACAATAAGCTTGAATTATGAACAACGTTCTTATGATTATGTCCGTGACAAAAGCGGTGGCACCTTTTCACATTCGAAGCATTGGCGAGGCAGACACTTTTCTGTATATATGACTGTAATAGATTCATGGTACATCAAACAAGAAGTCTATGAGGAAACTTTCGACTCTCAGAGTATGGATAAGGAAACTTTTGAGGCGAAGCTAAAAGCTCGTTTGAACAGTTATAATGACAACTTAGACCCAAAAGATGAAAATTACGGAAAGGTCTATAAACTTGGCAGTGATGGCCCTCGTTTCTACACAATGGCAGATGAAAAGAAATTGGAAGGTTGCAATACTGTGTCTTTCGTTGCCAACTGTAGTGGTGGTGCCAATCTTGGCGAAGGTTCTTTCAACTGGAAAGAGAACAGCAAATCGCAAAAAGGAAGTCTGACAGAACAGTCAAAACAGTTTGCGATGGCAAACAATCCAGATCAATCTTCTGATGGCGGAGACAAGGAACTCTTGCAACAGAAGCAGCAATATACAGATGAGGTAAATTCTTTGAAGAAGCAAATTTCTGCCAACGACAAGAAACAACAGGATTTGATTGACAGGATTCGAGCTGCAAAGCAAGCCAACAATTATCCATTGGCAAACCAACTACAGAAGGAGTATGATTCTCTTGATGCAACAAATGCACAACTGCAAAACCAGTTATCTGTGGCTCAGAATAATCTCAACCAGACTAACCAAGCATTGACTGAATATTATAATGATATGTCGGACAATCTGGACGGACCCTCTCGCATACCATCCAATATGCGAGAGTTGCAAGCCATGTATAAGTTGCAGTGGCAGGATGAGGGAGAATGGGTTAACGGCAGTGGCGAATACACATTTGTCAGACATGCCTATTGCCCTTCTGCGAAAGCTAATGTCACATATACCGCAGTTCTGAAACTGGCTCGAAAGCCAAAGTATTTCCTTGGTATAAGAATCCACCGTCCAATATTGTCGGTTGATTTCACCCTGTCCGGCAATTCAAGTGCCGAGAATGTTGTGGAAGTCATGAAACTTGATATGAATAAGACAGAGAAAGAGCGTACTGAAGAAGTTAATAAACGACTGAAGGAATTGATGGACGACATGCCGGATTGCAGTATAAGCATCAGATATGAATATTCCAACAAGGTTGACACCTCTGATGATGAGTCAGATAATTCCATTCATCTGTTATGGGCAAGCGACCGACTTGACATTGCAAGGGATGTGGAATATCAGTTGACGGAGATTTATTCACAGCTTGTGTTCTTGGAACATGTTATGCAAGCAAGGCAGAGCCTTCTTGATTTTCTAAAACATCAGATTCTTGATGTTGTGACCAGAAGCGGGCGTGGAACCATAGCAGAGTATTGTTTACAACGATGGGAAGACGCAAGCATTGCGGCAATGAGTAAGACGAATAACGTGAAGAAAGACAGTACGACAGTTAATAACAATACAGGAAATAAATAATAAAGTTATGAGACGCAATATTATCAGATACATATTGGTTATGATTTCCTTCTTTTCTGTTCTTGGAGTTCAAGCCCAAGGTGATTTTACTTCACTGGAGATGATGATAAAGAACCATAAGCAGGTAAGAGGACTGTTGGAAGTGAGAGCAGCAGCCGAGCTTGGCGTTTTGGAATACCATAAGCTGAATGCCAAGAAGGTGAATGACTACAGAGTAGTCAACGATACCTTGGACAGATACCGAAGATGTTTCGATGTCGTTGACCTCATATTGAAGACTGGTGCAACAGCATTTCATGCCGTGAACGCTTCCCAAAGAGTGTCCGCAAATATCAGGGGTTACTGGAATCTTGTAGATACTTATACCAACAAGATACTTTTGCATGGAGCAATTTGGCCTTCCGACACAATAATACTTACCACAAGTAAGAAGACCGTTAAGGCAATTGAGTCGGAGGCTAAAGAGCTAAAGTCTTCATACAATGATTTTGTGCTTCTTGTCGGAGGAAAAAACTCACCCAAGGAAACTAAGGTGTTAGATATGATGGAATGCCTGGATAAGATAAACACTTCCATTGACAATATAGACAATTATATAGCAGCAGCCTATTTGGAATTGTGGGGTTACATGAATGTCCGTATGGGATTTTGGAAAAAAGAGATTTATCGAGCCAGAAGTATGAAGGAAATCCTTAACGGAGCCTATGGCGATTGGGTTAAAGCCCAAGCAAAGGCATACACCTGTTTGCAAGAGAAGAAAAGCTACCAGCCAAAACAGTCACTTGGCGGTGGCGGACTTCTTGGAGAACGACGAAGGAAAGATCAATCAATATAAATAATGTAAAGTGATGAAAAGAAGAACTATAATATATGTAATAATGTTGTTCGTAGCAGTTTCTACTGTAAACGCACAAAGTGTAACGTACATCCACGAGAATGACATTATGAACCAGTTCCTTACAATGGAAACTGGAGCAGGAGCATTGACTCCTGCTGCATATTACAATACGTTTCATAAATCGTATCAGAGGGATGCCAACGTAAGAAACAAGCTTATATACCGAACTTCTGTTATGGCAGCCGTCAATGAGGAGAAAGCTCCTGCTGAAAAGATAGATTCCGACTATGTGGCAAGAGCAAAGATAGAGGCTTTAAATATTGAAAGCCGTTCCAAGGCTACAGATATAACTTGGTTCTCAGAAAAAGCCAAAATCAACGGCAAACTCGAAATCTTCAATAGGAATATCAGCCGTATCGTTACAAGTGGCGGAACCTCCGAGGATTATAGAACTTGGAGAAACATCTACAACTGCATAGAGACAGCTATTAAGTACACCCAGGATTCATATCTTGATATGGGTCAGCGGAAGAAGGAGTTTCTTGCCATCTATAGGGATATTATCAAGCGCAACAATCTTTTGGTACAGCAACTTCAAGTATGGAGAGGAGGCAAAAGAGCACAAGAACTGCTTGCCAACAAAACCAAGATTCAGCGTATTTCATCCACTAAAGTTGTAGCACAAAATGCCCTTCGAAGATGGCAAACAGCTTTTGGTACAGATGGAACAGCAACAGGCAGATAAACAACAAGCAACTATAAAGTTTAATATATAAAAAGTTTAAAGATTATGTTTACATCACTATTATTGCAAGCCAGTGGAGCTGCTGGAAGTGCGACTGGTGGAATGGCTGATTTTGTCACAGACCTCTCTAATACGATAGGTATAGACCTGTTTGATGAGGATATTGACAATGTGGTTTTCCAAACCAATGAGTTTCTTTGCAATTCCGACTTCATTGGTTCCCAAGGACCATTTTGGTGGATTCTGCAAATGAGTATGGCATTGGGAGCGTTGTTTTCCATCATAGTGGCAGGTGGATTAGCCTACAAGATGATGGTTAAGAATGAGCCTATCGATGTGTTCAAGATTATGAAGGTGCTTGGTATTGCACTTGTCATGTGCTTTTGGTACCCGCCGAGTATGTCAGGAATTGGGGGAAACAGCAACGCAAGCATCCTTGATGCGTTGGCTTACATACCAAACTGTATTGGCAGCTATACACATGACCTGTATGAGGCAGAAGCCGAGCAGGTTAGTTCAAAGTACAATGAGTTGGCACCATTGTTAAAGAAACGAGACGAGAAAGTTGACAGTATTGCACCAGAAGGAAAGATTACGGCAGAAATAATCAAATCCGCACAGGCGCAGGATGTTACCAATCAAGTACAAGGTGCCGAGAGTACGGTTAAGGCTTCTACTTCTGCACAAAGACTTGCCGACAAAGCAACTTTTTCAGGAATCATTGTCGGATTGGATAAGATTGTCATGTTCCTGTCGCTTGTAATATACAAAATCGGATGGTGGAGCACGATATTCTGTCAACAGATATTGTTAGGTATGCTAACGATATTTGGTCCGATTCAATGGGCGTTCTCAGTATTACCGAAATGGGAAAGCAGTTGGGCGAAATGGCTGACGAGGTATCTGACCGTACATTTTTATGGAGCGATGTTATACTTCGTGGGATTTTATGTTCTTCTTCTCTTTGATATAGTATTAAGTGTGCAAGTGGAAAACCTCACGGCGGTAACTACATCAGATAGTACGATAACGGCATACGTACAGAATGCCTTTATGACATGCGGTTACCTCTTGGTAGCATCTGTAGTTTCTTTAAGATGCTTGAATCTTGTACCAGACTTGGCGGCATGGATGATTCCAGAAGGCGATACAGCATTCTCTACAAGAAACTTTGGTGAGGGTGTAGCTTCAACAGTAAAACAGAGCGCAATGGGTCTCATGCGATAATAATGAATTGTAAAAACAAAAACAATGGCAGTATTAAAGAATGTAGAAAACAAGATAAAGCTCGTAATGATTGTGAGCTGTCTGTTTCTTGTAGGCTGTGTGGTCATCAGCCTTGGCAGCGTTATCATAGCAAAGACTATGGTGGACGATGCGCATAAGAAGATTTATGTGTTGGACGGGAACGTGCCTATTTTGGTTAAACAGACAGATATGTCTGAGACATTTGACGTGGAAGCAAAGAGTGACATTGAAATGTTCCATCATCTTTTCTTCACCCTTGCACCTGATGACAAGTATATTCAATATACCATGCAGAAGGCTATGTATCTCATTGATGAAACTGGCTTGGCTCAGTACAATGCCTTAAAGGAAAAGGGATTCTATAACAACGTAATCGGTACGAGCACTATTTGCAGTATCTTCTGTGACAGTATAAAGCTTAACACCGATTCGCTCTCATTCACCTATTATGGCAGACAGCGCATTGAGCGTAGAACGAGTATCTTGATGCGTCAGATCATTACAGCAGGTAATCTTAGGCGTGTGCCGAGAACAGAGAATAATCCTCATGGAATTTTGATAACCAACTGGAGAACGTTGGTAAATAAAGACCTTGAAGAGCAGAAGAAATCAGATTATTAACCCCTTATAACTTCATAATATATGAGTTTAAAGAAAATCATAATCGGGGAACCGATGCCAGATAAGAACGACCCTAAGTATAAGGAGCGTTATGAGAGAGAGGTAGAGGCAGGACGTAAATTTGCCGAAAAGATAAAGTTGCCTTGGCTGTTTGGAAAAATTCAGCTTTGGGCGAATGACAACAGAAAAGCATTTCTCGTAATTGTCTTCGGTATAGTCATCGGCTGTTTTGCCTTGAACATATTTAATATGGTAAGAGCCTACAACCGTCACAATAGCCGTTCACATGGTGGAACAGCGGTAGAAAGAGTTGACTCTGCATTGCAGAACAATCGACATCACTTTAATAACAGATAAATATGAAAAAGATAAATTTCAAGCAACCGAAGTATATGCTTCCGCTTATCTTATACTTGCCAGTTCTCTTCGTTGGCTACATGCTCATTAAGACATTTCACACTGAGACGGCAGACACTACAGACCCTCGATTGAAGACTACAGACTATCTGTCAAGCGAGTTGCCTGAGGCTAACACCGATAGTGTCCTTGGTAGTAAGATGGACAATACGGAGGATATGTACGGCAAGATTTCAGACCTCTCTGGAGTGGAGAATGTTGAAAATGACAATGATTCTGTCAATAAGAAGCAGGATTATGAGTCTCGCTACAGTGAGAGAGAAGCAAACCAATTAGCACAGCAGCAAGCCGAGCAAGAAGAGAAGCGTAAGCTGCAAGCCATGCAAAACAGAGTTCGTCAGGAGCGTAGAAGTCGTTCTACATCAAGTAATGATTTTGTTGCACCAGTCAGCGACTCCGAGATAGCAAGAGTTCAAAGAATGCGCCGACAGCGCAATTGGGAAGAAATGGACAGAGACCTTTCCGGCAATAGTTCCAACAGCTATATGGCAGGAAGCGGTGGAAGTAGCACTGGAAGTTCGTCTTCAAGCATAAGTTATGATGAAGAAGGCAATCCTATATACAACAATCCTAATAGTGGTTCTTATAATGGGATGCCAGGACATGGCAATGGAGGTTCTACCAACAACCATGCAGAAGGAGAAGAATCTCCTGAAAAAGTTGTCAAGAAGACAAAGCAGACTTCAGATTACTTCAATACCATCGGCGGCAGCAATGAGCAATCTAAGTTGATTACCGCCATCATCGATGAGAATGTGAAAGCCGTTGACGGCAGCCGTGTGCGCCTTCGTCTTCTTGATGATGTAGAGATAGGCGATGTTACCGTTAGAAAGGGAACTTACCTATATGCCATTATGAGCGGTTTCGGAAAACAAAGAGTGAATGGAAAGGTTGAGAGTGTCTTCTACAATGAGGAAATCATAAAGGTAAGCCTTTCTATCTTTGATACGGACGGACTTGAAGGATTGTATGTACCTATTAGCCAGTTCAGAGAAACTGCGCAAGATGTAGTAAGTTCAGCAATGCAAGGAAGTAATATCATCGATAACTCTTCAACCACAGGCTCTGGAGGTATTAAGAACTGGGCTAATACAGCCGTTCAAAATGCCTCACAGAGAGTAATGAGTGCTTTAGGATCAGCCGCCAAGAAGAATCGTGTACGTTTGAAGTATGGTACAAAGGTCTATCTTGTTGACGAGAGTCAGAAGCAAGGCAAGAGTGCAAAAAATAACAGATAACAAAAAAGACAGTCAATATGAATACAATAAAGTCAAGAATGTGCGCACTTCTTATCATGTGCGTTTGCGTAGTATTGGGAGCCAATGCGCAGAAATCATACTATAACATGGAGCAGCTTACAGTGAACGAGAATGTATCTACCATCATCACAGCTTCCGAACCAATCAAGCTTGTTGACATTTCCACGGATAGCGTCGTTGGTGATAAGCCGCTTGACAATGTGATACGCCTTAAACCGAAAACAGGCAATCACAACGATGGTGACGTGCTTGGTATCGTGACTATCATCACAGAAAGATACCGTGTACAGTACGCAATGATTTATACAAGTAAGTTGCAAGAGGCAGTAACCGACAAAGAGGTGGAACTTGTGGAACGCAATGCCTTCCATAACCCAGAGGTAAGTATGTCAACCGTGGACATGGTAAGTTATGCCATGAAAGTATGGCAGAGTCCAGCCAAGTATAGAAGTACTTTTACTTATCAAAATAAGATGAAGATGCGCCTTAACAACATTTATGTAGTAGGAGAGTACTTCTTCATCGACTTCTCTGTAGAGAACAATACGAACCTTCCGTTTGATATTGATGAGTTGAGAGTGAAACTTCAAGACAAGAAACAACAGAAGTCAACCAATGTTCAGACAATAGAGTTAAAACCTGCACTTGTGCTTGACAGAAGCATCCGTTTCAAAAAGGGCTATCGAAACATTATCGTATTGAAGAAGATGACCTTCCCTAATGATAAGGTTCTTACCATAGAGTTGTCAGAGAAGCAAATTTCAGGGCGCACTATTTCAATGAATCTTGATTATGAGGATGTCTTGGCGGCAGATGCCTTCGATACACTCTTGTTGAGAGAAGAGTAATAACCATATAAATAGATGTATAATGAAGATTACAGATAATATAAAACATATCCCTACACGGATGATGGCAATACTTGTTATAGCCTTCGTCTGTGTAGGCACACTCCATGCACAAAGTCATGGAAACCATATTATGGTAGGTGTTGGAGGTTCATATCCAAGAGGTGTTGAAGCCACTATTGCCTATGAGCATGAAACAGAATACCATAGTGCCTGGGAATATTTTGCCACAGGCTACCTCAAATACGAAGAAGACCCAGAGGCAGGGCATATTACCAACGAGTCTTTTTGGCACAGCTATAATACATGGACTGTAGGTGCAGCCTACAAGCCATGTGTAAGCAGAGGTAGAAACCATCACGGAAACTTCCGTATCGGTGTAAGCGTGGGAAGCGACTTGGATAAGATGATAAGCGCAGGACATTTAGGATATGAGCATACCTACAACCTGTATAATGGTTGGAGTGTGTTCTTCCAAGTGAAAGAGGATTTTGTCATTCGTGGCAAGGACACTTTCAGAACTGGAGCATCCGTAGGTGTAAAAATTCCATTGTAAAAATCATAGATTATGAAATCATATTTGAAAGTATTGTATCAACCATTGTTGGGTCTATTATTGGTGCTATTCTTGACAACGGCACTCAGTTCTTGCGAAGACCATGAGCCGATAGACCCGAATGTACATATAGGCTACGTCCTGTGCGATGACCATAGTTGCATGGACACAACAACATATTTCAACCAGTCAAAAAGAAAAGCCGTTGGCGTTGTGTTTGCAGAGCAGACAGAAGAACATCCGGCACTTGTTGTTATGTTCAAGGAGGTGAACGAGATATTTTGTGATTCCATTGGCTTGGTTAACGGAACGAGTGGCGATGTTTCCACATTTGACGGATATTCCAACACAGTAGCCATGTATAACAGTTATGTCGAGGAAACTGGCAAAGGTTCACCTTTGGCTATGAAGATGATGGATTTCCATGAAAACGGACAAAGCGACTTCATTCCAAGCGTAGCAGAGCAGCGGTTACTTGTAGCTGCTGCAAGGCAGATAAATCCCATCATCGAGAGATTCGGAGGCACACCGATTGCCTTGAACGGAGATTGTTGGTATTGGACTTCTACGGAAGTTACAGAGAACGCCGGGCTACAGGCATGGCTTTGTTCTGCTGTAAATGGTGGAATACTGCCAACACCTAAGACAGAGTTACACAAGGCAAGAGCCGTTGTGGAAATACATTATCCAGAGTAATAATTAAAAAAACAATAGATTATGGGTGGTTGGAAATCAGCTATTGAACTTGTGCCTAAAATAGGCAAAGTCATGGGTAAAGCTTTCGGCGAAGGTGGAACTAAAGCCGTTGAGCAAGTTGCCAAAATTTCTAAGGCAGAAATGAAACAGGCAAAGGATTTGAGAAAAGCAGAGGGCGCAATTAAAAGCATAGGCAGTCCTAAAATTAATGTTTCTGGTGTAGATATTTCTCGCTTTTCCTATAAGAACGGAAAGTTTTGGGATTTGAAACACGCTAACACCTCTTATTCAAGAAAAGAATTTGCTCAATTGCAGTCACATTATTCCAACCTTTTCAAGGGTGGAAACAAAAGTGGATATAAGGCATGGGAAAGAACCATACCAAAATCAAATTTTACTCCTAAGTTCAATACTCTCAACAATGAGTCAAAAATTATAGGACATGGTAGTAATACTGCCGAAACTATTGCAAAGCAAAGGTGGTATCAGAATGTAGAGAACTGGAAAAAGGCAGGAAAGCTCGGAGTAGATGGTATGAACAAAACTGGCAGAGCTATTCATGGAACAGCCGAATTTGGATTTAGAGCAGCCAGAGGAGCCATTAAAAACTCTAAAGACCTTGCTATATTGGCAGGTACTGGTTGGGCTGCTTACAACATTTATAATGGGAATGGTATTGTAAAACCAGTCTTGGGAGCTGTTGGTGGTACTGGTGCCCAACAAGGAGGTGCTGTTAATATTGCAGAGCAACTTATTGCAGGAGAAGGTGCGCCACAACTTCATGATAATTTATCGGGGATGGTAACTGGTGTGGTAGGTGAAGCTGGTGACGTTTACTATCGTCTTAAAGACGGCACAATAGCCGTTGCAGACGAAGCTGGCAATCTTTATCAAGGAGGCAAGGATATGATAGCAGGTGCATTTAATGGCAATGGTATGGTAAACGATGGTAACGGCTATTATTCAGATCCGACAGCCCAACAATATCCAACGATGAGCCAAATGATGGGTCAAGGAAATGGAGTTGTAAATGGTGTAATGGGAGGAATGAATAATGCCTTGAACTCTGTTACTAATGGCAATGTAAGTAAACTGGACTTGGCAGGTCTTATAACCTCTGCATATATGATGTTTGGGCGTTTTGGATGGCTTGGTAAAGCTGCCAGTTTATTGTTAGGTGGCATGACTTTAAAAAATATCAATAGTCATCAACAAGTACAAGTTTCACCACAGCAAAGTAACCAACAAGTAGTTGGTGCCAATGCAGTAAAAGCTGCTCCTTCTTATCAAAATACAGCAGCATTACAAGAAGATGATGATGAGAACGTTATCGTCCGCTCACGAGGCATCTAATATGAAAAAAATAGCTATAGGAATATTTGCATTTGGAACAATGTGTGCTTTCACTGTTTTTGCAGTTTGTTGTCGATTGTCATTAGATGCAACATATAGTTTATCATTATATATAGTTTGTTTGGGAATGGAGTGTAGTTCACTCCTTCCCATTATTATAGAATACGAATAAAGACAAAATATGAATAAAAAGAATTATAAAGACATGCTTCTTGAATCAGAAAGTGGATTCATGATGCCTTTCTCGCTTTTAGAGGAAGAAGAATTACCTATAACACTTGGCTATGGTAAGCAAAAGAATCCTGCGACAGGAGAGGATTTCGACCATAAAGGAATTGATTTTGCTATACAAAACAAGCCTTTGTACGCTATAGCTTCAGGAATTGTAATAGGCATGGGCAATGAAGCCGTACACGATAATTATATTGTTGCAAAATACGGAAAATATGAAGTCACTTATGGTCATATTTCCCAAGCCTACAAAAAATACGGTATGATGATTAATGCAGGTGAAGAGATTGCTCAAAGTGGTGATTTTTTACATGTCAGTGTTCGTTTCGATGGAGAAGAGCTTGACCCAATGGAATTTCTCTCAATGGTTTGGGCAAACATCCAACAACTTGCTGCGATGGGAATATCTAAGCAGCCTACTAACGAGAAGCTGGGTGACAAAACCATCAATACTCATTATGACAATGATCAAGATGAAATTCTGATGATGATGCTGCAATATCTGCCGAGCTATATGAATGATTTGCGAACAGGCAGATATACTTCACCTTCACGTTTTGAATCTTCCCTGAGAAATATCTTCACACAAGCAGCTTCAAAGAATTATTTCTTTGAGAAGATGCCAAATGTTGGTAATCCGTTAGGGCTTTCCAATAGAAGTGCGCCATTGGCAGATAAAATTCAAAACCTGCTCATTGAGGACTTTCTTGGTTATATGGTTTCAAACCATTCCATTTATCCTTCAACTTGGGATGAGCAGCAAAAAAAAAACTTTCTAATCAAGCTACCGAAGACGGATTGATAGTTGACCCTCTGGAAAACATGGCTATCAATGTAGGCAGCTATGACGTAGAACGTGAAGCTTCTGTATATTTTGACACTTCTGGTTTGCGCTGTTGGACAAAGGCATGGTTTAATGGTAGAGACAAAGGCGAAAAGTCTATAGAGATAACTCGTCAACAAGCTATACAGTTCATAAACCATCAAATAGCAATGGACGATTGGTTGTCCCGTTACTATCCAAAGCAGATGACTGCTTATCACAAGGCGATTGAACAAGCTCGTCAACAGATTTTAGGTTTTTAATTGATTAAGTTATGGCACAAGGAAATAAATATCAAAAATTTTCAGAGATTGATTACTGCATCCGCCAATATTTTAATAAATACATGGCTTCTACAATAACCCAAGAGCAAGCAAAGCTCAAAGATGGACAGACTATAGATTATATGATGGAGCAATGCAAGAAAAGATGGAATAAGGATGGAAAATTGAACCATGATACCAAGACCTTTGTTAATGCGTTTCATAGAAATCTTGTAGCTCTTTATGGCAACAAACAGTCTGCGCAACTTTTGGCGTATGCCAAAGCTTATGTGAATAGTAGATATGAGTCATTGACAGTAGAGCATCTTGCCAGAAAAAAGGTTCCACAAAGTTCTGCTGAGTATATAGCCAAGAAAATGTTTTCAGAAAGTCTTATAGGCTTTGGAGCAGACCTTGCATCTAAGAAAGATGACCTTGGAGATAAAGTAAAAGAAAAAGCGGAAGAATTATATAAACCTTCTGCTTTAGAAGTTGGAGCAGGTTATGTCGGTGCTGCGGCTATCGACACAGCAATTACTGGTGGTGTTGGAGGCATAGCTACTGCGGCTACAAAAGGAGCAGCAGTAGCCTCTGCAAAAATGGCAGCATCACTTACTGCTAAAAACGTTTCAAAAACAATGGCTACAGATTTAGCTATACGAGGAGCCATCTATGGTGCAGGAAAAGGAATTGATGCCTATCTTGACGAAGACAATTACGGAAGTTTGGTTTTTGGAGACAAAGATGCAGTCAAGAAGATTCAAGGAGGAAGCTACCAATATAAAAAAGGAGGTACAGAATATATCAATTCCTTGAATGGTCAACTTAACAAGAAAATCAAGACTCCATCTTTAAATACAAGTTCTATCATAAAGAAAGAGAGCAATGCCTTATTGGTAGCCAATAAAGGAAACTCTACTAAACTGCTCAATACAATATCATCCAACTTCTCAAAACAATGTATTTCATTTAAAGAGAATAGTAAAATACCAGGTTGGATGTTAAATAACAGTGCCAAACAGAACAGAGCCTTGGCTTCATCCTTTTATGCCTGTGCAATGGAAATGTCCAAGAAGCAACAGCAAGAAAGAATGTTTGGTGGCAAGAAGATGACGATTCAACAAGTCAGCCAACGAGCTTATGACTACGCAAGAGCTGCCGATGCAATCGATAAGCATCACGCCCAACTGAATAAACGTGCGGGCTTTTCGTCAGAGACACAGAAAGCTTTGGATGATTGGGATAAAAACATGGCTATGATCAATGCGGTAGATGCAGGAGCGTCAAATCACAAGAAGACAAAATCCTATCATGCTACCTCTTCAGGAGTATCATCTTCTACAGGTACCAATTCTGTAACACAAAGTCAAGGTTACAATCCATATAGCCAACAGCCACAACAAGCACCCACTGGTAATGCTACAACAAGCCAAACCGCAGGTTGGGGAAATGCCTTGGAGCAAATGGGATTGAGTGGTTTTAGTGATGTCTCCAAAAACATGGGTTATGTGTTGGCTATGTTACCAGATATGCTTATAGGTATGTTTACTGGCAAGAACCCGAATATGAAACTTGAAGATAATTTCTTGCCTTTGGCTGCTATATTTGGAGGAATGTTCGTCAAGAATCCTCTTTTGAAGATGTTGTTGTTGGGATTTGGTGGTGCAAACCTGTTCAACAATGCAGGTCATGCTGCTCTAAAGGAAGGATATGCAAAAACTTCCAGAGCTGTGACCTACAAGACATATTCTGACGAGCCGTTAAACAAACGTATTTCAAATCCGGTCATGAAAGGCAGTTCGATGGTTACAACCATCGATGGAAAGCCAATGGTCATTAATATTTCAGACAATGCAGTGGATGCCTATGAGCGTGGCAATGTACCACTGAACACTCTGGCTAATGCTGTTCTTCAAAAGTATGATGAGAACAATGCTCTTGCTTCTCGCAATTATGAGTTGCATCATCAAGAAGAGAATGTAGAGCAGCAACGAGGTTTAAAGTAACACCCCTATGTTTTTTAAACATATATATATTAACTTTTTAGTAGAGCTGCCTGGCGTATTTCGTTGCGTCGGGTGGCTTTTTTCTTTTTACAAATCATGTTTTGTAGCTAAAATAAACAACTGCCGTTTTTTAACATTTCAAGCCGCAAATAAGTCTTTTATTAAGTTATTAATGTTAATATAAGACATATATTAATTCTTTTGTATGATATTGCTAAAAATGTATTTACTTTGCTGCTTGAAAGGACGTATTTAGTCCTTAAAAATAGTCATTTATAAAATATAAGATATTATCAATATGGCAATACAAAAAACAAAAGAACCATCGAAGGTAGATGCGGCTCTCCAACGTTTTGCAGAAATGCTTATAAAACGTATGGAGGAAATGCAGAAAGACTGGCATAAAGGATGGATTGGTGGCGGATCAATGTTTGGTCTGCCTCAAAACATTAGTGGTCGAACGTACGAAGGCAGCAATGCCTTCTTATTGTTCTTGCATACAGCAGAAAATGGGTATAAAGCACCTGTGTATATGACTTATGGGCAGTTATACAAAGAAGGTGCCCATGTACTGAAAGGTGAAAAAGCAGTTCCTGTTTTCAAATGGGGATTTTCCATTAAGGATAAAGACGGCAAGAAGGTAACGGAAGAGGAGTTTGATAACATGACAGATGATGAGAAAAAGGAATGCAAACGCCGTCCTTTTCTTAAAATCTATCCAGAGTTTAATATTGACCAGACAAATATGTCTGAGGTCAATAAAGAGAAATATGATACGGTGGTTTCTCAATTCAGAAAGACAGATGTGCCAACTATAACAGATGGAATGTATGTCAACAAGGCAATTGACCGTATGATGGAAAAGCAGGAATGGGTATGTAAAATTCAATATGACAAGGAAGAAAAGGGCGCATACTATAATCCTGCAAAAGATATAGTTGTCCTTCCAACTAAAGCCCAGTTCCGTATTCATCCTGATGACCCGGAAGAGTGTTTTAAGGATGGACAGGAATATTATGGTACAGCCTTGCATGAAATGGCTCACTCCACTGGTCACCCTTCTCGTCTTGACCGTCTGAAGCCAGCAGCTTTCGGTTCCCCAGAGTATGCAAAAGAAGAACTTGTTGCAGAACTCACTTCCGCAATGGTAGGTAATACCCTTGGTTTTGACCGTCGAATATCCGATAACAATGTGGCATATTTGCAGAACTGGACTTCCGCACTTCGTAAGGAGCCAAAGTTTATAGTATCTGTCATGGCAGATGTAAACAAGGCATCAAGAATAATTATCGAGAATATCGACAAGCAACGTATTGCGTTAGGGGAGAAACCTCTCGTTCAAGGTGCTCTTGATGGTGTTGAAGAGAAAGTCAAGAATGAACAGCAATTTGAAGAGATAAAGGCAGACCAAAAGAAGGAAGACCCAAGAGAAGCTATAGCAAAAGAATGGGATTCACTTGCAGAAAAGCCAACTGTAGAAATGGAGTCTGGCGATGTCCTTCCTGTTGAATACAACAAAGAAAACGACACCCTTGATGTTCTTATCACCAACGAAGCTGGTAAGCAGGAGGTATATAGTACTAACTACGACCATGATAGAAGCATTGAAGAGAATGTCGGTCATGTATGGGAAGAGCTTTCGAACTTGAAGCAATATCAAGCTAAAGAGGTCAAGGAGGAAACATCATCAGAAACTGCCAAAGACTTAGGCGATGGTTTGAGCAAAGAGCCAGAAATTGATGATAAGAAGGATAATTCTGTTCCTATCGAAGATGGAAAAGGAGGATTAACTCCGAAAGAATACTTTTCCACTCTTATGGCAACACTAAATGATGGTCAGCATGACGATCATACGGCTTTGGGCATCAAAAATATCTCTGAACTGAGAGATTATTTTAAGGATAATCATAATGTCAGCGAATGGGTGGCAAATGCAACCGATAAGGAAATCATCGAGGCTGGAGCAGATATGTTGCCTAACATACGCTATAATCATAAAGAAGGTAGAACCCTTTATGACATGGAAGCAGCCTATTCGAACATCAACGCTAAGTATGAAGATGTTTCTGATGACAGAACCAGGCAGATAGCACATCGTATCGACCAAGCCAAGAGTATCATCACGGCTTATCATACCAACATCGAGAATGCTCATGGTGAGAATTATCTCTTTGATGAAGAGTCTGCACATAAGATTATTCCAAGAGAAGAATATGCCAAAAGTGTGACACAAGAACAAACAGTAGAACCAACACAAGAAAAAATGGACGAAATATATTACTTTTCACATACATATCTGCAATCGACAGATAGTCGTGAGGAACTTGACAACCTTGTAGAGAAGCAAGACTATGACAGTCTTCTGTATCTTACCAGGGAGTATGATCAAGGTGACGCATTGTTACAAAGTCAGACCTATAAGAATGCTAAAAAGTTTCCGGGCGATGACATCCTCGCTGAGGATGACAACTACGCCGTTGTTTACAACAGTAGCCTTGGTGGCACTTATGACCTCATGCGCAAGGTCACTAAGCAGGACATTATCGACAACATAGAGAGATATGGACTTGAAAGTGATGCGTCTGATGACGTGAAGAAGGTGGCATACGAAAATGTTGCCAAGCAGTTCAGCGACATAAAGAGTAAGATTCCTGCTTTCACCATGCCTAACGAAGATGTTTTATATTTCCAGTACAACCAGGAGAGCAATAAGATAGAGGTTGGCACAACCACTAACGCAGGTCTTAAAGTTGACCAAACCTTTGACTACGATGTTGACCGTACTCTTGATGCCAACTTGGAAAATGTGTATGAGCAGCTTTCTGAATTGCCTGAATATCAACAGGCAGATGAACAGGAAGAAGATTTGGATGAAGAGTTGGAGCCAGAATCTCTTGATGAGAATATTTCTCAGAATGAAGATTCAAAAGAGAAGTTAGAGCAAGATAAGGCACAGATAGCTAATAAGTTTACAGATATGCCTATTCCTTATTTTACCATGCCAAATGGAGAAAAACTTGATTTCCATTACAATCAAGACACAAATAATATTGTGGTTGAGAAGACAATGGATAATGGTGAAAAGAAGGACGTTTATCAGCATCCTTATAATCATGAGCTAACTACCGCCGAGAATATGAGCGACATTTATGCCGTTATTTCCCAAAAGCCTGAATATCAAAAGGCAGAAGAAAAGGAAAATGTAGTAGCACATGAGGACAGTAATGTTCAAACCAATGTGGAAGGTCTTGCAGAAGACATTGCAGAGACTGGTGTGCCTATGGAACAAGCCGAGAAAGAGGCAAAGACCATTGTTGATGATAAGCAACATGAAGACTTTCATGTGGAAGAAGACAAGAAGCAAGACCAAGCAAAAGCTGAGAAGGAACAAGCCGAGAAAGAAAAGCAACAGCAAGAATCTAAGAAGGACGAGGATAAGCCTTCAAAAGGTGTTGCTCACGCAGCAATATTGCTTGGAGCTTTAGCCGCTGCAAAAGCAAATGACGGCGTTTGGATGAACAAAGAATCCAAGAGTAATGCAGAGTTTATCTTTTCTCACACCCCTGTCACTGCATACAACAATATAATGATGAACTTGCAGTCTGACCAAAAGGGCTACCGTACAAACGTCTTCACATCGTTCAATAATGCTCAAAAAAATGGTGTTGCCGTAAAGCAAGGAGAGAAGGCTACTCCATTCAACTGGACTCAGTGGGATTATCAGAACCTAACTGATAAGAATGACATTATCAGCAACAAAAAGTATGAAAAGTTGTCGGATGAAGAAAAGAAGATGTATGGCAAACACGCTTCTCGCCTTACTCAGTACATCTATAATATCGACCAGACAACTTATCCTGCTGTTGGTGGTGACCAATTTGTGACCCTTTTAAAAGAGAAGGGAGCACAACAGGAGAGTTTGAAGCCTTCTACTTCCGCAAGCTTCTTGAAGCAGTTTGATGAAATAAAGGCAAAACACCCAGATGTAATTGTCATTATGAGGAAAGATGACTCCTATGAGATATATAAAAGTGACGCTAAGAAAGCGGCAGAGGCTACACATTTGCCTGTTACCAAACAGGAAATTGAAGGTAAGGAGATAGACACGGTATCTTTCTCACATACAATGTTGGATGTACATCTGCCAAATATCATCCGTGCAGGTCATCGTGTTGCAGTTTGTGACCAACTGGAAGACCCTAAACTTGTAAAAAGTGTTCCAGAGGGCAAAGCTGTTCTTGACAGAGCTTACTCCACAGCAAAAGCTGTAGCGAAGCAGGAGGGTATAAAATATGAGCGTGTTATGGTGATTCAAGATGCCAAGTATGACAAGACAGATGACAAGATTGAAGTAAGCGGCATGATCGATAAGAGTGTTGGAAGCGAACGCCTTGCTGCTTTACAGAAAGCCAACGACATATATAGAGCTGTCGTTGCTGCCACTGGTACAGAGAATCGTCTTGATCGTTCTGGCAGAAACAGCCTCCTTCCTGAAGATGATGCCAAGCATGAGAAACTTGTGCAAGAACTTGCCGCAGGTGTGCTTATGGCTCGCCAAGGACTCCCTGCAACACTGTCGAAAGAAAGCCAGAAACTTATCCCTTATTGGGAGCGTGAGTTGAAGGAAAACCCAAAGATGGTTGGTGTCATCGAGAGGGATGTGAACAATGCCGTTGAGACTATTGACAACTTGATAGCAAACCGAAAAGTAGATTATAAGGCTATCCGTGGGCAGCTTCCACCTAAGATGATTACGGATAAGGCAGAGAACTATTCGTTAGCCGCAGATTTGGCGAAACTTCCAAGTATAGATACGAAGGAAGTTGTAGTCATAAGAGACAGAAAGGCTAACAAGGTTGATGTCATCCTTCCGGCTGGTGCTTCTGTAGAAGCTAACAATGAGGTGCCAGGAATGCGAAAGGACAGAATTTCTATCGCATTGAAGAAAGAAGGCTTTGATGAGGTGAAGTTCTATAATGCAGGAGGCTCCTTAGGCTTGAACAAGCCCAACAATTACTTTGAAGGAAAAGATGTAAGTCTTAACCAGTTGAAGCAATATCAGCTTGTAAACCACAAGACCATTGAGGTTGCCCAACAGCCAAAGCAGGAGAACAAGGTTGAAATAGAACATTTCCGAGCTATCAAGGATGACTATGGACGTTGGGCATTCTATATCAAGCCAAAGAATGAACCGCAGTTTTCTGTTTATCCACCCAAGGAGCACATGAATAAATATTTCAGTGTGCGTAACACTTCTGATGAGAAAACAACACGTGCGGCTTTGGCAAACAAATGGTATGAGGTAGCCAAGCAGTTTCCAGACGTTAGAGTTGACATCGTTAATCCACATCCAGCTAAGGATATAGATATGAGCAGGATTGTCAATCCAACCATTACGAAGTCGGCGCAAGATCCTAAAGTGAAGCTTGTTTTTGCCACTATCGATGGAGAACGTCACCATGCACCTGTCAACGAAACGCAGTGGCAAAGAATGTGGCTTGCTGATAATATGGCAGAATACAAGAAGGCTGTTGCAGCCGTTGTCTTTGAGCCTGTCCTCAGAAAAGGCATGGAGAGTCAGCAGTCACAAGGCGAGGTCGTGAAGGAAACTGAGAAGGTTGAGGTGAAGGAAGCACCTGAGCCTGAGCCAAAACAAGAAGAACAGGAGAAGCAATCCACATCACGTGGATTGCATATGTAATAGGTAGAACAACAGAGAGTGAGCCGCAAGGCACACTCTCTTAATCAAAAGTATATATGTCAGCAGTAAAAGAAGCTTTTTACGAGAAATATGCACAAGCAGCCATTGACCAACAAATTAAGTATGGCATTCCTGCCTCTATCACCTTGCAGCAGATGGCATTGGAAAGCGGTTATGGCACATCCGACCTGGCAGCCAACTACAATAATTATTTCGGTGTGAAAGCAGGTAGCAGCTGGAAAGGTCCCACCATTATGAAGGTGGATGACCACAACTATCCGGAAGCATTCAGGGTTTATGGCAGTGTAGAGGAGAGCGTGGAGAACCATTCTAAAGTACTGATGGCTTCACGTTACAGAAACTGTTTCAAATACTCTTCTACCGACTATCAGAACTGGGCTGTCCAAATCAGGGCAGCCGGTTATGCCTCAGACAAGACCTATGCCCAGAAGCTCATCAATCTTATCGGTGAGAACCAGTTATATAAATATGACCAGATGGCATTGGAGCAAGCCCGGCAGCGAGGCGTAGAGATTGGATATATGAGGAACGGCAAAGCCCCTTCCACTCCAACCTCTGCCCCTTCCAAGCAGTTGCTGAATCCTCTTCAGGGAAACTGGGCTTTGCCTATAGACTTGTCTAAAGTTAGACTTAGCTCTGAATTTGGAGTAGAGCGACCAGGACATAAACATGGTGGGCTTGATTTATCTACAAAAGGTCAGAACTTACCTGTTTTTGCAACGGAAGACAATGGAAAGGTTACCGCAGTAAAACCCAATAATGGGGCAGCAGGAAATATGGTCACTGTGGAATATAGTCGACAAGATGGAACAAAGTTTCAAACAACCTATATGCACCTTTCTCAAATCGGTGTAAAACATGACGATATTGTAAATGCCGGACAGCAGATTGGTGTTTCTGGCAATACGGGACGAAGTTCTGGACCACATCTGCACTTTGAAACCAAAGTTCTGAAACAAAATGGTGAATGGCAGAGATTCAATCCGGCATTATATCTTGCAGAACTGGAGGTAAGAGGCAATATGCCTGTTGCTCTTGACAAAAATGGCAAAGATTACCTGGCAGAAGCTCGCTCATCCATGTCTTTGGGAAGCGGTCAGGCAGGAAGTCAATTACAGCAAGACCAAAACATGAGATTGTTGGCAAATATAACCAATTCTAACGACCCGAACAAATGGCTTGCCTACCTAATGCAGCAGAATGGAGAACAAGCCACTGGGCAAGATATGTTCTCTGAATTGATTTCCTCAATGTTCAAAGCTGCCTTAGGTCTTGTCATGAAGATCAAAGCCGATGAAGTAGCCGACAAGATGGCTAATAACAATTCACAAATAGAAGCCAATGGTCAAACCCAAGAGGATAATAATGTAGTGAAACGTGACAGGGAAACTGTAGATGTGAAAGCATTGCAGCAGAGGGCAAGCGTAAACTTTGACACAGAATGCCCTGAACAACAGCAGTCCAACGGACAGCGTTTGGCTTAACTATACAAGTGATAATAATATAAACATATAAATATTAAGACAATGATTAAATTGAACGCAACAATTTGCGGAAACATAGTTAGTTCCGCAGAAGAAAAGACGGCAAATGATGGCAGTAAGTTTATATCTTTTGCCATAGCAACAGCAATTCAAGGTAGTGACCAAACAGTTAAGGAATTGCATATTAATGTCTCAGCACCTTTTAATGCCGAGACGATGAACCACTATTCTACTGGTCGAAGAGTCACTGTTAATGGTGTTGTACACATAAGAAAGAACCAAAATGTTGAGTACTGGAACATGCGCACCGACAAGGAGGCAGAGTTTAATGAATCTACAGTACCTGACCGCTTGGAGGGAAGTATGGAGTTCTTGGGTAAGATTGGCAAGAAGGGTATCGAAGACCGTAAGAGCAAAAAAGGTAAAGACTTTCAGACTTTTTCAGCTTTCTCTTCTGACAAGAATGGAGAGAACCGTGAATTTACATGGGTAAACTTCGTTGTTCTCAATCCTATCCATGCAGACTATTTCGCAGCTGAGAAATATGTCGAAGTACATGGTGACCTACGCTTGAATGTTTACAAGAGCAACTTGCATATAGAATGCTCAGTAAAATCTGTTGCAGCTTGGGATGTTAGCAAGAAGGAAGATGGCACAGCAGCGCAAGCATAGCAGTAAGCACCTTATCATATCCTTTGGTTATGTAGTAGGGGTGTTGTCACTTGGAACCATAACAGCAGCATATCTGTTGTTATCCAGGAATAAATAGTTAATAAATTATGGAAATGGCATCAATGAATAGTTGGTGCTATTTCTTTCTTGTAGAAATAATTATGGCAAAACAAAAGACAAAGAATATTATGAACCGCTTTTTGCAGGGATGGCAACAAATCTTTGGTGGTGACAGACAGGAAGCAGTACAGAACAAGTTTAAGCCATTTCCTCAGAACCATTATTTTCGTCCTGAGGAGTTGGATTATCTGTCAAAGAACAGTAACTTGACCACAATCGAGAAATGGGCAGTAGCTACTGGCAAATGGGCTTTTGAGCAAAGCAAGGATAAATTCTCCGACTGCAAGTATGCTTCTGTAAAATGGCAGGATGGTCTTATGGCAACATGGGTTGACGGAAGAATCATCCCAGACACACCAAGCAGACAGGCTGAGAAGTTGGCTCTCCTAAAAGAAGAAGGTTTCGAAATACCAGATAAGTATGAGAAGGTTATCACCAATTACGAGGCAAGCCGTCTTGTGGGCAAATATTTCCACAATGGAAATGATGTTGTCAAGGTGGAAGACTACGATAAAGGTCATCTGATTGGCGATACTCCAAAATTAGTGTTGCGCCGATGGGATGACAACTTCATGGAGAAAAGTGAAAAGATGGAATATGCCGATTTCAAGAATGAGATTGGCAAAAGTTTTGTTGTCTTGAACGATACCGACATAAAGAAATTTGAAAAGCATTTGAATAATGTAGAACAAGGCAAGAAGCAATTTGCCAAGGTTCTGAATTACATCCGTGAATCTTATCCACCAGTCTTTGGTGGGACTCTGCCTTTGGAAATGCAGAAAGTGCATGAAGTCAAAGCTTTCGATGGTAAGGTCATACCTGCATCTTGGTCTTTGTCTGACGGAATCACATTAAAGGTTGGCGTTTATACAGACAACTCCAATAAGAAAGACAATGTGATTGTCAATGAAGACAACGCTCATAAGTATAAGACTATTTTGGACACATTAGGTAAGGTCATCAAGCAGGAGCAAGAGAACGGCATTATCTATTCGTTGGTATCTGTCCTTGGAAATGATGTTGGCGAGAACAAAATCTACGCAAAGGAGAATAATTCGGTAATTTTCCCTGCCAACGAAGGGAATGTTAATGCGATTGTTGCTACAAAGGATGGCAGAGTCATACCGTTCGACCTCAATACCCATCAAGAAGTTCCTTTGGATGCCAACGAACCAGGATTTTTACTTGTCGCTATGCAGAGTGAGGGCAATATGGTACGTCAGAAACTGCGTGATACTATAAGCATCCCTAAGATGAAGGACTATATAGAGTCTATGAGGGATAAGGAGGAGTTGCTTTCTGGTGACTGGGATTTGATACCTTCAAATACCACAGTTGATAAGAAGCTTTGTGAAAAGGAAAGATACGAGGAGGAGTTTCATGCCTATACACATAGCTCTTACTCTATGTCACCTGAAGACCGTAATGAAATGATTGCGGACTTGGAAGCATCGTCTTTAGCATTTCATACGGAAATGAAAAAGATGATCGATGCTTACAACAGCCATTCATATTCATTTGATGAAAATGACGTGAGAAAGTTGGAGCAGTTAGATGCCATACTTGGCTTCAATAACAATCATCAAGCGGTACGTCACCACAAAGTAAACCAACCCCAAAACCTTACAGCCAACGAAGCGGCGTTAAGAGATGCCCTTGTGGATAAAATGAAGAAAAATGGTATGGATGTCATCACTGATGCCGATGAAGCCTATAAGGTACATCAAGAAGCTTCTCATGAAGTGAAAGAAATGGGAAGTCGTGTCTTTAAAAGAATGGATGCGATAGGTAAAGAACTTCAAGGTCGAACACTTACAGATTCTCAAAAAACTGTAGTAGATGTATTTAGTGGCAAAGCCAATAACATTTCCTTTGTTGCTAAGAGAATGGATGGCGAAAAAACTATAATGATGCGCCAAGGTAACGAGTTGCAAGCTGGAACAAAACATAGCGTTTTTGTGCATTTCAACACGAAAAAGGGATTCATTACTTCTGACGATATTCTACTTATACCAGAAATCATAGAGAAAGGAAATGTAACACCTTCTACAAAAGGAAGACTTGAATATAAGTATATCAATCCTTCTGACAACACAACATATAAAGTTGTAACAGAAGTAAAGAAAGGTCATGAAATTTTTAATGATTTCTATACAAATAAAAAGGTTCGTCCGTCTGTCACGTCCAGTCTCAGTAATGAGGCAAACACGAACTTAATCGCACACAACAACAACGGTCAAACCTTTTCGGATGCAAAGGTACAACAAATTGACGAAACGACCAAGAAAGATGACCATAAATTAAATGAGTTTAAGACTTCTAAAGGCGAAATTTGGGGATTCACTACGGATGGCAAGATCTATCTTGACCCAAGTGTGGCAAACGCCGAGACTCCAATCCATGAGTACACTCATATTTGGTCTGATGCCATTCGTGAGAACAATCCTAATGAATGGAGCAATATCGTGAATTTGATGAAAACGACTACCTTATGGGCGCAAATTAAGAAAGACTATCCGGAATTGAAGACCGAAGATGAAGTTGCTGATGAGGTATTAGCTACCTACTCTGGCAAAAGAGGTGCCGAAAAACTCCGTAAGGAAATGTCTCGTATGACCAATCACGGCAACATGACAGAAAAGGCTGCTGCTGCAAGGTCTTTGGGACGTATGGAGCATATTTTAAATAGATTTTGGAAAGCCGTTTCCGATTTCTTGCATATTCATTTCACCTCAGCTGAGAATGTAGCTGACCGACCGTTAAAAGACCTCCTCGATGGTATTGACCCACGTGTTTACATCAAGGGCGACAAACGAATAGGAAATGGAAAATCCGTAGATGTCTTGCCACTCAGAGAACAGAGAGGACAGCAAACTTCTGAAACTCGATTTATTGATCCTCTGCTTCTCAAAGCAAAGACAGATGGTAGATGGCATACCCAGGAGCACATGGAAAAGAAAGTATATAAAGAATATGGCTCCATACTGGCAGCCTCCAAGGGATTGACTGTTTCAGATAACGGTAATGAATTTCTCCCTATGGATATGAGCGGACATAAATATTCAGGAACAACAGCAATGATGTTGAATATAGCAAGTCGCAACCATGGATATGAAGTTCCTGTCTTCCTCAACTTGGCTACGATGAATGCCAACGGTATTCGTGTAAATGAAAATGCTGTAGCTATTCCGGTTATAACAAAGAATGGCATTGAGAATGTCTATAACATTGATCAGACAGATTATCCGATGAAGCATCCTCAGGAGTACAGTAACATGAAGCTCAACCAAGTTCTTGAATCCCGGTTATCATCGGAGGATAAGGATGCCATTGAATCGTTGGTAAATAACAATAGATTTACCACCAAAACATCCTTTGACTCTTCTGTTGGTTCCGCTTCCTATTCCGCTATTGACAACACTATACATGTTGCGCCTGTAGGAGAATATGATAATAAGGATGGCTTCTTGCAAGACCTATCCGAGGGGTTAGTTATGAGAACAAGAAAATCAGAGCCTGTATCTTCAAGATTTGAGAACATTCTCAAAGAAGGACTGATTGTACATCTTGGCAGTGGACTTGTAGGACAGAAGTATGGCTATGATGTTGGTGAGACTGCTGGTAGCAAGTTTTGGAAGGAACGATTAAAGAATGACCCTAATTATACCAAAGCTGTGCTTAAAGCTGCCGAGAAGTCTTCGGATAAGATTATCGACTATGTTGATAAGCTTCAAAAAGGTCAGAGTCAATCGTCTAACTTGGATATGCGTTCCACTACCCCCATCGACATTGATGTAGATGGCAACGGCATTGTTGAAAGTGACGAGAATCTTGCACCTGATAAGAAGCAAGGTGCGGGTGAAGAGAAAGACAACAACCAGGAAGAAAGTCATCATCAACAACGACGCTTTCATCGAGGTATGTAAATAATAAAGGCTATTATACCATTGACAGTTCAATTTGTCAAATAGCGTAATAGCCTTTAGTTCTTTATAGAAGGGATTAACTACGACCAACAAATAATATCGTCAAAGAATATTATCTGAGCTTCTTTTTGCACATTGAAGGATTGCCATTATTCTGCATACATCTTCTATTTTATGATTCTGATTACTGGGATGGTGTTGCCGGAATACTTGCATGTTCCTATCTGTTCCACCTTGCCTTTAGGAGCAGTGATAATCTGGTCATTCACGTAGCTGTCTGTTCCATCATTCTGAAACAGCACTTCGCCTAAAGCACCTATATCAGATGAAAAGTCTTCCACATGCGCTACTGCGCTGCCGTCCTCCAACACTTCATCCACCTTGAACTTTGAGATATGAAGCGTTTTAGGAGAAGACATCATGGTAATCTCTGGGCTACTCTTTATGTCTTTAAAAAAATACAAAGAACTACACATGCTCAAACATATCATCACCACAAAGAAGATGACGATAAAGCTACAACCAAATTTTATTATCTTTTCAAACATAGAATTTACTTCCTTAATTATTTTCTATAATCGTATATCTTTATAAATCCTCCCCATTGGCATGATTGTATTCGTTATCATAGAACATACAAATGTAGTACTCTCCATTAACTCTTACAATTTTGAACCAAACAGGTTTCATAAGCATCAATTCCGTGCCTATTTTTATTGCTGTATTTTTAATTTCCTTCTTTGTTTCTTCTGACGGATTTATTAATTCAGCCTCTGTGTATTTGCTTAACAACTCATTAAGTACTTTCTTTTGTAAAGCCAAAGTGTCGGCTTTCTCCATATTGGGAACTTGATAAAACAAAGCCTCATAGCTCTTATTGTGAACAGTCATTTCGTAAGATATATCTTCTTCATCCGACAAAGTGAATTTATCATGCGGAATGTACCGTTTGTTATTTTCAAATTGGCTCACAAGGTTATTGAAACGTATTTTTATTTGGGCTTCATCCACTGTATTATTATCAGCAACCATGATTCTATATACCTTATTATTGTTGGTGCGGATATATACATTAACATTACACCCATTGAATTCTCCTTCCAAGAACTCATTTGTACCTACTTTCTTTGGAACAAAGCCTTTACTTACCAGTTTTTGTTTCATACTTGAAACGGTTCCATCAACTGGTATGCCGAGGAACGTTGTCACGTCTTTGTTTTGTGCGAATGCTGCAAATGATATTGTCATTGCTATCATCATTATAAATATTCTTTTCATCTTAAATAATATTTTTTTAAACGACTATTCAAATTATTTTCGTTGGATTTTTCCAACTCCACAAGGTTGTTATCCCCTTGTGGTATATTTAGAAGTTCTGCATAAGTTGAAAGAAGAGATGTTCCTATCAATTCTTTCATAGATTTGCCTTGCTTTTTACCTTCTTTACGTAATGCCTTAATCAAAGTCTCAGGAAGCTGGACAGTTAGCGAGACTTCTTTTACTCCTTCTATGAGCTGTTTGCGAGGTCTTCCCCAATTATCTGGCGATTTCTTTTTATTTACCATTCCTAAAATAGTTTTGTGTTAAACAATAATTTAAAGTCCTGCCACTTTCACAAGCAGCAGGACTAAAACAATATATTCATATTTGTCATATGAAACAATCTTGAACCTTATAATCTTTAAGCTTCAAGAGTTTTTCTACAAGCTTCTATCAAGAAAGACTTCAACTCCTTCTTATTCATGTCTCGTAGGTTTGTCGGATGGAAATGTCCACCTACATAACCGTTGATCCAATCAGGAGTACACCACCATTTTTCAACATCGGCAATTGGAGCACCAAGCTCTGAGGCACATTTTTGCTTATCAGTTATGGTTGGGTTTTTCCATCGCCACAAAGTTACGTCTCTTGCATTCTCAGAGGATGAGAGTTCTGTAAGTTTAGTAATATCCTTATTCCATTCAGAGAATACATCTTGATAACCATTCGAAATAACTTCCTCTGACATTTCTTCATCGTCCAACATTTCTTCGGCAGTAGGTTCTCTATCACTATCTTCTTCATACCACCAAGCAAGAAAAGCTGCTGCGGTTTCTTCTGTATCTTGCAGATTTTTCTCAGAACAATATATATTATACTGTTCTTTTACGTCATCTGGCAAGAATACAGAAACTATCTCTTTAGCTGAGTATTCGCCATTGATGTAAGCATCGAGCATTTCTTGCTCGTCAGCAAACTTATCTATTGTCTTTTCCATATCTTTTTATATTACATGTGCATACCTCGTGCTTTGTTCTTTTCAACAAGTTCATTTTGAGCTTTCACCATTTCGTTGGTATAGCTCTCTTCTGGTACATAGGATAGATTGTTGTCCTTATCAAATGTCCAACATCCATAAAGTCCAAAATTGTACTTTGGTAACTTATCAGTTTCTTTCTCCTGCTTCCAGTTCTGTTCATCACCTTCAACGACTCTATAGCCCTTAGAATCTGAAAGATCAATACCAATTGTTATCACGTTACCATCTGACACAACAGATTGAATTTTGCCTTCTGAGAATGTCTTCTCGTCAATATAAGCCGATAGGTTAGTTTTCAATCCATTGAAATTGTTCATAAGACAATCCGCAGGGCATGAAAGAATACGGTTAGTATCTTCGTCCATCTGATAATAAGAAGACGGTTGACCTTTAAGCTCTGTCAAAACAACACCTCCACTAAGAAGTGTCTTTTGCTGGCTTTTACTAAAATCTGAATAGTCACGTACATTATCATAAGGACGATAAAAGCCAGTAACCACACCGTTCTCTTCCCTACTCATCCAAATGGTAGCCTTCATTGGATTATCATTAGAGTCATTCTTAGAAGATGACAACAGAGGTGTTTTCTCTCCAGACAAGAGTCTGTTCATAATTGCCTCAGGAAGGTCATCTATCATTTCTTGTGAAAATCCCATACGCTCAAAATCCTCGTAAGGAATCTCGTTTTCTGTAAATTTCTTCATGTTTCTTTTTTATTTATTTTGTTGTGGATGCAAAATTAAGGCTTTTCTTTAATGAACGTGTTAAAAAACAAATATATCTCCTATATTAACATTTTAAATATAAAATGTATAAGAATAGGCTTAATTTATATTATTAATGTTAATATAAAACATTTATTTTTTTTAGAACTATTCCTTGTATCTATTATTGTATTTTTGCAGCTTAATAAAAAGGTATATCAATGAAAAAGATTATTGTTCTACTATTGCTTTTATGCAGTATGGGAGTACAATCCTCATTAGCAATAACTGAGGATGACATAAAAGATTATTGGATTGACAAGTATCTAAGTGTTAGCTTTCCGCTGAAGACAATAAGAATAAATTCATTCTACGGAACACGTGCTGACCCTTTCAACGGTCACACCAGGCAACATGGAGGTCTTGATTTGGCAGCACGTTATGAAGAGGTGCTTGCCATGTTCGATGGCTATGTAAAGGCAACTGGCTATGACAGAGGTTCGGGGAAATATGTAACCATGCAATTTGGTGATTATACCGTTAGTTACTGCCATTTGTCGGAGATTTGGGTTGAGAAGGATATGAAGATATATGCCGGGGAACCTGTAGGTCTCAGCGGCACTACCGGGCGAAGTACAGGACCTCATCTTCATATAACAAGCCGACTTAGAGGGAAACTTCAAGACCCATATAACCTGCTGGTATATATACGAGATACTAAGCAAAAAGCCGTCAAAGCTCTGCATTTGGACGAGAAGAAGATAATGACTCCAACAGAGTTCTTCAAGGAATATGCAAGTATAGCAATGCGGCAGCAGCGCAAGTATGGCATTCCATCTTCTGTTATTCTCGCTCAGATGGCATTTGAAAGCGGATGGGGAAACAGCAATCTTGCACAAGCAGGTTACAACTTCTTCGGAATCAAAGCTAACAGCCGATGGTTGAGGGAAGGTTTGCCATATAGTGTACATAATGATGATCGTCCGAACGAAAAGTTTTGCAATTTCAACTCGCCAGAGGAAAGCGTTGAATACCATTCACGCCTTCTTATGAGTGATCGTTACGCACGATGTTGGAGATATGGCAGCAAAGACTTTCATCATTGGCTTTTGGCTATAAAAGCTTCGGGTTATGCAACCAGAAGCGATTATGTTGAAAAATGTGAGCGTATAATATTGAAACATAAGCTATATCTGTATGACGATTTAGCTGAAAAAATGTAGTATTTATAAATAATAAAAAGAAAATAATGAAAGCAAAAACTTTAATGATGCTGGCTTTATGCCTTACAGCAACGGCAGCTAAGGCACAGGTGGTTTATGGTGATGACGAAAAGAACTATGCAAGAACTACAGGTTCTTCAATGCCTATGTCAGTAATCAACCACAATCTTCTACAGCAGCCATCTATTTCTGATGGAAACACACGTTTCCATCTATCAGGTATCGGAGACAACTGGTTTGCCTCTGTGCAAGCTGGTACATCCACTTTTCTTGGTTCGCCAAAGGGATGTGGAGACTTTTATGACAAGACAAAATACACCATGGTGTTTAGTCTTGGTAAATGGCACTCTCGTTTCTTCGGAACACGTGTTGTGTACCAGGGTTTTCAGTTTGCCAATTTTGACAAGGAATCTGTAAGTTATCAGAATTATCATGGTGATTTGATGTTGAATATTTCTTCGTTCTACAGAACCACCTATAACCCTCTTCCAAAGTGGAACGTCATTCCCTATGTTGGTGCTGGTATCATAAGAAACAGCGATTTACACAACAAGCCATTTGCCATTAGCTATGGTGTGATTGGAAGCTATAGAATGTCAAAAAGAGTCAGTTTGTCTGCTGAACTTGGAGGAACGAGCACATTCCAAACCTTTGATGGAGCTGGCAAGGACAAGCATTTTGGTGACAATTTGTTTCAAGCAAGCATCGGCTTGACTGTAGGCATTGGCAAACTCGGATGGGAAAAGAAGTCATCAAAGTGTGTTGGTATGTTACCAGTGCAAGATGTTACAGACCTCACACCATTTCCTCGCAATGATTATGAAGGCTTGCGAAGACTTAGAGAGCGAATGAACAACGGTGAAACAACAGTTGACGAGCGACTTGCCAAGTTTGACGCACCAATATTGTTCTTCTTCAAGATTAACTCAACTGAACTTATTGACAAGCAGCAGTTGGTAAATATCAAAGAGATTGCAGGAGCAGTAAATGAGTTCGATCTCAATCTAAGAATTGTGGGAGCCGCTGATAGTAAAACAGGAACACCAAAAATAAATCGCAAGCTGAGTATTAAAAGAGCAAAATATATAGCTAAGCTCCTTGCCAAAGCAGGTGTGCCAAAGAAAAAAATGATTGGTGTAAGCCAAGGCGGTATCAATCTCTACAAGCCTTACACTGCTAATCGACACACTTGTGTTATAGTGTATAAGAAAGACTAATTATAATATGTAAAGTTATGACTGAAAAAGAATTGTTTAATAGCATCTATCCAAAACAGGAAAGCTCTGGAATTATATATGAGAAGGACTTGCAAAAGTCTTTCTCTATTCTTATGGGTAAGGTGTATCTTTGGATGACACTTGCCCTTTTAATAACAGGATTCACTGCTTATTCTGTAGCTCAATCAGTATCATTGATGTCTGCAATGTTTGAACATCCATTGATGGTATTTGGAATATGTGGTGCCGAAATAGCTTTGGTATTTATCATCAGTAGTAGAATAAAAAAACTGGGCTTGACACAAGCCACTATCCTATTCATTCTATACTCTTTGCTTAATGGCGTGACCCTGTCATTTACGCTGCTGGTATATCAAGAGGCAAGCATTGCAAAGGCTTTCTTTATAACAGCAGGAACCTTCGGAATAATGTCCTTATATGGCTATACTACCAAGAAGGATTTATCTTCAATTGGAAAATTACTGTTTTTCGCATTAATCGGCTTAGTTATAGCTACAATAGTCAATCTTTTCTGCAAAAGCAGTGGATTTGACTTAATAATAAGCTATGCGGCAGTAATAATTTTTATTGGACTGACAGCATGGGATTCTCAGAAAATAAAAAAGATTCTTATAGAAGAATCCCAATATGGAGTTGACGAACATAGTCAAAAGATAGCACTATTAGGAGCTTTAGAATTGTATCTTGATTTCGTCAACCTCTTTATTTATATACTCCGAATTTTGGGTAGCAAGAAATAACATTAAATAAATAATAACGAACATGGCAACAAGAAAGAATACAAATCCAAGAGCATTGGACATAGCTCCTCAGCTCCAAAACACGCTTAATGCCAATGGTATGCAAGCACAGATTGCAATGACCCCAACAGGTGAATATCAGTTGGTAACAATGGCTCACAATACATCAACACCTCGACGTTATACTCTCAATGATGCTCAATTGGAGGCATTAAGGAATGGCGGAACTAACGTATGGGATAAAAAGGCTTACGAAACTTTTGTATCAATTGTGAGAAATGACTATTATATTCCTGGTTCTTGGAATGCTGCACGTAATGCTAATAGCCCTGTAAATATGGGTTTAAATGGACATCGACTTAATCCTGGAGAATATGGATATAGAGGAGAACGCCCATTCCACCCTTTTGAAGGTGCAAGATACGGACGTTTTGATAGTTTCTTGGATGGATTCAGAGCATTTGGAAGACATGGTTATCATGCAAGAAGAATAGATGACCGTCCTTTCTTCGCAAGTAGTGCACCTGTTGTGATGGATAGACCTGATGGCAGACTAAAGCCTGGAGAATTGAAGACTGGTGATTACGGATTTTATGACAAAGGAAACCAGCAGCAGGATTCTTTGGCTAACATGAAGATTGATGCTAAACCGAAACAGTTGGTTCGTCCAAAAGGACAGGCGTTGACCTTGGGAGAATACCTTAATGGCTACAGTGCAGAACTAACCTTTAGTGGGGAAGGATTCAACAAGGTTCTCTCTTCTCATGGCATCGTTATCGATAAAGAGAAGAAAACTCTTACAATCAAGTGTGACGGTATCAACAAGGATTTACAATATGCGTTGACTGACGAACAATTGAAAAAGATCCTCAATGACAAGCTGAGATTCACTTCTGGCGAGGGTAAGCACAAGATGGTTCATAACAAGACTGCTCCTAATATTAGTGAGCGACTTGATATTATCAACAATGTCATTTCCAAAGACTTTTCAGAGAAGATAACCAAAGAGCATCTTCAAAGCAAGGACTACATTAATATTAAGTTGAAACCAGAGATTGAACAGGAGTTGAACTTAGGGCATCAACAAGCAGCATCCTATGCCAAGAACATCGATGTCATTGATATTGACATGAAGAATATGCGTCAAGATTACAAGACTGGCTATATAGACAAATGGAATAGTATTGGTGTTGTAGATGGTAGAAGTTTGGATGCAAGCCAAGGGTTCTATCTACCAGTCAAAGATGGTCGTGCCGTTTCTGTGGGAGAGATACAAGCCTACCCTACGAATGACGGTCAGAAGACAACATTCCGTATGACAGCGGTAATAAACAATCAGTTGATGAGTCACGAGATTAGCAAAGATGACTATCTGAAGTTTATCAACTATGATGACGAGTATCGCTTGAAGCTGTTTGATAAAGTCTTTGATGAAGTGAAGATAAAGAGTGCATCAAATGGTCAGATGCAAGATGCTGTTAGGTCAAAAGGAATTGACCAAGCAGAGGGCGTTGTCACAATGAAAGGAGATTATAGTCTTGTAAATGCAAATACTTCCGCTGCCATTACTGGAGCTATGGCATGGAAAGACCAAATCTCTGGCAATTATCAGATAAATGTTCGTACCGATAAGGATGCAGGAATGTGGTCATTTAAGATAACAGAGGCACAATACAATGCTTTCAAAAATGGAACAAATGAGGATAGAGCCAAGATGTTGACCACTCTTATCCCTTTTACTGATGAGAACAAGCAGAAGATGCAGATTGTTCCAACAAGCAGCCTTCATCAAGATATGCGTCAGCAGTCATTCAACAATAATGCCAATATCAGCAAGGTTATAGATGATTTGCATAAAGCCGGATTTGGCACCGAAGTCGTTAAGACGGTTGGTAAAGAAAAAGTATTGTCTGAGGACTTAGTATCTGCTCATAGAGAGAAGCCTTCTGTAACAGAAGGCAAGGTTGTTCATTATGGTAACGAAGCCATTAATCTCAATGACTTACGTAATGCAGCAAAGATTAACCTTATGGGTGATGCTGGGGTAAACGGAGAGTCTTTGAATAATCTCAAAGAAAGCAAGGAATGGAAACGTAGTGGCGAACATGGTCGTGCTACAACTATTGGTGATATTTCTGTGGAAAGATTGAAGGATGAGCAAGGTAAGGTTATCGAGGGTAAATATAAGATGTCCGCAGTCATTGACGGAAACGTAATTTCACACGAGATTAATCAGAAAGACTTCAATAAATTCCTTGCTGTGAATGACTATCAGAGAATGAAACTCTTTGATAAAATATTCCCTGAGGTGGAAATGAAGACTAAGCCAGGACATGGCTTCAACTTAGGTGCGGCTATTCTTGCTGCCGTTACTACTGGATTGGATGTTGCTGCGGGTCTTTCGATGGCAGCCCCACCAAGACCTAAACCAGACTTCTATGAGTCAAGGGCTGTATTTTCTAAACCAGGTGTTGTATCGCCAGAAGCAGTTGCAGCTGCAAGTTATGCAGCTGAGATAGGCGAAGACCGTGGACATGGAGAAGGTAGAGGTATGGGCGTTTAACCCATACTTCTTTTCTCTTTATATTTAATATAATAAGGTATGAATAATAACTCTATTCAAATATTTCAGACGGTGGCATTGAGACCCCATGTATTACAATACGTCATTAATGAGTTTCCTGCCATCTGCCTAAGCATTGCCGCTTTTTGGATATATGTATTTGGCAAGTTTATGTGGCACGAATATTTTATCTATGCCGCATTGTTTTTGGTTATATATCTGTTCTGTAAGTTACTGTCATTGTTGCGTACAGAATACGTTATAACATCGGAACAAATAATAATACTTCATGGAGTATTATCACACTCAACAGATTATGTTGAGTTGTATCGTGTTGTGGACTACAAGCAACATCGTTCGTTGCCACAACAGATATTTGGATTGAAAACCGTCACCATTTATTCAGGTGATAGAAACAATTCAGTGGTCAACATGATAGGTATTAAAGAAGCTGACGATGTAGTGTCTGAAATAAGAATGAGAGTTGAATTTAATAAAAGAAGAAAGGGGATATATGAGATTACTAATCGAGTTTAGAGCTGTAATGCTCTGTTTAGCTATAGTGTTGTCCACGGCTGTATGCCGTGCTCAAATAAGTGGAACAACCTCTAATCCTGGTCAATATCTTGCTATAAAGAAAGGTGAGGACAATATTCTTAGCAAGATTACAGCTCAAACAAATTATCGAAAGAAGGAAGCAGGTATTCAAGCAGAGCTATCTGGAACCACAGCAAAGATAAGAAATTGGGAGCAACAGTATAATAAATATCTAAAAACTACAAAAGGGTTTGCAGATAGAATTGTTGCTGATTGTCAACTCTACTTAGAAGGTGTGCAAACATTAAACGCCTTATGGGAGGTTTCTGCTGCAAAGAAAATCAATCCACAAGGTGTCTTTGCCACAATGTCCATGAATAACCTTTATATGGAAACAGCAATGCAATTCATTAAAACATATCGCTCCTTAAAAAAAGTATGTAAGAAAGGTGGCGATAAAAATATGCTGAACGGTGCAGAAAGAACACAATTAATATGGAATTTGGAGCGTGAGCTTGAACAACTTAATTCCAAGTTAAGAAGATTGGCTGTATCTATATCTGTGTTCAGCTTTGAGGATGTTTGGAATCGTGCCATTGCAGGCAAAATAGACAAGTCAAATGGTATGCTTGCCCTTGAAGCAAGAAACAGAATGCGCCGAGCAGCAACTTCTGTTGCAAGATATTATAAACTTAAACAGAACAGTAAATCATGGGGATGGTAAATAAATTCTTTTATATGATAGTATTGGCAGGACTGATGTCTTTCCTTCCATTAAAGACTTATGCCGGAGAAGACGTAGTGCGTGCAGGATTGTTCCTTGATTACGCAAAGAAGGCAAAAAAAGCTTTAAAATCACAAGATGAAGTAATGTCACTTAACCTAACTGGGCACATGTATGTCTCAGACCAGACGGAGAAGGTAACAAACTTTCAAAGAGAGTTTGATAACTATCTGTCCAGTTTTGGTGATATGCTTACTTTAGCTGCAAGCATTTACGGCATATATTACCAGGTTGACCAAACTCTTAAAAATCTTAAAGAGTTAAAATCTGTCGGTGTTTCATGTCCAGCTAATGTACTGGCTGTAGCTTTGTCACAGAAGAAGAATAATATCTACAAAGATGTCATTGATGACGGCATTCAGATAGCTGCCGATGTAAAGCAGATTCTACCGCTTGGATCATCGAAAGGAAAGAACCCTAAACTTACGGAACATCAAAGGATTCAAGTCATAGCCAATATCAACAATACATTGGTAAAGTTGAACTATAAGCTAAGAAGGATGAACAGATTAATCCGCTATACATCTTTGCTGGATTCTTGGTACGAGCTTCGTGGAACACCAAGAGGAACACGGTCTATGAAAGCTATTGTTGCTGACTGTAAAAGAGGATGGATAAATAAAGCAAGAACAGCGAATAAAATGAATACAAAATAATGGAAGAGTCAAAAGAACTACAGGGAACATACACCCTTTTCCGAGCGACAATCTATGTTTCTTTGTTGCTCGAATTTTTTATGTATGCGCTTGACCCAACAGCTTTGGATTTCTTGGGCGGCGTTATCACCAACGTACATAGCCGACTTGGGCGGCTATCCATGTATCAGTTTCTGCCATATAGCAAGATTGTTACAGTAATGTTGGTAATCATCACCTGTATAGGTACTAAAAACAAGAAACAGATAGAGTTCGATGCGAGAAAGATGGTTTTCTGGCCTATCTCCATCGGACTCGTTTTGGTAACAGTTTCTGTTTTTCTTTATAGTTGTGATTGGAAAACCAGAGTTTGGTTGCTGAGAACCAACATTTGGCTTTATATGGTAGCATCTTTGATAGGAACCATATTGATACATATCGCACTTGATAATGTCTCAAAATATTTCAAGGATGGAATGCTTAAAGATAGATTCAATTTCGAAAATGAGAGTTTTGAGCAGACAGAAGAATACGTTGACAACAAGTATTCTGTTAATATACCGATGCGTTACTATTATAAAGGAAGATTCCGTAAGGGATGGATTAATATCATTAACCCTTTCCGTGGAACTTGGGTTGTGGGTACTCCTGGTAGTGGTAAGACATTCTCTGTCATAGAACCATACATCAGACAGCACAGTGCCAAAGGCTTTGCCATGGTTGTGTACGACTATAAATTTCCAACTTTGGCTACTAAGCTTTACTATCATTACAAGAAGAACCAACAGCAAGGTAAAACGCCCAAAGGATGCAGGTTTAATATCATCAACTTCGTGAATGTTGAATATTCAAGACGTGTCAACCCGATACAGCAGAAATACATCAGTAATTTGGCGGCAGCCCAGGAAACTGCTGAGACACTGATTGAATCTTTGCAAAAAGGACAGAAAGGAAGTGGCGGTGGCAGTGACCAGTTCTTCCAAACATCTGCTACAAACTTCCTTGCCGCTTGCATATATTTCTTTGTAAACTATGGAAAGAAACCATACGACGAGCATGGTAATGAGCTTGAAGCACAATATGAAGAAGACCCAGACACGCATCATAAGCGACTCACTGGACGTGTATTTGCAAAAGGTCATCTTGGTGAGAAGGAACACATTGTTGAACCTGCTTATTGGAAAGGCAAATATTCGGATATGCCTCATGTACTGTCGTTCTTGAATAGAGATTATTCTGAGATATTTGAAGTTTTGGAAACAGACCCTGAGGTTTATCCTCTGATGGCTCCGTTCATGACAGCGAAGAAGAATAACGCTATGGAACAGTTGGAAGGTATGATTGGTACACTTCGTGTTCAAACATCACGTCTTGCAACGAAAGAGGCATATTGGGTATTCTCAGGCGATGACTTTGATTTAAAAGTCAGTGATCCTAAGAATCCAAGTTATCTTCTTATTGCTAATGACCCGGAAATGGAGAGTATCATCGGTGCATTGAATGCCCTTATATTGAACCGCCTTGTGACACGTGTGAACAGCGGTCAAGGTAAAAATGTACCTGTAAGTATTATTGTTGACGAGTTACCAACTTTGTATTTCCATAAAATAGATAGATTGATTGGTACTGCCCGAAGCAACAAAGTTGCAGTAACATTAGGCTTTCAGGAATTGCCTCAGTTGGAGGCTGACTATGGTAAGGTTGGTAAAGACAAAATTATCACCACTGTTGGCAATGTAATCAGCGGCTCTGCTCGTAGCAAGGACACTCTCGATTGGCTATCAGGAGATATATTTGGTAAGGTGGTTCAGCTAAAGAAAGGAATCACCATTGACCGTGACAGAACTTCCATCAATCTTAATGAAAACTTGGATAGTCTTGTTCCGGCATCTAAGATTTCCGACATGGCATCTGGTTGGATATGTGGTCAGACAGCAAGAGATTTTACTGTTACAAAGACAGGTCGCAAAGGTGCTATGGACATTCAAAAGGCGGAAGAGTTCAAAACTTCCAAGTTCTTCTGCAAAACCAACTTTAATATGGATGAAATAAAGGCAGAGGAAGAGGATTATAAGAATTTTCCTTTACCTAAATTCTATGATTTTGGTTCTGTAGATGCAAAGGAACGTATCTTATATAACAATTTCAATAAGATAGACCAGGAAGTGAAGAATATGATAAAAGTTATTCAAAGGGAATTTCATCAAACAGAGAAAACCCAACAACAAAAAGCATCATAATTAGAAGAAAAAGAGAGGAAGCGTTTCTTGGAAGTGTTTCCTCTCTTCGTTTAATTATATATAAAAAATTGCAGATATTGCTTATTTTCTTAATAAAAGCATTAACTTTGCACTCTATTCTAAAAAGTTATATATATGAAAAAGATAGTTATGTTAACAATGTTGCTTGTATCTGCAAGCACATTCATGATGGCTCAGACTCCTATTGAGCAAGCAAGAGAAAAAGCCAAGGCTTTGATTAAGGGAGGTGTAACAGACATTAGCAAGATTCTCCCTAAACACGAATCTGATGATGAAGAAGATTTAGATGATGATGATGACGATTCTACAATAGACCCATTAGAAGGCAAATCGGAAGAATACATCCGAGGCTTTAATGATGCCAGACGAAAGACTTATGAAGAGCAGAAAGCTTCATTTGCGAAAGCCGGTATAGACTTCAATCAAACAGCTCTTAGTAAGCTCAGAATGGATTCTGTTGGCATCTATGCTAACATAGATAACAGTCTTGTTGCTATGAAGCATGTTGATGCTGACGAGAACAGGGTTACAATGAATGATTTCGCCTCAAAGTGGTTACTTGATTATGATGGCAAAACTTCTCCTTATCAATTTTCGAAAACTGCCCAATTCCGTGTTTATTTTACACACGAAAGAAATAGCATATCAGAATATTATAAGATGTTTTCAAGTGACCTTACTATAGATGATTTCATTGTCTGTAGATTTAAAGTAAAAGGTAACAAGCGTGAGTTCATTGGAGCCAGAAACACTTCTGCGGTTTTGGGTGATGGTCATGCAAAATCCAAAGCAGAAGCTGCCAAGGATGTAACGGTTTCAGTGAAGAAAATATCAGATAATGTATATGATATGACCGTTAAAGGAGAACCTGGAGAATACTGCTTGACATGGAATGAGAAAGAAGCAGCATCATGGACAGTCTTTGACTTCACCATTAAATAGAATTGTTTAAGGGATGCTGCTAATCGAGCATCCCTTAAACAATTCTATATAGCGGTAGTGTAAACTGAACTGTGTCACGGCTCTGATTTTTTATTATTTCCCTCTTATTTGTGTGCAGATTTCATATCTGCATGCAAATAAGAGGAGCCTTTCACAGGCAAAGTTACATAATCTTGAACCTATCTCCAAATTTTATAGCAAGTTGTTGTGATATCAGTGCCCAATTAGACAGGGGCATAGTCCATTTCCCACTAATGTCTCGATAGGCAAGATACACAAGTTTTTCAAGTGCGGTGTCTGACGGGAACACACCCTTGTTCTTCGTTACCTTGCGCACCTGACGGTGATAACCCTCAACCGTATTGGTTGTGTAGATAAGCTTGCGGATTGCAGGGGTATACTGGAAGTATTCCGTAAGACGCTCCCAGTTGTCGCGCCAGGATTTGATTACTATAGGGTACATCTCGCCCCATTTTTCATCAACCATGTCAAGCTGTGCCAATGCAGAATCCTTGCTTACAGCACCGTATACGGTCTTGAGATCCTTCAGAAACTCTTTCTGATGCTTGCTTCCTACATACTTGATTGAGTTACGGATTTGGTGGACTACACATAGCTGAACGGAGGTTTCAGGGAATACACTTTGGATGGCGTCAGGGAATCCCTTAAGACCGTCTACGCAACAAATCAGAATATCACGTACACCACGGTTTTGAAGGTCAGTCATAACATCAAGCCAGAAGTTAGCACCCTCACTCTCAGATATATACATACCAAGAAGATCCTTGTGACCAGACTTGTTTATACCTAATACATTGTATATTGCACGAGTGACTGCACGACCCTTATCGTCCTTTACCTTGTAGTGAATGGCATCAAGCCAGCAAATGGCATAGACGGGGTCAAGCATACGTGACTTCCAGGCTGTTATTTCTGGAATGACACGGTCGGTTATAGAGCTGATGGTTTCGGCTGAAAGGGTTGTGTTAAACTCACGCTCAAAGTACTTGCTTATATCACGAGTGCTTGTACCAAGGGCATACATGTTGATGATTTGATCTGCCATACCTTCAGCAAGAATGGTCTCACGCTTCTTGACCGTTTCAGGTTTGAAGGAGCCGTCACGGTCACGAGGCGTTTCTACTGTCACCTCTCCATACTTTGTCTGTACGGTCTTGCTCATCTTGCCGTTACGACGATTGCCAGAACTACGGTCAGCACTATTAAGGTGGGCATCCATCTCACCTTCTAAGGCTGCGTTTAGGATACGTTCTAGCATAGGAGCCAAAGCTCCGTCTTTACCAAAGAGTGCTTCACCGCTACGCAGCTGCTGGGCTGCTTTCTTGTAGTCTATTTCCAAATTGTCCATATTATAAGAACTGTGTTAAACTATTATTATTATAGCCTGACACAGTTTATTTTACACTCTCCTATATAGCGAGTATTATCAGTAAATTTCTATTTTAATATAGTCTGTATTAGGTGTTAGACATACTCCATAAAAGACATCTTCATCTTCATCAGTACCGACCATATATTTTTTATAAGAGATAAAATCTGGTAAATAATTACCTCCAAATACCATTTCTTTAAATATATCTGCATTTGAAATTTGTCGTGGAATCTTGAATTTGCATCTAACCCCATCTATCACATCTGACAAATAACCTCCTTCATCAACATATTTTTTCCATCCTTTATAAATCTGTGAACGGAGACTACTTACATCAACAAAACTGCCATGGGCAGGAACTACGGGAAAATGAGCTTCTATCATACATTCTGCGACTGATATATCTGACCAATCCATATCCTCCAAGAAATCATTTTCAAACCATTCCCCATAGAATGAACCAAAAAATATTTTTACCTTATACATTGTATATCATTTTAAAGATTATAAATTACCATTCGTATAAATCTTCTTCTATTTCCTTTTTGTAGTTTTGAATAGATTGATGATACAAGGCTCTGGCAAGAGTCCAATCTTTTTTAGAGTATGAAACCTCACCTAAACCTCTTTGGAAGTCTATGACATAACTATCATCATTTTCTTCAACAATAACCTTATCATGATTATATTCTAAAATCTTATTATTTACCATCATATTTCATTCCTTTGTAAACATGGTACAAAACATCATCATTCCACATCTTGTAGCCATGAGAATGCTCACACTTGCCATCTGAATAGTTAAGGCTATAAATGAGTATTCTACCCCACACATCACGAACATACACTTTGGCACAACCTTTAAATTCTATAGAGACACTAAAGTAACCTTGTTCAAAACTAAGAGACATATACTTATTGATAAGTCGCTTAGGCAGGATTTTATAGTTTTCTATCTTATTAGCCATACGTCTTTTCATGCTTCTCCTCCTTTCCCGGTATTGAACATAATATTATAACTAACAATGGTGTCCTCAACACCTGTAGCAATACCTGTAGCATATGCAAAGGTGAAGACATCCCGAATGCTTTCTTCCATCTCTTTCGGAATTGGGCGTTCTCCATTCTCTACTCTACTTTTCTTGTAGTTCTCCCATTGCTGACTACAAGTCTTTGTTGCAATATCTTTAGCAGTTTTCACCACTCTTTCCAAGTGCTGCTTAATTTGTTCATTTGTCATATCGATACATTTTAATTTTTATCATTTGAAAGAGACAATAAGCTTTTCTTTATTGTACTTCTTCATACACACAATTGGTATGTTCAACCAAATTTACATCCTTGGTAATACGCTGTGCCAACAGTTTCAAAGCAGGAATATCAACAAGTGCAAGCATCTTATTAATATGCGCCTTTACATACAGCAACGTATTTTTAAGAACGTTTTTCTTCTTTGAGACCATCTTGTACAAACGATATACTTCATCGTATTGCTTGTTCTTTTCAGAAAGCTTCTGTTTTAGGCTCTCATTCTTCTCTGATAGCTTCTTTATACGCTTTTTCAAAGATTTACGTTCGTTATTTCCTCCAAGTTCATCAAGAGCTTCTGTAAGTTCCTCTATTTCCTTACGCAGCTCAATATTCTCAGCCATTACAGAATCATAACGTCTCAGAATAAACATCATCTGATGCTCAAATGGAATATCATTCTTTCTTTCCATAATCAAATCTGCTTTAAAGGGTTTAACAATAAAATTATTCTGGATTTCCTGATTCATCTGCCTTTTTAAGGACTTTCCGTTTCGTTCAATCCGAGATTTTTTTTAGAATCATTCCGGCATAACCGTCATCACCTAAGCCTTTTTACGTGCTTTAGAAGATGGCAGCCCAATAAGGCAGTAAGCCAAACAATCGGTAGAGATTTTTTGTAGAATACCCAATCTCTGATTGCGGAAGTCTGCTGCAAAAAATCTTCGCCGATAGGGAGAGCATCGACTGGTGTTTGGTGTCTGCCTGGGCTGCCATACCTTTGCACTTAAAAAGCTGGCGGTGATGGTTAACGGTACAACCTATCCTGAAAAATTGAGGTTGAACACAAGGAACGGAAACAGAGTTATAGATACAATTATATCCTAAGATACAAACATCACTTTCTCTTTTTCCAACAAGAAAGATTCCTGGCGTCTCGCTTATTGCGTTTCTTATACATACGATGAAGTACAGAGTATATAGCTAAGATTCGCAGATAGTCATCATTCTGGACTCCGTAACTATTTTTATTATCTACTGACAGAAAGAATGTGTATCTTTTCCCTTCAATCAAGAACTGGCAATTTTCGAGCTGTCTATTTCTTGTGCTAAAACCAAAATACTTATAATCCTTCATGTCAATACAATAGAAGTTTACTCTAATACCTCTACCTTGCTTTATACGAAGTTCCTTAATCAGTCTTGCGATGACTGTTGCGCACTCCAGGCTGATATATTCGTATCTTTCTGCCTTAGGCAAGTTAACTGCTTGTCGGAATATCTCATCTGGCACTTCCAGTACCTTTCTTATTGACTGTCTTCCTTTTCTTACTTTACTCATAATAGTATTATTTTTCTGTCAATGTCGTAAACCCTATAATGGTACCATCATTACAGCATGGTTCACCAATATCGTTACATAGATTTAGTAACGTCTCTCCTGTCAGTTTGATTCCAAACTTGTTGGAGTTGATCAATAAGTTTGGGATAAGTAGCAGTTTACGATTGTAAACCACTACTATGCCAACATTAATCTCAATTGCCAACTTGCCGTAGTCGAAGGCAAGCATAGATGGTGAAATGTCTTCTTTCATGCTTCTCCTCCTTTCCCAGTATTGACCATCATGTTATAACTAACAATGAGGACATCGATACCTGCATTCTTAGCTACACTTACCACTTTACATAAGTGCTTTATTGTCTTTATGTCTGTCATAACTATTTACCTTTTAATAATACACATATTTATATAGCTATATTGTCTGCAATACATATAGTTGTATTGTCATATCTACAACAATACAACTATATGTATTTAAGTTAAGCAAACTATATATATTGTCAGCAATAACACTATCTTTATTGTTATATATTAAGCTATATATATTCAAGTAAAGTGAAGAATACTTATAGATAACAATACATATTACTATATTACTATATTACTATATTGCTTACCTTTTTCTCTTCACCTTGTTCTGCGGTCTCATCATGTGCATAGCCATAAGCATACATCTACGTTTGAAGGCGAGTTCGTCTTCATCGTCTTTCTTACCCCAGCCAGTTCCAGGACCACCACCTCCTCCATGAGACTCTGCTATAGCTGTAGCCTTATCAAGATAACCCAAGAACAGAGCAGTGGCTACTGTCGTAATTTCAGTAGCATTCTCTGCCATCTGCTCGAAGATAGAATCATCCAAAAGAACAGAGTTGTATTTGTCAAGTATTCTTCTTTCGTCAGGAGACATATTTGCTGTCATTTCGTTGTATTTCTCCATCCTCTTCATAGCATCGAAAGCAGCGAGATTGTAACCAAACGCCTCCATTTCCTGCATGGCGTTCTTGTTATACTCAGGCAGTGCTGTTTGAAGTTTCTTCTTCACCTCCTGGTAGCGAGTTTCCGTTTTTGAGGTCTGCGCATTCAAACTGTCGAGCTTTGCCTGTGCCACACTAAGCTTGCTTTCCTTGTCAAGAATCTGAGCCTTGACATCTTCAAGGTTCTTAGTGATGGCATCCATCTTTCTGGCAGCTTCCTCAGCTGAGATCTTACCAGAATCACGGTCAGCCTTCAACTTCGCAATTTCCTTCTCCAGGTCTTCCTTATAGGTTTCCAGATGCTCTATCATCGTACTCAATCCCTTGACTCTTGCAGAGGCATGCTTGATTTCCTTATTCAAAGAATCAATGGTCTGCTTCTGTTCTTTGATTGTTTCCTCGTTCTTCTCGATAGCATCATCAAGAACAATTTTAGTATCAAAGAGCCTTTTGTTTTGCTCCTTCAACTCCTTTCTAAGTTCCTGATGATACTGTTCTGTTGTACGATGCTTGGCTCCTGTTTCGGCAATTGCGTCACCACGTTCCAATCCATAATTAGCATTGATTTTTGATATTTCATCATGGAGTTTCATCATACGTTTTTGGTATTCAAACTTTGAATCAACTTCTCCAACCATAACCTTTTTCCATGACAATTTCTCGTCTTTTGTAATAGGAAGAACTGTACAATGTATATGTGGATTTGTTTCGTCTAAATGTACCACAAATGCAGCAATATTTTTCTCTCCAAATTGAGCACTCATGAAACGATACATATCCTTAGCCCAGTTTTCTATTTCAGGCATTCTTTTGATTGCAGAATTATTTGCGCCATGTTCTAAATCTACAACTTGATTTCCGAAAGCCAAACGGTGCATTTGCTCCCTGGAGCCACCTAAAATAAAATTTGCTACTGTTCTACGGTTTGGGTCTTTCCCCTTTTTTATTAATTCTTTATTTGGGTCTTTTATTCCACGTTGCCAAAGGATTGTTTCTATTCGCCTCGGAATAGAAGTAGCCTTGTCAACAGGCGTGACCTCACCGTTTTTTATTTCAAAATTTAGACGTTCACGTGTCGGATCAAAGTTATTCGACAACCGACTAACATAAGCCCCATTGGATGCTACTCGTAGATGTTCGTTACTCTGTGAGACTGTCATTCCTGCTCCTGCACGAACGTCCATTACTTGTTTTGCCATAATTATTTTTTTTGTTAACTGGGGGGTAGAGTTCTTAGGGAACATCCCTAAGCCTAATTTCATCATCGGCTTGCCGCACGATAGTCCTCGATTTTCGAGATGATGAAAGCCGGGTTTGGCACAAACCGGGTATTAGGCTACCCCCCAGTAAAAATGTTAAACACTATGCGCAAGCGCATGAAAAAGACTTTTCTACCTATCCAAAGACTTTTCTCCAGAAGAAAGTGTTTCACTTCTTTCAGATGAAGAAGATTGTGAAGGAGTTGCCTGAGGCTGCAAAGAATCGTCTCTATGACGTTCTGCCTCTATATCCGAGCAATCGATCCATTGCAACACGGATGGCTTCACCGAAACGAATTTTTCGGTGCCGACCTTTTGGATCTCCGCAACACCCATACTGCAAAGCACACTGATGAACTTGGAAACAGTTGTGCGGTTCCATATCCATTCTTTAGTAAGCTTTGAGAAGTTAATCATGCTGTGACTACCGTCAGATTCACCCTTTGGATTATGGCAGCACTGCTGCACCAAGAATCTGAAAGCTTCTATCTTCGAGTACCGTCTTGAACGAGACAATGCGTAATCAGAAGATAAATAATCTAAGAGAGGAAAAGGAAGTGTCACAAAGAGGCTTTTCCCTTTTCTGAAAGTATCATTAGACATTGATTGAGTTTTCATTTTTCTAAAAGATGATTTAATCATGTTTTTAAATGCTGAAATATTATGTTTGAATGTTGCGTCATTAAGCCGACTTTCTTTGCTTATCTCCTGGCGAAACAATCACAGATTTGCGGCGAACTTGATTTGTTATTCTTCTTCGCCATTTCCCATATTCATCGAAACGAGGATTTGGATAAAGCAAACCTGCCATAAGAATTAGATATGAAATTTCCGCTACAAGCAATAATCTACCAATACTTACCACAATAAGAAGGACTATGACTAACCCCATTGCCCATTTTATCCATCTTACATTATGTATTTTGGTAAGAACCATATCAGACAACCGAAATGAGAAAGTTGCCAATGTTATTATTAAACACAAATTGAATGCCCAAAATGGTGTAGTGTGAGAACGAAGTAGCATTGTTGATGCTTTATGTTTAATTACCAAACAAGTTGAATTGCGTGGCTGGGTATTCTCTACACTAATAGATGTAGCTTCATTAAGATGCTCCTTAGCATATTTGGATGCTTGGAAATCTACAAATTGAACTATCAACATCGATACAATAAGAATATAGGTGAAGAATTTTCGTGCATTACGACTGAATTTCATCTTCTTGTAGAAACGCATAAACCAGAGGAAAATAATTCTTTTCTTTCTTCTTATAGACGGAAGGTTCTCCTCCAAAATGGAAATCGAGTTTTTCCATTCTGGAGATTCATTACTTTTGGGCTTTATCCAATAATGAAACACAAAAGGAATCATGGTCAGGACAAGTGCCAATATAAGCTTCAATACCAATATAAACATAGCCGTATTTTACAAATGTCAAATAAAGATACCTACTAAATCTTGCAAAGATTGCTTTTCGATAATATCACCTACAACCTTTGTGATACTTTGATAATCCTTACGTAGATGGTGATACATTACATCCAAACTATCAAAGAAGAAAACAGTAATGGAGTCAATAACTCCATGTTGGTCTGATGATAGGTAGATGGCATACATACTGTTTTCTACGGGAGTTGAGTATGCTTCCACTTTGATGATTCTGCCATTCTCCTCACTTGAAGCAAATAATATATGAGCACCAAGTTTTTTCTCCAATGAGTCTGTCAAATCCTCAGCCATGACTTGCATTTTTGTTTGCCAAACAACTTCCGCAAAGTCATCATGAATATAGATTTCATATTGTTGTTCATCAAATGTCTCGGACATTTTCAATACAAAAATCTTAGATAAATTGTAAATGGAATCCTTATAGATTTCATTTTTCACACAAGCTACATCTGTTATTTTTTCCATATTCTGAATTTATAATGTTGTTGATAAATACGATTTCAAGAAATAATTGGCAAGAACATTTGTCAATTTTATCTGTTCATTATCGCTCTTCTTCTGAACATCAAGTTTGCCGAGTAATGCTGGTAGTTCATCAGTGAGCTTAATAAGCGTTTCACGTTGTTCGTCTGTCAATACAGCTGTTGAATAATCATCAATAGCCATGAACGGCTGAATGAGCATCCATTTATAGTTGGCTCTCTGGTCTCTATCCAGACGTTGGTTGTTGATGATGTCGTTTCTGCAAGCCATTGCATTTTGGATAATGCGACGGTTGAAGCGCATTGTTAGATACAACATAGTACGGTCGTTTACATCATCAGACTTATTGCCAACTGACGAATATAAATCGTCAAAGATTGCCGTTGTAGCATTTGTCAGATTCTGTAAATCAGAGTTAGATACTTTACTGAGATAGTTCATCAAGGAACGGAAACATTTATCTTCTTCTGTGATGAATGACAAAAGTTGACGCTCCTGCTTAAATGTTTTCACCGATTTAAGCAAAATGTAATATGCAGAAATCGTCATAGGTGCGGAAGAATACATTCCTTGGTTGTCAAGACTCTCATAAAACTTAACTGCATCTTTGTAGGTTTCAGAATCCTTCACCTTCTCACGTTCCATAGCAGTGTTCAACTTTAGATACATAACATCCTTCAACGAACGAGGCTTGGAAAAAGCCAATCTTGTAATCTCGTGTCTGATGGAGTCTGATACCATGAAGTAAGCCAAGGCAACAGGACTTCTGAGTGTAATAGTAGAATCCTTGCCGAAAACGCTATAGGCTGAATCCTGAGTTTCAAGCCACTTAGCAGTCAACTTTGTCAATTCCTCATTGTCAACTTCCTTCTTTCCTTGGAGTTCTGCAAGTACCTCATGACAACCATTAACGGCTTCTGTTGAGTTGGAGAATGAAGGATGTTGGTCACATGATGTTAAGAATGATGTGACAAATAATCCAATCATAAATGTTTGTTTTACTTTCATAAATTAACTATTTTATTAACTATATACTTAATTATATTATTAATTACAAGCTGCAAAAATAGCAATAAATCGACATATTTCATTATAAAAATTAATATTTCTCTTATATTAACATTAATAATTTAATATAAGCTTAGAATGTTGAAAAGCAGTACGTTTAAACTCAACATTTCAACATATCTCCAAACAAATACGAGAGGTTCTTCACTCTAAGTGGAGAACCTCTCGACTGATAGTCAATACAAATTTATTATTTCCTTTTCCTTTGCCCTTGCCTTTTTACAAGTATAGAATGTTCCTCCTTTATATCCACCATCATAAAAAGCTATTAAGCCGCAAGAATGGTCAATCATAAAGTCATTTCTTTTAAGACAACATCCTTTATAAAAGCCATCACTCAGAACAATAGCATCGTCTGCCGCTGCCAATATATCACAATATCTTGCTCTACTCATATAGTTCCATCTATTATACTGATTTCTGAAAGGTATTATGGCAACGAGTTTCAGACTTGGCAATTCAGCCTTTAAAGATAGGACTACCTCTGCTGCAAGCATATCAAAACCAAGTGCCATACCACTTAAATATATTCTTATACCCTTTGCGTACAGAGCCTTTATCTTGATTCTCAATTGAGCTTTAATATCTTCTACTCTTCCTGGCTCTATGAGACGATGTCCTGTAAAAGCCATCGTCTCTTCTATATTATATTTTTCCATCATATTCATTAGTTTTGATTATATTTATAAAAAGTTTTACCTAAAAACATACCTCCAACAACGTTTGCTCCATTGTCTTCCAACATATTTGCAAAGTTCGCATAACTTTTTCCGGTGGTAACAACATCATCAAATACACAAACATCCTTGCCCTTAAAATAGCGAACATCGAAATCTATCAATTGTGGTTTGACCTCGCATTTCTTTTTGCCGTGGCGGTGTTCATGTACTGCCATTCTACTTTGCATAATGACTATATGCGAGAATCTATTCTCCACTCCTGTCAATTCGCTTACACGCTTGCAGAACGCACTAAAGCGTGTAGCATAATGGTCTTTATTGCTTGTAGGAACACAAACGAAAGCCATATTTCTAAGCTTATCGCCATATTCTTTTTTCAGATGTTCAGCGGTCATTTCTGCCACTTTCTCGAAAGCATTGTCTCTTGCATCCTTGAACGCCCAAACAAGCTCACGTGCAGCAATCGCATCCTCACCTACATTCTTAATACGAGCAGGGTAATATTTCAAGAAGAAATCCATACTCTTATCAAGCTGCTTTTTTATATTTTCATCAACTATCTTTCCCATAATCAAATCTGCTTTAAAGGGTTCAACAATAAAATTATTCTGGATTTCCTGATTCATCTGCCTTTTTAAGGACTTTCCGTTTCGTTCAATCCGAGATTTTTTTTAGAATCATTCCGGCATAACCGTCATCACCTAAGCCTTTTTACGTGCTTTAGAAGATGGCAGCCCAATAAGGCAGTAAGCCAAACAATCGGTAGAGATTTTTTGTAGAATACCCAATCTCTGATTGCGGAAGTCTGCTGCAAAAAATCTTCGCCGATAGGGAGAGCATCGACTGGTGTTTGGTGTCTGCCTGGGCTGCCATACCTTTGCACGTTAAAAAGCTGGCGGTGATGGTTAACGGCACAACCTATGCTAAAAAAATTGAGGTTGAACATAAGAAACGGAAACAGAAATATAGATATAGAAAAATATATAGCCTTATTGCAAACAATAGATATAGAGAGTAATATAACAATACTGATATACAACAATACAGTAATATGTCAATACGGCAATATAGATATAAAGACTGTAACACCCAAACGAAAATGACCAAAAGAAAAGGCTATCCGCTGATAACCTTTTCTTATTGAAAATTGGAGTATATGAATGGTGGCTTTATGCCACCTTTGGAGCCTTGGTCTCTATGAGTTCTATTTTTGTAACAGCAAAGACTGTTTTATGAACCTCCTTGCCATCCTTGGTATAGGAATCAGCCTTAAAGAATCCCTCAACCTTGATAAGGGTGCCCTTTTTGAGCATATCAATTGTGGCGGTATCATCCTTCTTAATCCAAGTCTCCATGTCAAGGATAGAAGACTTCTTTACTTCCTGGTCACCCTTCTTCTCTGTAGTTCTGAAAGAGAGACCGAAACGTGCTACGCTGGCTTTCTCGAAGTTCTTAACTTTTGCGTCGTTTACTACGAAACCTGAAATAGTGAAATTGTTCATTGCGTTCATAACTGTAATTTTTTAAATGTTAATACTAATTTTACGTGCATAATAGTAGCGAACAAGGAGAAGGTGAGTCACGGCAAGAGATGTCCAATATATTTTTCACCCTTGGGTATGGAGTTTTTGATTAAGGAGCAACTGCACCCAAAAAGTCTGAAAAAAATATTGAGACAAACAGGATGTGCGCCCTTGCCAACACCGCTTGTGCTAACTTTGCAAAGTAAAATGGTTGTTAACAACTATACAAAAATTATCAGAACGCAAATGATCATAAAAATCTCACTTTAGGTTTCGATATACGACACTATGAAAACGATAAACGGAAAGCCAAGTTTCACTCCTATATCTCATTAAACTACAGAGAAGAAGGGTGCTTGGGTATATGTCTATCCTCGATATGGAGGCAATAAGAAAATGCAAACCGACACGATATGTTCAAAAAGGGATAGAGGATGTGTGAGGAATTTGGCTAATTTCTATACCAAGGATGGCAAGAACATATAAATAGCGGTACAAAGATAGAACTCGATATAAAAGAGGCTTCATTGTATAAACGTCAATACATCTTATTCAATTTTACATTAGAATAAGGCTTATGCTTTAGACTTTAAAAATAGGAATGACATGCTTGGGCGTGAAATATAGATATTAAAATTTACAGCCATACGTATTGCTGTCTATAAGACATTATAGCCATAAATTAATACTTGAATATAAAAATACCATCGGAGATACCTCTTTGCAGGTGAAGCTGAATGGTTCGCCTGATGGCTGCGACCGATGAGGGAGCAGCCCGGAAATATAAAGAGAGAAGCATTAGGCAATACTTCGCTCTTTATATTATTGGTATTTTTGCTACAAAGAAACATTATTATTTATGTTTTGCCCTCTTGAATTTCACATATTCGGGAGCCAAAACCTTAATATCATAACTATCAGAATTATCATATTTGTTACGGCAATAAGAAAGTATTCTTTTCAATTCCTCGTGGCATTCTTCACGCTGCAAGGCTGAATAATTATAGCAATACGTAGAATCCTTATCCGCATAATCAACAAACATTCCAGCACTATCATTGCAACCGAAACAAGTTATATTATAGATAGGCTCTGTTGTTCTCATAAAAACCATATCACCAATTATAAGATATTTACTTGCTCTTTTCTTAATATTGGCTTTAGAAGTAGCATCACCTCTCTCACCTGTCCAACGGCTATCATTGTAATAATCATTACCCCATATTATAAACTGCCAGTTAATTGTGTTTATAGTCTCGTTTTGTTCTATTGGCTCACCGTCTGCACGATTCATGTTACGCCATTGCACATTGCGATATAGTTTCCCTTTAAACACTCTTATCTCACATTCCTCACAGTCATAGCTTTTGACCACCATAACAAGAGGTGCGTCTTCCTTGCTACATTCCTTGATGTTTATAGATGTAGAACTCTTTACCTCACGCTCTCTAAGCTTCTTACACCGAGGAGTCGGCAAATACTCCTCGGTGTAGCTAAACTTGATGTACTGTTTCATATCGTCAGTATTATTTAATCCTCTATTTTTAATATTACATCCATATCATTCTCGAAGAAGATTTGAGTTTGGTATGTTTTACCAAACACACGCTCCAATATTCCCTTGAACTCTTCGGCTTCATCTTCATTAGGTGAAAACCATAAGTACATTCCTTTTGGAACGTGCTTTTTACAATCATAGCCATGACGAAATACACTTATTGTATCATTATCAGCATCGTCATATTCAACTTCTACAAACGAATAATAGTCTGTGAGTGCATGAATATCACATTCATATATAATTTTTGCTAAATCTGTTGCTTTCATATCTTTTATAATTTAATCATTGTATATTCCTTGATAACACTTGCCCGGACATCTGCCGATTCGGCAAGTATAGTAATCATAATCTTGTGATAATGGAGAGTAGTGATAAACATTATGTTTGCAACCTCTACATATCTTATCTTGTAAATCCGTAATCATTGCTCTTCATCTTTTTATTTATGTAGCTGGTTCACTCTGCAAGGCTCTATAACCCATTCGTAAGACAAACCGCTGCACTGGCTTTGATTCATTCTTCGCAAATCAGCCGCTTGTTCTTTTGTTATAGGGTCATCTTCCAACTTCATAAGTTTCTTGATGCTTGCTTCCTTGTTTGTGCCTATGTAAACCAAATCTTCACTTGAACGAGTGTTCCATTGGTCTGTTCGATAGAAAATATATACTAACATAATCAATTTGTTTTAAAGTTCAACTTATCTATATCATTACTTCTTGATGTACTTCTCCAACAATTTAGGACGTACATTCAATGCTTTGGCGAAAGCGTCCAACTGACAAGCATAGCGAGTTTCATAATAGCTACGCTCCATTTGGTTCTTGGAATTTGCCAAATCTTGCAAGATGTCTCGAAGGTATCTCTTCACAACATACTTGTACCATTCCAACTTTTTGCCTTTTTTGTCAGTAATATCTGCCATAATCAAATCTGCTTTAAAGGGTTCAACAATAAAATTTATTCTGGATTTCCTGATTCATCTGCCT
>ENA-UOJH01000207-UOJH01000207.1-human-gut-metagenome-genome-assembly--contig:-C148-NODE-207-length-62444-cov-164.796791_pt1 | contig 62444 bp, 60 predicted proteins | sample MGYA00242345_ERZ723892 | MGnify/ENA metagenome assembly ERZ723892 | reverse complement strand
ACCGATGGAAAAAGCAGTAACAGCATTTGTTTAATCAGCTGTTACTGCTTTTTTTGAATTATGCAAGGTATAAACGCGGAGACGCTTACTATATCGGCTGTCTTCATCATGCTATAGGAGTTTCTTCCGAAGAAAGTCAAAAGGTATATCAATATTACAAGGAAAGAGGCTGGATAAAAGACATGAAAGAGGAAATCCGCTTTGTAGGAGGAACAGTACGAGATTTTGAACCTCAATGGCTCTTCAATGTCAAGTTCAAGTTTTCTGAGGCAGACCTTAATTATTCCAACAAGCCAATATTGACAGCCAATTCTATTCCTAGTCATCGCTATATACTCATGGACAAAAAACAAGACTTTGTCTTTGAGAATAATGATGAGGGAACTATCAAGGTTCTCAATACCAATAGTTTTATAAAGACTACTGAAAAGGGAGAAGTCTTAGTTGATCCACTACATAAAAAAATCCAAAATGCTGTAGCAGAACTCATAAAAGACCAGTATGTCCTTCCATATGTAGAGACTAGCCTGACTAACGCAGACGGACAAAGAGTTGACATCAAAGGTATCTTCAAGGAAACTGGAGAATGGCACTACTTCGAGGTTAAGACAGATTCTGCCAAGAAGTGTATCCGTGAAGCACTAGGACAGATTCTTGAATATACCCACTACCCCAACGTAAATAGAGCAAAGAAAATGTTCATTGTCGGTCCACAGAAACCGGATGAAAAGGATATGGCATACATGAAGTATATCCGTGATACTTATGGAATACCTATTTGGTTCCGATGGTATTCTTTTGAGGAAAACAAGCTTTATGACGGAATATAACAGTAGTGAAGTATAAAAATAGGATAACAGACCTTTGGCGGATTTAATATAGTGAAGAATAGATACTGCCAATAAGGTTAAATAATTTCATAATTATGGCAAAATTTGTTATTACAATTCACGGGCAAACCTTTTCAACAAAAAAGAGTTTGAAAGAAAGATGCAAGAAGATTCTCAATTCATATAAGAGTGGAGACAGACTGAATCAGTTTGATAAAGAGTTCATGATTAGTTTCTTTATGCAGCTAGCAAAGAGGAATAAGCTAAAAGGACAGAATATCGTTGAGATTTATGTAAGAAAGTCTGCACATTTCCGTAATCTGCAATTTTGGATAAAACGAGAGGATGGTACCGAAACGGATATCTCATATCCTAGTTGTATTGATCCAAGGAAACCGATTGATGAAATAAAGGACGCATGTAGAAGAGCGGTTGAAAGCATTATTACGGAGTATAAATTTAAGCATGTTTATCCAACAATAAGTGACTTGAGTGGACAGTATATACAATGTCCCGATGATGCCGAAGTAGACCATTATGATATGGATTTCGTTGAACTTGTAAATAATTGGGTTTCACTAAATGGTGGCGAGGAAAAAGTCCACTCTAAAATAAATGAGACAGAGGACGGTTCGGAAATCACAGAGTTTACCGATAGAGAACTTGTTGAAAGTTTTATTCAATATCATAATTCACATACTCATTTGCGACTAATAACAATAGAAGAAAATCGTAAACGCAAGAAAAAGAAGTTGAAATCTCTCGTTTGACTTTATAATAAGAATTTATGCTGAATTAACTTACAAAAGAACTCCCAATTATATTTTATCAGCCAACTTTTTTCTTTCAGTGCAGATAGACTGCACTGAAAGAAACTATCTTTGCACCAGTTAAACAAAAAACAAAAAGAATATGGAACTATTAGATTTCTTGTTTGGGAAGCAAAAGCATCATGCTGCTCCAAATACCAAAAGGCCAAACCAACATTACGACCTAGGCTACCATGACGGATATCGTGACGCCTACGAAGAAGGAACATGTGAAGATTGGGACTGCACCTGTGAAAACCAGGACTTCGATCCATCCGGCTCTTCATCTGACAGCTATCCTGATGAAGATACCTTCCAGGAGGATGACTACGATCACTTTGAAGATGATCCGGAATTTGACCCAGAAGCAGAGTATTAACAGTTTTCAAACCAAATCAAAATAAAACCAATATGAACAGACGAAATTTATCATTTCTTGTAGTGGCAATGCTCACCATGATGTTTTTCTCTTGCTCAAAAACAGAGAATGGCAACGTAGAGTATATCCCTTTCCAGGAAACCGCCGATGGACAATGGGGCATGATTTCCCTTGATGGTAAAGTCCTCTTCAAGGAGGAGTTCAAAAACAAGCCAACCGTTGTTAGAGATGGAAGATTCTTCGTAAGAACCAAAGAAGGAGTATGGGAAATGTATGATGCCACGGAAAAACCGAAGAAAATCGGTGGTGACTATGCACATACATCAGGCTTTCGCAATGGCAGAGCCCTTGTTGCACCCAAGAATCAACCGGTAGCAATCATTGATACGGAAGGAAGAGTGATCAAAAACCTCGATAAAATTGACGGAAAACAGGTAGATGGTGTAAGAGCTTTCGAAGGAGACTATGCCGTATTCATGACAACCGATTCTCTTTGGGGAGTGATTAACCAGAATGGTGACTGTGTAGTAAAGCCGGAATACTATTCTCTCAACGACTATGGAGACGGGAAGTTCATTGGAGTGAATGCCAAGTACAGAAAGGAAGTCAAGAAAGATCAGAAGGACAAGGTAAAAATCTCAGTGATCAATCCCAACGGTCAGGAACTCTTCAACTTTTCAGCTGGCAAGTATGAAAATATCCAATACCAGTTTACAGATGGCAAACTGGCCGTCTCCGTCAAGAAGGATGGTAAGGAAACATGGGGTATCATGAACGATAAAGGAGAGATCATCGTCAAACCAACTTCCAAACTGAAGAATATAGGCACCATCCATGGAGATGTCTTCACCTATAATAATGGTGACGGCTGGGGCCTCATGAATGTTAAGGGAGAAACCCTGGTAAGAGCCAAGTATGAATTCCTCTACTATGATGAAGACGGAACTTTGATTGCTCTGGTCAAGAATGGAGATACCTATGAATACAAGTACATAGACCAGCAGGACAACCAAATAGGTGAAGATTCCTATGTGAAGGCTACCCTATTCTCCATGTTCGACGGCAAGCATGCACTTGTGAAACCCAATGACAAGATCTACTCTATCATTGACAAGAACGCAAAGCAGCTGGAGAATCTGCCAGACATCGTTGACATTGGCACCTACGAAGGAGAAAACTACATAGAAAGTGATTTTGTGGATATCGACAAACTGATAGCAGGATTCAACATATCACAGGACGGCTTGTATGGCTTCAACTTTCAGTCAACTCCGCAGCAGGCAGTCAAGATGGAAGTAGAACAAGACCTGGCCATCGGTGACAAGAAGCATAAAGCCGGTACTCCCTATTGGTATGACTTCAAGAACGACGTCATGCTGTGCGGTGAATCTGAAGGTATCAATGGCTGGATCAGCATCCAATATTCCGGCAACCTCAGCAGACAGACCTACAGAACCAAAAGAGTCATAGACTATTACTTTGGGGACTACTATTGGTATCACGATGACAAAATACCAACCGGCTATGTATGGAATAAGGTGAAGCCAATCATGTTCGGCCTCTTGATCTACAACTACGGCAGAATGCATGGTAAACTCAGAACACTCTTCAATGCCCTTTCCCAGAAAATCAAGACTTGGGGCAAGGTAGCTAAAGAGAACAATGGAGCTGTCGTTGTTACCCTCAACAATGGAAAGAGAGCCATCGTCACCATGGAAAAGGACAAGGTTACTGTATATTGGGGACAACTCAAAGCCGTAAAGGACATTGATATCTCCATATATAAGGATGCATGCGAAGAGGATGATCCAAAAGATATCTCCTACGGATACCTGAACGACCTGTTCTCTGATGAAGTAGCAGCAGACACTACTGAAGCTGACACTGCAGTAGTGGATTAGGATTCAATTAACTTGAAGAGCCATCTATGTATAATAAGGTGGCTCTTCCCAAAACTCAAAGATATGAAAAAGATTGTAATGATTATGTTGATGGCATTGATGATGCCTGTAGTTTCAAATGCTCAAAATGACGCAGCCAAGAAACTCACCAAGTTTGAGCAGATTACCTCCAAGACAGGAAGGATTTTTAAGTTTGTAGATGTCAGAATGCCAAGTATCCCTGAGAGCTTCCTAGGTAGTTTGTCCACAAGCATAAGAACTGCCATGGGCGAACAGTTCAATTCTTACTTTTACAGAATAGAAGACCCTGAGACCAATAGAAGCGTTGCTCACATTGCCATGATAGAGTACTCGGACTTGGTTGAAATCAACAAGGCATTAGCCAAATTGGTAGCAGAAGCTGATACAGACTGCTCAGCAAATCCTGATTATCTGGAAAACCGCTTTGTCACCAATGACGGTTTTGAAATCGGCTACTATGTTTCCAACGGCAAGGCCAACTGGTATATGAAACTAGAAAGATACTCCAGCAGCACAGTCTTTGTCAAGAATGCAGAGTCATTAACAACCAATTTTCAGGATGCCCAAAAGAAAATTGAAGAATTGAAAGTAGTCTACAAGAAGTAATCATTCATTATTATGGATGTTCCTATTATATAAGAGGTACTATATAGAGTCAAATCGTACTCATATATAGCACCTCTCTTTATATTTATTCAAATCGTAAGGAAAATAACTATTATTCTTACACATTGTTGCATAAGTTTAACTTTATTAAAACACACAGAAAGCACATATAGGCTATTAATAACATTTTGCTAGTATTGTTTTCTTTTTCCAAACATTCTGCGTACCTTTGCACTCGAAAAGTTAACAAAGAGTATTAATTAAAAAGGTAAGATTATGAAGAAGATTGTTTTTATGGTAATGATGGCAATGGCAGTTCTTTCAACCAACGCACAGAACGAGTACCCAACAGCCAAAGTAGAGAAGCACGATGTAGCTATCCTGGTTATCGACATGCAGAATGACTTCGTCGATCCTCAGGGAAAGTTGTGTGTAGCTGGCGCAAAGGCTACGATACCGGCAATCAATAAGCTCATCGCATATGGCAGAAGCAAGAACTGGAAAGTAGTCTGGGTAACCCGCGACCACAGATCATCTGGTGTTGATGTCGATGCACCACGTATCCCCCTCTTTGTTGAAGGAAAAACGGGTTATTGCGTACCAGGAACCTGGGGTGGAGCACTCGTAGATGGTCTCAAGCCGGAGAAAGAAGACATCATGTCACCCAAGTTCAGAAACTCAGCCTTCTTCAATACAAATCTTGATCTCATGTTAAGACGCATGGGTGTCAAGACAGTTGTCTTGGCCGGTACACAGTATCCAAACTGTGTCAGAGGTACAGCCAATGATGCCATGAGCTATGACTATGAAACTGTCGTTTGTACAGATGCCTGCTCGGCAAAAACTCCAGAAGTTGCTGTAGCCAACGTATTTGACATGAAAAATATGGGCATCAAATGTATTTCCTTGGATGAAGTAGAAAAAGAATACAAGTAAATTCAAACAGGCAGGAAACATGAGAAAGCTATATATAAGTGCCCTACTGGCCATGTCTTCACTCTCATTGTTCGCCCAAAAGTCAACCTGGGCAGACTACATAAGGATATCAGGCTTTGCCATTGCCCAATACCAATGGACGAACCCAAAAGATAATGAAGCTAATACCTTCAATCTCAGAATGGCAAGACTGGCATTGGATGGCAAGGTCGCAGGAGATTTTTACTGGAAAACACAACTCCAGATAACAGGCAACACTTCTACCCTCGCCAGTTCACCACGCGTGGTAGATTTGTTCATTGAATGGCAAAAATACAAGGCTTTCAATGTAAGAGTAGGTGAATTCCAGGTACCCTTTACATTTGAGAGTCCAATCCACCCTGTAGATGTAGGCTTCATGGATAATGGGCAGGCAGTTCTGAAATTCACGGGATACAGTGATCGTTCAGGCATGCATTCAAGCAACGGTAGAGATATCGGTATCATGGCAGGAGGAGACTTCCTGGAGAATGCAAACGGCAGAAACCTTCTTCATTATGGTGTAAGCGTCGTAAACGGCCAGGGCATCAATCTCAAAGACGTAGATCAGAAAAAGAATGTGGTAGCCAGTTTCTGGGTGATGCCAATTGAGGGTATGCGTATTGGTGTTTCCGGCTGGGAAGGTAGCTACGCCCGAAAAGGCACCTGGACGGACGAAACTTCAGGCGAGCAGAAAAAGGGAGTAAGAAGTCTCCCTCAGCACAGATATGCCATCAGTGGAGAATATGATTCTAATGGATGGACATTCCGCTCAGAATACATCCATTCTACAGGAAAAGCCTTTGCAAAAACAATGACCAACACGAACGATGACAGTGCATCGGACTGCAATTTGTCAGACAATGGCAACAAAGCAGACGGCTTCTATGCCTTAGGTATTGTGCCTGTGCTAAAGAACAAAGTGAGTCTAAAGGCTCGATATGACCTCTACAGAAATAATGGTGAATGGAATTCAGCCCAAACCTTCTACGAAGCAGGCGCCGATTACTATTTCACCAAAAATCTGAAATTATCTGCAGAGTATGCCTTAGTCAATAACCGTACACTTAGCAAGCATAACTACAGCTTGATTAACACAGAACTTTCCATAAAATTTTAATCATATGGGGGATGCAGGAACAGAATGCATCCCCCATAAATCTTATGTTGTTATTAGCCTTAAGCTATCTACTTCATAAAAGCAACATAACGCAACTTGGAATCTTTAGTATTCAGCTTCTTATAATCGAGATACACCAAAGCTTCCCACACAGCAATAACCGCATCATCCAGATTAACCGCTGTGATGCCTTCTGTTCATCCAACTCTATCAAGTTCAGAACAATTCGTTTGTTTATATCGATAAAAGACTTCAACCTTTCCATAAAGCAAAAATTTAATTGCAGTTGCAAATATAACAAAATCCATTGAAAAGACAAAATCCAACCGGAAAAATATAACTCTACTCATCAAAATAGACCAAAAGAGCATTTTTTTCCATGAAAACATCAAAAATTGCAAAAATATTTTTCTATGCAGATACTCTGCACAGAAACTTCCTACCTTTGCATCGTGATTCAGAGAAACCGAGGAATGGTTCCAAGGTGCTGGCTAACTATTTTAAAATTATGGGAAGTATATTTTTGTTTATGTTCTTTGCATGGCTGTTGAAAGGTTTTGGCAAAGCCATTACCCACACCGACAAGAAAAAGCCTCGTACCAGCTGGGATAGACTCAGCTATGAGCAGAAGGCATGGATTCATGACCATGACAACGGAAGATAAGGTATCTACAAAATATTAGGAGTTTACATTCCATCAAGAATGGCCTTACCGACAACGAGAACGACAACAGGTAAAAATATAGTGCTTACGAACCTGTTCTTTCGTGGATGCATTCATTCAATAGAGATATCAAGGAGGATTCTTGCTTCAGGAATCCTCCTTTTGTATCTTTTTGTGCAGGAAAAAGTTAAATAATCGTTGCTACGCAAATAGATTGCGGAGTTATTTGCTATCTTTGCAACAGAATTTAAAAAGAATAGCTTATGCCAGCAAACAAGAATGCCCTGATAAGGTACAAGACAATAGATAATTGCCTGAGAAACAAGTATCGCCGATGGACCATCGACAACCTGGTGGATGCTTGCTGTGATGCCCTCTATGACATGGAAGGCATCACGAAAGGTGTGTCTTTGAGAACCGTACAGGCAGACCTACAGATCATGCGCAGTGACAAACTGGGCTACAATGCCCCTATAGAGGTGTATGATGGCAAATACTACCGCTATGCAGACCCCAACTATTCCATCTTCGACATGCCTCTGTCTGAAAACGACTATGAGATCATGAAAGAAGCCGTAGAAATGCTCAAGCAGCTGGAGGACTTTGACCATTTCTCGGAAATGGCAGACGTGGTGGGAAGACTGCAAGACAAGCTGTCAATCAGCAAAAGCAACAGAAAGCCCATCATCCACTTTGACTCAATGCCGAACCTCAAAGGCTTGGAACTCCTGAACCCTCTCTACAATTACATAGCCAATAAGCAGACACTGAGAATCATGTATCAGTCATTCAACGCAAAGGAGGCAAACGAATACATCCTCTACCCTTATCTGCTGAAGGAATACAGAAACAGATGGTTCCTTTTCGGCTCAGTGAAGAAAGACCTGGTCCTGTATAACTTGGCTCTTGACAGAATGTTATCCATTGAACCAATCGAAGAGCCATTCCGTGAGAATCCCAAGTTCGATAGCGAGAAGTTCTTTGACGATGTCATAGGTGTGAGCAAGAATATCGACAACAGACCACGCACCATCAAGTTCTGGGCATCCAGAGAACAGAGTAAGTATATCCAGACCAAACCCCTTCATCATAGCCAGCAGCTCATCCGAGAAAACAAGGACGGCAGCTGCATCTTCAAGATCTCCGTGGTCATCAACTTCGAGCTCTACTCCGTCCTCATGAGCTATGGCCCAGGAGTAAGAGTCATCTCTCCCCGATGTGCCGTGAGCTATATGAAAGACAAGACAAAGGAAATGGCAGACATCTATAAAGAGCCTTTCCATTTCGAAGAAGGCGACAATTGAAGACAACAATTAAAAAGAAGAAAGAAATGATAGAACAGAACAATAATCAACCAGAGCAGAACGCCATCCGGGAAAGAATCAGCAAACACCTCCGGGAAATCGAGGAGCTACACCACATCAAGATACTGTATGCCGTAGAATCCGGCAGCAGGGCATGGGGCTTCTCATCTCCTGACAGCGATTGGGATGTACGCTTCATCTATGTCCATGAACCAGAGTGGTACTTCCATATCGAAGAGCAAAAGGATACCATCGAGCAGATGTTCCCTGATGAAACAGACATGTCCGGCTGGGACCTGAAGAAAGCCCTGCGCCTCTTCAAAAGCTCCAACCCTTCACTCTTTGAATGGCTCCACTCTCCTATCATCTACCAAATGGACGAAACGTTCATCAACGAGATCCGCCAAATGGAAGACCAATATTTCAACAAGGAGAAAGCCATGTTCCACTACAACCATATCTACAAGAAGCATAATGACAGATACATCAAGGACTATGGACTGCCATTGAAGAGATTCCTCTACTACCTCAGAGGTATTCTTGTATGTAAATGGTTATCTGACAAAGGCACCATCCCTCCTGTAAGATTCACAGAACTGGTGGATGCCACCGTAGAGGAACCAGACATGAAAGCAAAAATCGCCCACCTGCTGGAACTCAAAAAGAAAAGCAACGAACACAACCTGGAACCCGTGGATGAAGAACTCTTCACCTGGGCAGAGAAATGGGCAATGTTCTACGATCAAAAGGTAGACCACATCCACCCGGAGAAAAAGACAATGCCCGATGAGAAGCTCAACAGGCTAATGTACGATACGGTCAAGAGAATGGCCACTCAATACCCCAATTCACCATCTCAACACTCCCCAAAAATATCAAAATAAATAAAAAATATAAACAAAACCGCATAAGAAAAGGCTCAAGCCCACATCCCTGCAGGTAAACAGAAATGTGGTTTTGAGCCTTTCTGTTCACCTGAAATCTAAAGCCAAAAGTGGTAATTCTATCAATTTTTGTTCATAGAGCGTGCAATTATTCATGCTGGAAATCCTATATACATGCCATTGAACCAAACTCATATATTGAACAAATCCCCGAATATTACCATATGTATTATATTTACCAAGATTAAGTGCCTGATGCTTCTGGAAATCTCAGCCAATGTGCAGGGTATCAAGAAGGCATTGATTGCTAAAGATTTCATAGATATGGATGGAGATACCGTATCTTTCAACGACCCGTTCTTCAAACTGTGGATCAGAAGAAACATTGAGCAGCTTTGATGGAATAAGAATATATAAGGCATTTTTTATAAGAAGGTGTGCCATAAGACCTTGGCACACCTTCTTTAAATGAACCGTCATTTTCCCAATTTCAAAATAATATTCTTAGCCTCCAGCATTTTAGATTTTAAAAAATCAGCTAATAAAGATGATTGGTTCTGATGCGGAACCATCGCACTTAACGTTTCACTACACCATAACCACCATTTTTCACCATTTGGCCCCCACAGCCATTTTGCTGCAACGAAAGAATAATCATTTGGAAAACATTTTTCTTCGAAAAGGGAACTGCAATCATCTGTCCATCCGATTTCATCCTTTATCGAGTCAGGAGTTTGAGCCCCTTTAAGAGCTATCAATCCATAGGCATGACCACGCTTTTGAGCATTATCACCACCAACATAAAAATAAATACTTTCATTTTGAGGTAATTTAAACAAGGCATAGCCTCCCCAACCTTCATACAAATAAGTTCTCTTATCTCCCACAGGGACAATTTCGTATCCCATATCCAAAGCCATTTTTTCTATTTCAGCCACAAATCCCAACCGAATTCTATTTTCTATAGGCGTCTGATTATTAATGATCATCACATACTCAGCTACATGCTCAGGACTTGCCACTAACTCTACAAGTTTATTGTCTTCTAACGTTCCCATACTTTGATTCGTTAATTGTTTGATTAAATTAATATATTGTCTAATTGTTTCCCTAACCAAAGGACGATCGAAAGATATCCTAGCACACTCCTCAAGCCATTTGGAAATTTCATTCTTGTAGGAGATACACTGGTAAGGACATCCTTGAGCAGAATCATCACACGCCTCTTTCCCATCTAAAGTAAGATACAATAATCTGTAGCCATGAGGGTAGTTATCCCTAGCAAAATTTGTATATCTCAGAAGTTGTGCTGGTTGATCCTGAGCATAAATCTTATTTTCGATAATGATGGCATGATTGCCATCCTCCATAATGATATCTATGCGTCCTCCTTCAGTATCAGTAGTAGTTCCAATGGAAAGTTCAACAGATACCCTGCCATCAACTATATAATTCTCAGGAAGCCCTAAGATAGCAAGAAACGCTTTCTGAAAGGCATTTCCAACTCCACTCATGCCATTGGGTCTGAGAAGTTCTGCTAAAAGAGCAGAATGCAGCCTTACTTCTTTGGACTCTAAGCCTAAAATATTAAACACATTAAACAATTCTCCATGGGAATATCGCTCTTTAGTTCGCTCATTTTGAGCTACCACTAATTTACCTATCTCGTTTAATAGCTTTTCTACATTGTTATTCATGACTCAATTATATTGAAAGAACATACAAAAAAAGAAATTTAAAAATAAAACGGGGCATAAAGCCCCGCACTGAGGTTAGAGTCTCAGAGCTCAAAAATGAACATAACGGTAGGAATCGAACCTACGATATGCGCTCTGAAGACCGCTCGGCTACCTGCTGCCATCATCGAAATTTTCATCTTTGCCCAAAGGTATAACTATTTTCTGAATCACCAAACAAAAAACAGGAAAAAATCACTTATAGACGCAAAAAACATGGAAAACTATACAAAAAGACCCAAAATGCATCATAAGAAAGGCTAAAGTAATGTACCTACAGATAAGAACATGATTACCCAACACTTCGTCACCAAAAACAAATTATTCTGCTGATTCATTTCCATCCTTATACGCCAGTATGACAAGCAGAAGCCTCTGCTCTGCACCAGCCTGAGATTCCTGAAGAAACTCCACCTGGGCAGAATCCTTGAATGACTGCGCTATCGACATGAGCTGAGAAAGTTCTCTCATCAATAAAGGGTGCTTCACAGAAGATACAATCTGAAAAGACACCCTATCATATAGGGCCCAATCTACAAGTGTATACTGCTGGAAGGCACGACAGATTGCCTCTGCCCTACTCTCGCCGTCCATTTGAAAGGAATAGATACGGCGCTTGACCATTTGTCTGTTTATGTTACAATTCATCATTTCTTTCTAAGTTTTTAATGCAAAGATAGAAGAAATGGGTGTAAAATTACTTCACACATCAAAAATAATTCAACTTATGCAACATATTTTCCTACTTTTCCGTTATCTTTGTACCAAATTTATAAGAAACAAAATAAAACAAGATAATATGGCAATCAACCAATTAAACAAATATGTCTGGCTCGTGGAAACCATCCACAAGGCAAAGAATAGGGGCGGCATCACCCTGAAGGAAATCCAAAGCAGATGGTTGGACTCTGACCTCAGTGAGGGAACGGAACTCTCCCGAAGAACCTTCATCAACAACATCCATAGCATCGAGGAACTGTTTGAGATAAACATCGAATGTGGCAGCGGATACCGCTACAACATCGAGTATGGCGACTGCTTCGATGAAGGAAGTACCCGAAGTTGGATGCTCAATGCCTTCTCCCTCCATGCCATGGTTGGCAACAGCCGCAAGCTCAAGGAACGGGTCCTTCTGGAGGACATGCCTTCTGGCAGAAACTATCTGGAAGACATCATCAAGGCCATGCGTGACAACCATGTCATTTTCATCTCTTACTATAGTTACAATTCCGAGAAGTATTATGAGTTTGACATCCATCCTTATTTCGTGAAGGCTTTCAAGAAACGCTGGTATGTGGTTGCCTATAGCCCTGGCACAGACGATATCCGTTGTTATGCCCTTGACCGTATGGAAAATGTCATCATCTCAGACAAAGTTTTCAAAATGCCAAAGGATTTGGAACCGGCCGAATATTTCAAGGATTGCTTCGGAATCATCAATAACGAGGATTCCGAAGTTCAGAAGGTGGTGCTCAAGGTAGATGCCTACCAGAGCAACTACATACGCAATCTTCCTCTCCATGAGTCTCAAAAGGAAATGAAGCGTACCGATGAATACTCCATCTTTGAGTATCACCTGAAACCAGAGTTTGATTTCGAACAGGAGATTTTCTCCAACATGGACACCATGGAAGTACTGGAACCACAAAGGCTAAGGGAGGAAATAACACAACGATTGAAAAATCTAACAGGGAAATACCAAATATAATCAACAGAAGCAAAGGATAAAATTAGGGTGTGTCACTAATCTGTGGCACACCACCTTTTATCATAAGCATCAAGATGTAGCAAAGACTGACGAGTTATGCAGAACACTGCTATTATTATTGAAACATGAGCATTATTTTTTGTATATAACAAATTTTATATATAACTATTTGTATATATAAAAAAAATTATATATCTTTGCACCAACACTTAAAAGGAAACAATATGATTAGAAATTTAATAGGGCCACCTGTAACAGGAATGGATTTCATCGGAAGAGAAAAAGAATTAGCCGATGCTTGGAAGGCAATAGAAGATACTAATTCGCTTTTGCTGGCTTCACCACGAAGAGTCGGCAAATCCTCTTTTGCCATGAAATTGGCAAACAAAGCAGAGGAGAAAGGATGGAATGCTCTTTACCTCGACTTACAGGGATTGAAAGATGAAGGCGAATTTATTTCGTTAATCATTAGGAAGCTCAATAAAATAAAGGAAAAAAACTCTTTATTAGAACTGGCAAAGAACCGTATACAAGACTTTCTGAATTCAATCAAAAAGGTTAATGCCTTTAAGATTACACTAGAACTCCAACAGAACCCAGAGGATTTCTATGAAAAATTGAGCAAAGCCTTCGAACTGCCTCAAAGAACACTGATTATTATAGATGAACTTGTCTTGTTCTTGGAGGAACTGTCTAGAAATGGAGATATTGCCAGGGCTGAGACCTTTCTTAATTGGCTGCGAAACATAAGACAAAAGCAATCAGAAAACGTATCATGGGTGTTTTGCTCTTCGATTAGTATTCATGGTTTTGTCTCTCAAAACAAACTCACATATACTATAAATGACATCGCTCCATTTAACCTTGGAGAAATGACGAAGGAAGAGGCGACTCTGCTGTTTGAGAAGTTGGACGAAAGCTATGGAACAGAATTGTCCAAAGAGGACATTGATTACATCTTAGGAAGAATCGGATGGAAACTTCCTTACTTCATCCAGCTATTCTTTAACAAATTGACAGGTGATAAAGAAAAGTATCAGCAAATGAACCTGGAGGACTGTGTAAACAAAATTTTTCTAGAAATCATACAGGAACATGAGCTTGACACATGGAGCGAACGACTCACCGCTTACGGCGAAGATGAGACAGCATCACGCAAGTTGCTAAACTATCTGTGCTTACCAGATCACAAAAATGAGAGGAGCTTACTTGAGGAGATAATCAAGGATTTTGTTCCTGAGAATGCAGATATTAATGAGAAATATTCCAATATAAAAAGAATGCTGGAAACCGATGGCTACATCGTACAAGATGACACAGGCATCCATTTCCGTTCACCAATCATACAAGAATATTGGTTTAATCGTTACATACAATGAAAATAGTAGAGAACATAGGGAAAAAGGTATTTTCCATCATTTCAGAAGGAATCATACGCGAGACACATAATAGCATACCACAATGCTACTATGTGTCTGGCGAGCTTGGATATGGCAAAACCACCCTTCTGCATAGAATCAAGGAAAAATTTGAAAGTCAAAATTTCCAGCCAATTTACATAGACTGTCTGCTCCATCCCATACCAAATGAGGAAAAGATGGAAGAGTACCTACATTCGGTCACTGACCATAAGAGAGCAATCCTCTTGATAGACGAAGCTCACATTCTACTTAACACTTGGTCTAACCAGGAGCTTTCCAAGCTCAGGGCACTCATCTACTCACCTGGAGCACCTATCATTGTTTTTGTAGGAAATAGGGTCACGAAAATATTCACAGAGTATTCTGCACCCCTTTACAACTCAATCTTACTATTAACCCTCGATAAATTAGCTGATACAGATATAATAGGTATCGTAGATAACATCTGTGGGAGCAAATGTATCAAGCATGAGGATATAATCAATATTGTCAACTCATTAGAGCCAAGTCCTCTCATTGCCACCCTATGTGCCAAAGCGGTAAAAGAAGGATACAAAGAAGAAAAAGACATCAAGCACCAAGTCCTCTCATTCTTCGATGACTTATACCGGAAAGAACTATCATTGCTCTCCCCGGTCCAGCTGCTCATTGTCACCACTTTACTAAAGGCACAGACGCCATGCCTATTGTCGAAAATTGCCAAAGATACGCAGTTGAAAAACAGCGACATCACTGCTCAAATAAAAAGACTCAAGGAAAGAAATCTGGTAGAAGTAATAAAGGGGCAACCTAAAAAAAGCCTATATGAGATAAAATCCAAGTTGTTTACGAAATGGTATAAGAATAGTTAAATAGTACCGCCTCTCGAAACAAAAGAGGTGGCTCACTAACTATACGAAACCAGCAAACAAAGATCTGTCAATCAATAATTTAGCATATATATATGGTTCATAGGAACCATTCATAGGACAAAAAAAGATAGCATCAACATACGAGAAATTAAAAGAAGATGAAAGGATTCTACAATCTAGGTATTCTGAGATAGCCACCTTGATAGAACTCTAACCAAAGAACTACAAATATATAAAAATATCCAAAACGAAATACAAGATCTGTCCTTCTTCTTAACTCCTCTCAACAAATGATTAAGGCGGTAAATACGTAATTTTGTATTTACCGCCATTTTCATTTCTGCCAAGGAAAATGATATTGATGCAAACTATTTTGAATCATAAGGAAACGACGATTCGTGTTCATCACTTTTTCCCCCGGATACCAGTAAACAAAAGACATGAAAAGTATCACCATAAAAATATATAAAGCAATATATTTTAAGGCACCATAAAACCAACGTTTCATTTGACAGATCTCTTTGGTATTTAAGATTTGAATTGCTACTCTCACATCAGCCTTATCAAGACCTTTGCTACCATCAACTTTCACAAGATGTTCACGTTGATTGAACAGGATATCCTCTTCATCATCTAAAATGACATAACGATAAGGCTCCTTGGCATTCAATCTCAACCATTCTGCGATTTCCAATCCCTTTGCCTCATGTAAGCATTGCCACTCTTTTGTACCGTCTGCACTACTGAAAGTGATGGAATTACATGAAGGAGTCAAGTCAGTAACCTCACCTGGCAAATGATACTCCTTCCATAATTGCCGTATGTACTCCACGCCTTGCAATCGCCAGGTGGAAGAAATGATGACCTTGGCATCACATCTTTCCAACAAGCGGCGTAACTTGCCTATCGCTTTCTGATCAAACTTACCTTTAGGAGTATTGAGCACTCCATCGAAATCCAAAAATATATACTTCTCCATAGGGGATATTTAATTTTAATTATACATTAGAATCCTATCTTTCTCTTGGTCCTGGTACCTTCCAACCTCTCGCTCTCGCAAAACTCGGTAAGAGACTTGACCATCTTCTCCGGGCTACCATGCAAAATGGTCTGAATGGTGTAATGACGGGCAATATTCTCAATCTCACCACCACTGAAATCATAGCGGGCAGCAAGGAAAGAAGCATCAGCATCCTCCAAAGAAGGTATCATCGCTTGCCAAATCTGTGAACGGCAAGCCAAATCAGGCTTCTCAAATTTCACTTTATAGAGGAAACGACGCTCAAAAGCCTTGTCCATGTTCTCTGCGAGGTTGGTTGTGGCGATGAGAATACCATCCAGCTGCTCTATCTCCTGAAGGATGATGTTCTGAATACTGTTCTCCATCTTCTCCACAGCTCTTTCCGCTCCCACCTGACGCTTGCCGATGATAGCATCAGCCTCATTGAATAACAGGATAGGAGCCTTGACAGATTGCTTCACCTTCTGCTTATAGTCATCGAAGATACCCTTGATGTTCTTTTCGCTCTCGCCAACCCACATGCTCTTAACCTCTGACACGTTCACCTGAATCAGGTCACGCCCTGTCTTCCTGGCTATCTGAAGAACTGTCTCCGTCTTGCCAGTACCAGGCGCGCCATAGAAAAGACAAGCAAAGCCACTCCTGAAATTGGTTTCCCTCAGACGATTTCTGATACTCTGGTAGTGCTCTTCCTCCAAGAGTGTTGCCAGCTCATCAACTTGCTTTCGTTCCTTACTGTTGTAGAACAGCTGCTTGGGGTTGATGTCCTCAAATGACAACATCCCTCCCTTCGGCCGGACACCACGCATGGAAGACAGGTTGAGTTCAGAGAAGAGCAGTTTCTTGGCATCGTCTGTAATCTTGAAGGACTCCCTGTCCACAAAGCCATCATCATTGGTATACTCGATGAACTTCTCCACTAAGAACAAATGGTCACCTTGGCTCAAGCCTCTCTTTGCCCATCTCCAGTCAGCCTCTCCCTCCTCGTAGAGAAATTCCAAGTCGTGATAGCGGATATCGTCATCACCATCTATGACAAAGAGTGTACAGAACAACAGAAAAAGGGGAAATTCTGTATCCTCCACATCTAGGTCAAATGAAGACATGGCCTTGACAAAAGCCAGGTTCTCATTCTTGCGAACCAATGCCCTGAGCTTCTTTTTCAATATTTGCCTGTCAAGTTTCCTGCGACGGCATTTTGTGAACAGTTCATTGAACTTGTCAAACAATTCCCTGGCTGTAAGCTCCTCCACATCAGAGGGTATATAACGTTGATTCTGCTGGAATGCCTCCATCACCTCCATGGGGATGCAGTAGTAAAGACCTTCATCCTTCCTCCGGCAGACATATTCCTTGTCAACAAGTTCCTCTGTCTCCTTGGAATATCGAAGCAAGCTAAGGATTCTGCAATCCAGAAAATCCGTATAGTCAGAAAACTGGATGTGATTGTCATCACACCTGTCGGCAAACAATGCCATGATGGCACTGGCACGCTTGGAGATACACAACTTGTCAGAAACAAATCCAAGATATGGGTCTGCCTCCTGATAGAACTTCTCACCAAGTGAAGAACCCTTGGCCTTGTCTACGATAATCTCGAAGGCTTGGAGCAAGTCCATCTGCTCCATACCTTTCTTACATGACGTTTGCATAACCATAATAACACTACATTAATACATATAATTTTCTCCATGAGGGAAAGACTTCTGAAGTCAGTTCCTCCCAATATGATTCTCAAATAAGGTCTGTTTCCCATCAGTCATCTTTAAATGAAGAAATCATCCTCTTCTTCGTCCTCACCATTAGGAAACATAACACTTCTCTCATACTCAGGGTCATAAAAATTATACCCATTCTTCACCTGCCGGATTTTCTTTTGGATGGCACCAATCTTCTTCAGCTCAGAAAGCTGCAGATGATCCTGCCTGAACTCCGATATCTCCTCCAACTCTCTCTCAAAGGAATCTACCTCAGCCTGAAATTCATTAAATTCAGATTCAGATTCTTCGAAGAGGTCAGTATCAAGAGCCTCATTCAAACGTCTGTTCATATCCTCCAATTTCATCTTTAATGCCGTATTCATCTGTCTGATATTTTAAAAGTAAAACAATTGACACTCATATACTTTGTGCCTGATTCTGTATTCTGGTGCAAAGTTACGGGGCTGCTATGAAAGTTCGTTTCACAGGTCGAGAATATTTTCTCCAGAGCAACTATTTTTCTCACCATTCAGCTAATTTTGGATATATGACCGATAGCCTCGCCATAGTATAGCCTTAGCCATTAACTCCGTAAGCAACTTTTTAGCGAAGAAGCAATTTTTTAGCGAAGAAGCAATTTTTTAGCGAAGAAGCAATTTTTTAGCGAAGAAGCAATTTTAGAGTTCATCTATTCCATTTACACCATATCAGGAGATATGATATGGTGTAGATGGAATGTTAGCTTGTTGTATATATGTTCTTTGTTACCATCAGTCTTTTTGAAATCTATGAATAGGACAGCATCTTAAAGAATATTTGTAAATTACAGGTTAATATAATGTAAAAAGAAGACTTAGGTGAATAACTTAAGGCATTTTTTTATATCTTTGCAACATAAAAAATCGTCAAAACGTGAGAAATAGCCTACTATTATCCCATCAAAACGTGAGAAATAGGGCATAGATAGGCCGTCATAACGTGATAAACAGAAAATTATGAAGAGAAAAATATATAATGAAATGCTGCAATGGAAGCAGAATTCTCAAGGAAAATCTGCTTTGATGATAGATGGAGCACGCCGAATAGGTAAGAGCTATATTGTGGAGGAGTTTGCCCAAAAAGAATATAAATCATATATTCTGGTTGACTTCAACAATGCAGATAGTGATTTAATGGAAATTTTTGATAAGTATCTGAAAAACTTGGATTTGTTTTTCAGTTACTTGGCTTTGTATTTTAATGTAACGCTGTATCCTCGTAATACCGCCATTATATTTGATGAAGTACAGCTTTATCCAAAAGCACGTGCTGCTATCAAGTATCTGGTAAAAGATGGCCGGTACGATTATATCGAAACAGGCTCACTGGTTAGTATCAATAGGAATGTGAAAGATATAGTTATTCCATCGGAGGAATGCCGCATGAATATGTATCCTATGGATTTTGAGGAATTTCTATGGGCAATGGGAGATGAGCAAATGATGCCGTTCATCCGCGATTGCTATGAGAAAAAGCAAGCTTTGGGGCCATTGCATCGTAAGGTAATGGATTACTTCCGACATTATATGATAGTGGGAGGTATGCCTCAGGCAGTTGTTGAATATGTAGAAACCCATGATTTCATGAAAGTGGATATGGTTAAGCGAAATATCCTTTCCCTGTATAAGGCTGATATTGAGAAGTATGCTGTGGGCAACGAAATCAAGGTAAAAGCAATTTTCGAGGAGATTCCTTCGGCTCTCAGCAAACATGAGAAGAAGTTCCGGTTGACTGCCATTAGCGATAAGGCTCGTTATCGGGAGTATGAATCTTCATTTTTCTGGCTGGCTGAGTCAAGGGTGGTAAACATCTGCTATAACTCTACCGCCCCTGATATCGGACTGCGATTGAATGAGGAACGCACCACCTTGAAGTGCTATATGGCTGATACAGGTTTGCTGATAAGTCATGCTTTTAACCTGAAGACGATTATGGGAAATGAACTTTACCTGAAGTTGGCTTTGGGAAAACTGGAGTTAAATGAAGGTATGTTGGTCGAAAATGTTGTGGCGCAGATGTTGAGAGCTTCTGGCTATGAATTGTTTTTCTTTTCGAAGAACTCTGCGACAAGTGCGGAAGATAGGATGGAGATAGATTTCCTGATTCCTAAGCCTGTCATCACGAATCGGCATAACATCTCTCCTATAGAAGTGAAATCAGGTAAAAACTTTACCACGACCTCTCTTAATAAGCTAAGAGCCAAATTTGCTCCTATGCTTGCCGAAGCGTATGTGCTTCACCCAGGTGATGTAGAGGAGAAGGATGGAGTGATCTATCTGCCATTATATATGGCAGGACTGTTGTAGAATGAGATTTTTGATGATATTTATATAATAGTGCCAATTCATCCCAAAAGCACGAACATCATTAAATGACGAGAATACAGACTTCAAGAAAGGAATATTACCTTTCCCTCAAACTCATGATTAGACTGCAACTTAAACAGAGAGAGCAAGTCATGCAGAGAATCATCCCATGTTCTCCTGTTTTCGTGTTTTCATGTTTTCAAACTCGAAAGGACATTGCAGATAGTCTGCAGATACATGTAGGATTCTATACATACCATAATAATATATTTGAAAATGGTATGATGCTGGACACTACGCACCCAGCATCATACCATTTCCTATATGAACTCTTACTCTCCACTTTTAGCTTCGCTTTGTGGCTGTCGCCCAGCGTGAGCCATGATGGCATTGTATTCTTTGTCAGACATACGCCCTGTATCGTGAAGGTTCTTCACGTATAGGTAAGTAATCTGGCTGAGCACCATCTTCACGCCATTATAGCTCATTTCGATGAAGTCACTATCGAACAGGTCAAGAGACGTTTCCTTGCCGTCCTTCTTCGCCTTCATGGTTACACCGAACTGTTTCTCATCGTCACCTTCTGTGAAAGTAAGTGATAACTCAAACAGTTCTTTCCCCTTTATCTCATTTTCATTCTGTTTCATATCTATAAATTTAAAACATTAAAACTTCAAAAACATATTAGCAAGTAGATTTCATCTTTTCCTTAATATCATCAATATTGCTTTCGCAAACATCGATGATGTCCTGGAGCTTCTGTTTGTCCTCAGCTTGGGCAAGCTTCTCTTCTGCCATAGCCTTGATTGCCTCGAACTGCTCTAGAGAGAACTCATCGCAAGATACCATTCCCTTCTTGCGAGCTGTCATCATTACTTCGTAGTCACCCTCACAAGTCATACCGAAGAAGGCAACAGCATTAGTGTCCTTGCACATTTGAATCAAACTTTTTACAGCACCTTCCTCATGCTTGGTAGGTGTGCATTCTATCTTGTTTTTATTCTGTTTCATTATATTTAAATTGTTACTACCCTACTTTGTTCAAGATGCCAAATTGGCATTTTGAACATAATCTATTATAATTATATTAGTGTTCTTTCATCCATTCATCCACGCTTTTATCTATGCGGAGATATGGAAGAAGTTTCTTTATCTCTTTCACGAATGCTTTGACAGAGCCTAAGGCATCATCACATTCACCTTCCAGGTAATTAAAATACTCATCGACATAATCACCTTCCAGAAAGCCTAGAAGACGACTGTCTTCATTATCTACCTCTCCAGCAATCTGAGGGTACACGTCACCCAGACAGCACCCTACTACGTCTGTATCTCCACTCTCATAGAGAACGTAGAAGATTACGTCTGGTATCTCGATACGCCCATCATCGTGAGCTTTAATGAACTTCTTGTTCGTCTCACAGTTGATGATTTCCTTTATAATATCCATATTCTTTGATTTTAATCATTAATATCTAACCACAGCCACTTTCAAGCCTTGCTTGGTAGCGGTATCTATCATGTTCTTTGTGCCCCGGCTCTTACCATCCCAGAAGGCGATGAGAGCATCGGCACCAGAGGCATGACCACTGATGATTACAACATCTTCCTTCTTTTCGTCTTGAAGGAAATAATCACACTTCTCTTTCAACAACTCATAGTTATCGAATCTCTGCATCCTGCAATGATGACTCTGTATTTAGAGATTAAATTATGATTAATCTGTTAGCTGCATCTACTTCTTCTATACTCATTATATTGTTTGTTTATAAGTTATACTTCAAGTTAAAGGCTCTCGTTTGTATCGAAGCTTCCTTGCATAAACTATCCACCGAAAATCCAAGTTTGACACCTATTACATAATAAGGCATCATCTACAACTATTCATCTTTAAAGAAGAACAATATCCCTTTCATTCCAATATCAAAGTCCTTACAAAGGTATAAAAAACGAGAGTAACCGCCAAACTATTAGCTAATATTTTTGACTTTTTACACTTTCAAGATGATTAGAAGCTATCAAAAGAAAGAAACAACTAATAGAATACCAAATGTATCTGTATAACTTTAATCCTTGTTGTAGTGGACAATGGTCTAGTACTATGTAACGAGGTCAAGTATGGTACTAGTGACTTTGCGGTCTTAATCCTTATTATAGTGGACAATGGTCTAGTACCTATTATGAAAGAATTGATTTATGTTAATCCTCACAGTCTTAATCCTTATTATAGTGGACAATGGTCTAGTACCGAAGATCCGGCAGAATATGCCCGAGTTAAGCTGCTGTATTAATCCTTGTTGTAGTGGACAATGGTCTAGTACTACAGTAATCGTAAACAATGACTCTAATGTTCAGGTGTCTTAATCCTTGTTGTAGTGGACAATGGTCTAGTACCCATTTTTATAGATTATTAATCAAAATATATATAGTCTTAATCCTTGTTGTAGTGGACAATGGTCTAGTACAAGTTGAGTACAGTAAGAACGCTATCACTGCAGTTGTCTTAATCCTTGTTGTAGTGGACAATGGTCTAGTACAATTTAAAATTAAAATTATGGCAACAATTTCAGTTGTCTTAATCCTTGTTGTAGTGGACAATGGTCTAGTACTGAACAACCAATGCCAGGTGATGTTATGAGAGGAAGTCTTAATCCTTGTTGTAGTGGACAATGGTCTAGTACTCGACATTATAAGACATTACTGATTATCAATAAGTTAAAGAACTTTACTAAAGAAATATTCACTTTCCTTAACTAAAATTTAACCATTTCTTAGCGGGTGCAAAGGTACGACTTTTTTTCGAGATATGCAAGCCAATTATTCTTAAATATTTGAGCAAATAATCTCTAAAAATTAATATCTCTTCACAAAAGACGTTCAACCCAATCCCCCCAAAAACTAAAGCACCATTGTAAACAGCCCCTAAAGCCATCTAAAATGGTGCTTCCAAATACTATATCTCAGACAAAACCTCCTCAATACCATCCAACAACTCCTCTATCTTTTCTATTACCTTTTTGGCAGAAAAAGGATTTTTCTTGAATCCTGCATGATTGTAGTCATTGCGTAATTCAACAACCTGCTGCAAGATGGTTACAAAGGTCTTATTTCCCCAGACACTATCATCAGCCAAAATCTTATCTACAAGCTCTTTGTCTGCATCCAATACTTCTGTAGCCGTTTTCTTTGTCTTGATAGCTATGCAGCTAAATACAGTATCACGATACGTCTTGTTCTTATAGTCAAGCTGATAATGGCAACACAGGAAAGTACCCAAACCTTCTTCCAACATGGTAGTAGCCTGCTGATATAGTTTATTGTCACAACACCATTTGGCTGCCTTGATACAGTTCAGAACATTCTCCCTGGCATCAAAATCATTCAATGACAGCTTAATCTTCTCAAAGATAGGCCTAAGCTGAACAATCGTCACTTTCTGTATTTCACTAGCTGTGCACTTCAAATCACTTACTTTCTCGCTATTGATGACAGCATACCCGCGACAGGTCGTGCGTTCCTCTACCATCTCCTTCAACGTCTTGACAAAGGAACGTAACTTTTCCGCATCCTTCGTACGTGTTTCGGTATTCTTCAAGATAGGCAGGAGTGAAGATTCTGACAACTCAAAAAGCTTCTCAATCTGACCATAACGCAAATAATCAGAGGCTGCCAACGTCCAGTCCTGCAGAACGGAAAGTGGCAGCAGATCCATGATAGGCGCGATGTTGCTCTCCTTGTCACGTGCTTCGTAATTACCATAAAAGATAGCCTTCACCTTCACATTCTTGAGCAACTTGGCATAGTTGACAAGCACCACCAGCAGCATAGGAAGATAACGGAAGCTGTTGGTGATGTCAAGATACAGTTCATCACCGTCCTGAAGTTCATCAAAGATAACCTCAAATATCTCCCACATCTCATCACTATCCTTGCCATCCGGAATCGCTATATCCCGGTAAGAGAGATTCATATCCAGCAATATCTTCTCCAATCCCTGATACGCTACCTCCTTCTGAAGCTTGGCACAGAAACGAGTCTCCAGATTCTTGTCCCAGTTATTCTTTCTTGCCAAATCCGTCAGGAGCATAAGAACCAGGTCGTTTTCTCCTCCCCAGTTCTCCTGCTGCTGTAGATATTCGAGTAAACTCTTCTGTACAAAAAGAGTCTCACTTCCCGTGAAATCATCCTTTCGGTACCGGCAAGTCTCATAGAAAGCCACTCCCAAGACAGATAAAAATACCCTTCTTCCCATAATGCTTAATCCTGATAATTCTCCAAAGCCTTTCTCAAATCATGAGCCATCTTGTCTCTTAAACTCTTTGGCTCCATGACTGTAACCTTGCTTCCATATGACAAGATTTTGCTTCTCAGCTCAAAGTTGTCATACACATATAAAGATACGTAAACATAATCCTTGTCGTCTCCGTATTCAGAAATTACTTTCTGAGATGCATGGATAGGCTTACTCTCTATATATGGATACTCACCGCGTTCTATACGTAACTTCACTAAAATCGGTTCCGCACCATCCGGCTTGGTTACACCCACCACATTTTCAAAGTAAACAGAAAAATCAACGTCACATTCCTTATAATGAATATGCTGGTTGGCCTCCATCTTGAGAATTCGGTCCAGAGCCAGGTTGTAGATTTTGCCCTCCACCTCGTCCCTGTGCTTGGTGGCAATGAGATACCATCGCTGGTTATACTGCTTGAGGAACTGAGGAAATACGGTCCACTCACGCTTACCTCTTCCAGGAACCTCATATCTAATGTCCATGGTCTGATGCTGTATGATAGCCTTGAGTAAAAGCTCCAGCAAATCATGAGGTTTCACCCTTCCATGAGATTCCAGTAATACTTTCTCAAAAGAAATGACAGGACGATTATTATCGTCATACCCCATGAACTTGTTGATTTCATCAGTCATGGTGGTCAAGGAAGACTCCAAGCCCAATCCCAGGAAATCACCCAAAGCTTTCTTGATCTTATTTAAATTACATAAAACCACTTGGTTGGCTGCAGAATTACCCTTAATAATAGAGGAGCCAATATTTTGATATACAAAACATTGACAACCGTCTCTTTTCTGCTCTCTGTTAATTTTAAGACCATAATCAGATTCAATTTGTTCCAAATACTTACGATACATACGCTCAGAAGTATCTGTATTTAATCGCTGATTACAGTACTTATGGATTTCCTTTATTGTCATCGGACGCTCATACTTACGCAAACATTCATCTATGAGTTCCAAGCGCTTCTGATACGTTATGATACCTTTTCCCATAATCTTTAAATTATTAGTTAATGTATTTACCCACCGTAATAAGCGATGTTCTTAAACTTTCAATAATCTTGCCCGAAGAGAAATCACTCTCCAAAGCGTGAGCCACAACATTTCTGTTTTTGGTAATCTCGAAATATACTCCTCTCAACTCAAATGGTATGAACTCCTTGTCATTGCAAATAACATCCTTAATTTTCTGACGCTCATCCTTGTCAAAAGGGTCGTGGTTTGCAAGCTGACAGGCATAGGAAAGAATGCTCTCCTGTAAGGAAATCAAGGCAGCCGTATAGTTCATGTGCTTAAACTGCCACTGGGCCAGCTGATATTGGAACCGTGCAGAATCCTGCTCGGTTCCCTTGAAATTATTGAGAAAATCCTTCACCACCGGCTTCACAATCATTTCAGGAAGCATCGAATCAAAATCCTTTTTCATCAAAGCTCTCAAAGACTGGGTCTCCTGAGAGATGGCATACAGATGGTTGAGATTCATCACATCCGAGAAATGCTTCAAACGATTAGTTACATCCGGATCCTCCTGCTGAATGAGCCCTGCAATCTGATAGGCATTTCCATACTGCTTGAAAGCCATGGCTCCCACAATCCAGTCATTGAGTTTGAGGATTTTCTTCAAATCCACAATCGGAGCATAACCATACTCCTTGCTCATCTCTATCATACCATAATATATATGAGAGATTCTGATATTCTTGCTGCTGACATTCCTCAGATAAAGAAGCAGATTCATGATGGTAATAGGCAATGAGCGGAAAGAATGGGTAACATCCACGATGAGTTCATCTCCCGTAGAGAGCAACTGGTTCAGCTGCAGGATGATGTTGATATTCTCATTGATTTCCTCCTCATTCACGCCATATCTTATGAGAGCAAGATGGGCATCCTTTCCAATAGCCGCCTCAATCTCCTTGACATGCGGAATACACAGATCACTCTTGCTGGTAGCCGCTTCACAATGTTCTGCGATTTCACAATAGACATCCTCGTCAACCACACCGCCGTTCTTCTCCTGAAAATAGCGATATACCTCTTCCCACATACAATGGGCAGTACCAACCAAGATGACCTTGTCTATATTCTGTGTTTCATAAAGAGCAGCTGCCATAAATGAGTATTCACCCAGATTCTCTTCACCCAGATGATAAGAAGCCCTGCGATATTCACGGGCAGACTTCTCCTCCCCCAATGTCCCCTTGTTCACCAGAGGACCTGTACCGATAAATGATATGAGTACCTTTGCCATAATATTACTGATTAAAGTTTTTAAATCTATCAGGAAGCTCCCGTCTGGAAAGCGTACCAAAGCCCACGCTACCACTCTTTCCCAACGCAATGCCGTCAGGAAGTTCCATGTTGCTGACAAACATCAGATCAAAAGTATCAAACTTCACATGCTTGTAGCTCTGTTCCCTGGGCTCCTTCATCTCCGTGATGGCACATTCTATCTGCTCAGCAGCATGATAGCCGATGCCCTTCAGAAAGGAAAGAATGTTGCCTGTGATGACCTTCTCCAGAAAATTCACCTTGTCTGTAAGGGCCAGCATGGAATGGTATTTCTTGAAGTTGTCATCAGTAAGGGCAATGTAGTTGGTCAGATGATAAAGTTTAGGGGTCACTTCCATTTGAGGGAAATATGGAGACAGCGTACAATCCTCAACATGAAACTCCATCTCCTTCTGTCCTATCTTGAGACTGGCAGGAAACTTACCCACCAATTCCATCACTGCCATGGCTGCTTCCGCTATTCCAACGAGACAAACATGTCTGTCTATCACCTTGTACTGAACCAAGGGATATCCATATCTCAGCCCATTTGCCTCATGATTGTGAAAATAAGGATTTTCCCTGCCTGCCAAATCAATAATGGCCCCACGAAAACACCTGAGCCCGACTGAACTCAAGTTTTCCTTAAATCTCAATATCGCTATGTTAGTTGCTTCCATTTCTTTTTTTGTGGCGAAAATACAAAAAAAATCCGATAAAACGCTTTTTTTTGCTGAAAAAATAGTTTTTCCCATCTTTTTTTTATACTTTTACACCCACAATCTTAAAACAAAACAAGATGGAGAAAAATAAATACATATATGGAGCCTCCATACAGGGCATTCAAGGATTTATCTTCTCTACCAACTCACTTAAAGATGTCGTTGGTGGCAGTGAGTTGGTTGAGAAGGTATGTACCACTCTGTTTGAATCCACCTATGAGCAAGGGGGCACGTCAATCATCAAAGCAGCCGGTAACATCAAATGTGTCTATGACAACCTACAGGAATGTGAGAAAACCGTCCTGGAGTTTCCAAAAACAGTGATGCTGGCTGCGCCCGGTATCACCATCAGCCAGGCTGTTGTAAAGGTAACGGAAGAAGAGTTCAAAGCAAACTTCGCTTCCTGCATGGATCAGCTGGAGAAAAAGCTGAAGATCCAACGCAACAAACCTTCCAAGAGCATGACTGTAGGTTTCATGGGCGTAGAACGTTCAAGAACCACAGGTCTTCCAGCCGTCACTCAGGAAAGTCAGGAATACCTGGATGAGGGAACCCTAAAGAAACGCAACTTATCAGACGGCGGCAAGGCTACCATCACCCTGGCAGAAAAGAGCTTTGGCATCAAGGAACTCTCCCCTAAGAACATCGCCTTGGATATCAAAAAACTTACAGACAATAATGACTGGATTGCCATTATCCATGCAGATGGTAATGGTCTGGGGCAAATCCTGTCCAAGTTCAGCGGTTCCCCAAAAGAATTTGAACGTTTTTCCACAAACCTCAATCAGGCCACCTGCCAGGCAGCTCATGCAGCCTTCAAGAAAGTATATACCGCTGAAGACTACAGACAAGATTCAAGCATCTTCCCTTTCCGCCCTGTAGTATTGGGTGGAGATGACATGACCATGATATGCAAGGCAAGCCTTGCCCTTGACTACGTGAAGGTCTATCTTGAAGAGTTCGAGAATGCCACCAAGCAAAAGCTGGGCGCAGAGAACGGACTCACAGCATGCGCAGGTATTGCCTTCATCAAGTCTTCCTATCCTTTCCACTACGGATATGACCTGGCAGAAACCCTCTGTACACAGGCTAAAATCGTTTCAAAGAATCCACTCATCCAGAAAGATGTCCCAAATGCGCCATCGAGTGTGATGTTCTATAAGGTACAGGGCAGCTTCATAGAAAGCTATCCTAATATGATCCTGAAGGAAAAGACCCCAGAAAAGGGACTATCCTTCAACTTCGGACCTTACTTCCTGCACCAGACGGAGGAATACTGGACGATAGAAGACCTGAAAGATGCAGCCAATCAACTCAATGGTAAAGAGGGGAACGTAGCCAAGACCAGCATCAGAAAATGGATGACCGCCATGCACCAGAACACAGAAATGGCCAAGCAGGCAGCCAATCGCAGCTATGCCATGCTCTCAGCTTCTACCAAGGGAACTTTCCAAAAAGCCATCACCCCTCAGAAGAGAACACTGTCAGAAGATGTGTTCTATCCTGCAGCGGATCTGCTGGACTTAAATACAATTCTCACCCAAAAAACAAAGGAAGGATAAAGCAATGAAAGACTTAAATATAAAAATAGAGTTCTTCTCACCATGGCATTGCGGGTCGGGACTCTCTGCCGGAGCAGACACAGACTCCCTCGTCATCAAGGACACCAATGGGCTGCCATATATTCCCGGCAAGACGATCAAAGGCCTCATTCGAGAAGCTGTAGAGGACTATGCTGCCCTCAGAGGTCTGGACATGGACCTGGAGAAAGCCTTCGGCAAGGCAGCTACCGCTGAAGAAGTGCAGCCATCCGGCACCCTGTTCTTCACCAATGCTACCCTCAAAGAAGACGAGGCTGAAAGTATCCTTTCCAACCATGTGGAAGACCTGCTATATATAAATAAGGTGGCAACAGCCATAGACGAAAAAAACGGAATCACCCAGGAGCATAGCTTTCGCACCATCGAAACCACCATTCCATGCACGCTCTATGCAACAATCCTTTATGTGGATGATGACATGGAAAGCGTACTGGAAGCGGCACTTGGCTTCATCAAACATATGGGAACAGGCAGAAACAGAGGCTTGGGCAGATGTAAATTCAGTATAGAGAAAGGAGGTAAGGCATGAAAACTCTTCAATTCAAATGTAAACTGCTCTCAGATGTCATCCTGAACCAGCGAGCAGCCACAGAAGGAAACCAGGAATCCCTGACCTTCATTCCAGGCAACTGCTTCCTGGGCATCGTAGCTAAAGACTACATGAACTTCCAGCCCCAAGAGCAGGCAGAAATCTTCCATAGCGGACATGTAAGATTCGGTGACGCACATCCGGCATCCAAGGATGCCAAGACAAGAAGCCTCCATGTTCCTGCATCCCTCTTCTACCCAAAGCTCAAATCCTTGAGTGAAGAAAGCTATATCCACCACTTCTATAGCCGCTCAGATGACAAGCATGGTGCTAGTGGCCAGCCACAGCAGCTCAAGCAATGCCGCGAAGGCTACTATGAGTTTGCAGAGAACGAGGCTAACGCAGTAGAGAGTCTGAAGAACTTTGCCATCAAGAGTGCCTATGACAGAACCCTTCGCAGAAGTAAGGACAGCCAGATGTTCGGATATGAAGGACTGGAGAAGGGAAGCGAATTCTATTTCTCCGTAGAGATAGACACTGAAGCCCTTGCCCCTATCATCGAGGAAAAGCTGACAGGAAGAAAACATGTGGGTAGATCCAAGACTGCACAGTATGGCCTCATTGAAATCACGAAAGCTTCCTTCCAGGAAATTCCATCTGCAGCATCCCAGTTCTCCATCAATGGAAGCAACTATATCACTGTCTATGCCGATGGCAGACTCATCTTCCTGGATGAAACAGGAACGGCAACCTTCCAGCCAACAGCCCAGATGCTGGGAATCAACGGAGAAATCGACTGGGAGAAGTCACAGATCAGAACCTTCCAATATGCTCCTTGGAATGGCAAGCGCCAAACCAGAGATGCAGACCGTGTGGGTATCGAAAAAGGCAGTGTCTTCGTAGTCAAGCTCCATGAACCACCAACAGAATCACAACTCCCTTCCTATGTAGGCAACTATAACAACGAAGGATTTGGTAAGGTCATCTACGGATGGAACCTGCTACAAAAGGCAGGGGAAAATGGTCAGACAGCCCTTCAACTCACCCATAAGACAAAAGCGCAAGCTACAGAGACAAGAGCGCTGGAGGGAACACCGCTGCTGTCATTCCTGGCAAGAAAGAAGCACAAGAACAGTTCATCTGTCTATATCTATGAACAGGTGAACAATTTCGTCAGTAAGTACAAGCCATTGTTCTCACAAGGCAAATTCTCTTCTCAATGGGGCGCCATCCGCAGCATCGCCCTCCAGCATCCTACCATGAACGAGATTCTCCTTGAACTCTTCGACAAGAAGGAATTGAAAAAGCGAGAGCCGTCTCCAACAGATCCAAGAACCGAAGTCATAGAGTCAATCGGCTATATTACCCATGGAATCAAGGCCAAGGACTGGAAAGCCAAGCAGAGAGACAAAATCCTCAGAGAGTTTATAGAGAAGATGGGTAACAACCAGGAGTATGGAGACCTGTCTCAAAGAGCATTAGTGAACCTTGCCTCTGAAATGGCAAAAAAACAATAGAGCAATGCAGATAACAAAATATAAATATCGCATGATCGCGCGCATCACCCTGGAGGCAACATCACCTCTGGCAGTGGGTAGCGGCGAGAAGGACATCATTACAGATGCACCCGTGGCAAGAGACGTGAATGACCTGCCATATATACCGGGCACATCACTCATGGGCATCATCCGTCACAGCCTGAAAGACCTGAAGGAGAGAGACTCTATCTTCGGATATCAGAAAGGAGACAAGGGAGAAGGCTCCAAGGTCCTCATTTCCGACGCACTGCTTCTAGGCAGCAACCAGAAGGCCATGGACGGACTTAAGAACATAGAGCAGGATGAGTATCTCAAGGCCTTTGAGGTACTGCCAATCCGCCAGCATGTAAGAATCACGGAAAAGGGTACAGGCGCAGACCATGGCAAGTTCGACGAACAGGTTGTGTATAAAGGCACCCGATTCGTCTTCGAGATGGAACTCCTCTCTGAAACGAAGGATGACGAGAATATGCAGAACATTCTGAACACCATCTCCTCTCCTACCTTCAGAGTCGGCAGCGGAACGAGAAACGGCTTCGGAAGCATGAAGGTCGTGAGCTTGAAGTACGCAAGCTATGACCTGACTCAGGAAAAGGATCTCGAAGCCTACCTGAAAAAATCATCATCGCTGGAAGAGGACTGGAATGAGGCCATCGAGAAGAAGGCAAGTGAACTGCAGGGGGCTGACTGGATCAAATATACCCTCACTCTCAAGCCTTTGAACTTCTTCCTGTTCTCATCAGGATTCGGAGACGAAGATGCCGATATGACACCTGTCAAGGAAAACTATGTGGACTGGTCAACTGGCAAGCCAGAAATCAAGGAGGCCAAGAGCCTGATACCGGCAACATCCGTCAAAGGAGCCATTTCACACCGTACAGCCTACCACTGGAACCGCCTCACGAAGCACTTTGTGGACAACGCAGAGGCTATCGCAAGCGACAGAAACAAGGCATGCCTGGATATCTTCGGCACCACACTGGACGAAGGAGACATCAAACCATCCAGAGGAAAGGCCATCTTCTCAGATGTCTTCATTGAGAACACGGACTCAAAGGTTCTTCCTCACATCAGGGTAGATAAGTTTACCGGTGGAGTGATGGACGGTGCCCTGTTCCAGGAAAAGGTAAGCACAGCGGAAAACCAGGAACTCGTGGAAGAGATCTGGGTTGAAAAGGAAGCCCTTCAAGACGAAGATGTCAGAAAGGCATTCGAGAAAGCCCTCCAGGACATCTGCGACGGCCTCCTGCCACTGGGCGGTGGTACCAACAGAGGAAATGGTATATTCATCGGAACACTTAACATACAAGAGTAAGCATGGAACATCAGATAAAAAATGCAAAATATGAAGGCTACCTCTGGCAAAGCGACCAGAGCAAACCAAGAATCATAGGAGAAGGAGAACCTCTTTCTCTTACCCTTACAGACGGCGAGAATCCTTTCGTCGTAGAGGGACTGCTGTGGAACCCGGAAGAAAACACTTCTATCCAGATCCGTTATGTGGATGGAAATTACTTCGTAACAACATACGAGGTAAAGCAGGAAGAACTGGATGGCTCTGCCACCACAACTCCGGTTACCTACCTGCCACACCGTCTTCCTGGCGTGAAGGCACTAAAGTTCCTGCGCCAGTGGGAAGAGGTGAAGGATGAGCTTTGCGAAAACATGCCTACCCTTCAGCTCAAGGCAAACATATTCGTTGGATTTGAAAAATAATGGAGGAACTGCAAAATGAAAATTACAGCACCCTATAATTTCGTGCCACTCAATGAAAAGGTGTTCTACCCTTCCTGGAGTGAGCAGGTTACTCAGGACTTGCCGTTCTCTGACTCAGAGGATGGAGTAATCGAGGTGAAAATCAAGAACGTATCTCCTCTCTTCACACGCGACGGTGCACTGAATGAGCACTCTGCTCATATCATGGGTAAGGACGGAAAACGCCACTACTTCATCCCAGGCACCACCATCAAGGGAATGTTGCGTGAAATCATAGAAATCATGTCCTTTGGCAAGATGCAGGAGGACAAGGACTTCCAGAACAGATGGTATGGCTATCGTGACGTGGCCAATTCACACAATAAGAGAATTAATTTCAAATATTTGAATACGGTTAAACAAGGAAGACCAGGCTGGCTATCCAAAAAAGGTGAGGGATATATCTTCACCCCATGTGATGGACAACTTGAAAAGATCAAATGCAAGGAAGTGAGATTGAGATATCCTCACTACCAGGCAAACGGATCTGTCTGGAAGACAAATGTTTCCGTAGGTACAGATTACAACAATTATCCTATCTATCCTGAAATAAGAAAGAAAAGTAATAGCTATCGCATCGTCTGCACAGGAAGAATGAATAAAAAGGGGAATGAGCTGCTGTTTCCTACAGGCAGAGGTAAAAGTATCCCTCTTAACGAGGAAACCATCAGAGCTTTTAAAAGCATCTATGACGGAACTCCTGGATTCGCAAAGGAACAAGGCTGCAAAGGCTGCTTTCTGATGGCTCTTGAAAAGGGTTATGAAATACCTGTGTTCTATCTCAAGATGCCAAATGGCCAGGAGATTCTCGGTATGTCAAAAATGTTCAAACTCCCTTACAAAAACAATGTACTCCAACAGGTAGAGATCCTACAAAAGGCCGACAAGAACAGACACGACTTGGGAGAAACTCTGTTCGGTTTCACAGGAGATGACAACCTTAAGGGAAGAGTGCAAATCAGTCATGCTTTCATGGAAGGAACTATAGAGGATTCGAAACTCATCAAAACAAAGGGTATCCTCGGATCTCCTAAAGCTTCCTATAATCCCCTTTATCTGAAGCAGACTAAATCACCATACAAGACCTATGATGAGAACGAGGGTATTGCTGGAAGAAAGCTGTATAGAATCCACACAAAGGGAACAACCACCCTACTTCCACAAGGAGACAAGCCAAATATGAACACAACGTTCAAGGCCCTTCCTGCCGGACAAACCTTCACCCTGAGAATCTCCTTGCATAATACAAGAGAAGTTGAGATTGGAGCAATTTTGGCTGCCCTTACTTTCAATATGACCCCAAAGGTGTTCTTTAACCTGGGTATGGCAAAGTCTTTCGGTTTCGGTAAATGCCACATTGATAAAGAAGATATCACACTTCGTGGCTTTAGCCATGACATAAGCTACTATATGCAGCACTTTGAGGAAATGATGTCGGTATTCACTTATGAGAACTACCAGAAGATATGGGCACAAACCGAAAGCATCACCCAGCTAGTCAATATCCTTAGTGAACATACAGACGAAGAAGTCAGAATGATGGAGATGAAAGAGTACGCATATTGCAAGAATGAGAACAAGACAGCTTTCAACAAACTTCAGGAGAAAGATGCTCAAATCCATTCATGCCTCACAGATGAAGACAAGCAAAGAATAAAAAAACATGCTATTAATGAAGAGTATGATGGAGACTTGTTTGAAGTCCATAACTCAATCTCTGAATAAAATATAAGAATATTACACTATTAAAATTAATCCCATACCAAGGCCACCCAGCTTTGATATGGGATTTTTTCATATAACAGCTAAACCTACTAATTATTCAAAAAAATATGAATAACGCAAAAACTAATTTATTTGCATAATGAGCAATTGTCTACCATAAAGAACACTATTTGTACCGTTTAAAATGGCACAAATGTTTCTAAGATTTATCTCAAACGTCAACTATTCAACAATCAATCCATTACCAAACATAATGTTATTATTGCGATATGCCAAAATTGTTATGAACGATAATCTAGTACAGGGAGACTATAAAATTCATACTGATGAGACCTAGACATCTTAATCCTTGTTGTAGTGGACAATGGTCTCGTACATCCTGTAACATAAAGCATACCTCAACGTGGTTTAGTCTTAATCCTTATTGTAGTGGACGATGGTCTCGTACATTTTAAAATTTAAAATTATGAATTGTGATTCATTTGTCTTAATCCTTGTTGTAGTGGACAATGGTCTCGTACCAATTTAAAACTTAAGATTATGAAAGGTACAAACAAGTCTTAATCCTTGTTGTAGTGGACAATGGTCTCGTACTTGGAATTTTTATGTTGTTGATTGAGAATGATAAAGGTCTTAATCCTTGTTGTAGTGGACAATGGTCTCGTACTTGACGTAATCGATGAATACAGAGAACTTAACTAAGTCTTAATCCTTGTTGTAGTGGACAATGGTCTCGTACTCGACCTTACAAGACATTATTGATTATCAATAAGTTAAAGAGCTTCACTAAACAAATATTTACTTTTCTTAACCGAAAATTAACTATTTCTTAGCGAGTGCAAAGGTACGACTTTTTTTCGAGATATGCAAGCCAATTATTCTTAAATATTTAGCCTTTTTCATCCCCAAAATTTAACTCTGTTAACTAACTAGGGAGACAGAACCCTAAAGACAAACGACAAGACCACCCTCAAACCACTATTCAGCACTAACAAACATCAGAAAAAGAAGGCTATCTCCTACCATAAATATAGCATATCTATCACTCCCAACCATTAAAGATTCCAACAACGACAAGAAAAGTGATAAACGAATAATCCATATCCCATATAAAAAGGTGTAAAAATCAACCACTAACCAACAAAATCATAGAAAATCGAGTCAGTGAAATACCACTTCAAAATCCCGATTTATCTTTGCACCCGTAAATCAAAACCATGTGCCTATGGAGATCGTATTAAATTCATATGGTGCTAAACTTAGCATCAACAATGGAGCTTTCATGCTCAACAATTCAACAGGAAGCCATCGCATACCTGTTAAAGATGTGGATTCCATCTTTGTAGCCAAGAGTGCCGTACTCACATCCGACGCCTTGATACTTGCCATTGAAAATGACATCAGGGTCACGTTGGCCGACAAAGGTGGCAATGTAATGGGCTGTGTATGGAGCCACAAATATGGTTCCATCTCCACCATCAGAAAAGGACAACTGATATTCACGGCATCACAGGATGCAGTGGAATGGATCAAAAAGGTCATCATCCAAAAGATGCAAAACCAACTGGCCCTGCTCCTCATGCTGCAGGTAGATACAGGGCAGAAGGAACTCATCGTACAGGAAGCTGGCAACAAAATCAGCAAACTCATCGCAAAGGTAGATGCACTAGAAGGATTCACGGTAAGAGAAATCGCCAATAACCTCAGAGCCTATGAAGGCAATGCCTCCAAGGAATACTTCCGGGCATTGAATCAATTCATACCAGAAAAATACCGTTTCAAGGAGCGCTCACAACATCCGGCTATAGGTGTTGCCAACGCCATGCTCAACTACGGATACGGCATCCTGTATGGAAAAATTGAGAATGCCCTCATACGCTGCGGCATAGATCCCTATATAGGCATTCTCCATAGAGACGAGTATGGAAGACCCGTCCTTTCCTATGATATGATAGAACTCTACAGGGTATGGATAGACTATATCGTCTATTCCCTGCTGGCCCAGAACATCATAACAGAGGACTACTACTCCCGAGACGAAAGAGGAGCAGTATGGCTGGAAGCCTTGGGAAGAAGAGTCATCATCCAGGCAGTCAATGACTACCTCTCAGAGAATGAATCCATCAAGGGAATGACCAGAAGCAGAGAAACCCATATATTTCTCTATATGCAAAAATTCGCACAACAATTAAAACACTACTAATATGAAAGAGCAGACTGTATCATTGGGAACCAAGATCGTGGCTGCCAATGAAAAATTGACATCTATCAACATGATAGACCTATTCGAGATGATAGCTCACCCAGAGCCATCACTCAGAAATCAGACAGAAGTCCTGCGTAGCATTCAGCGCATGGATAGTGCCAAATACAACCTGATGAAAAAATCACTCCCCTACTTTGTCTGCGCCCACTTTGACCCAGACTACAGAAGAAAGGAAAACTTCTCATCAGTATCATCATTTGTCCTGGACATAGACCATGTGGACGAGAAGAGTATCCAGCTGGATGAGCAGAAAGCAGAACTGGCAAAAGACGAGCGCATCGCCATGATGTTCACCTCTCCTAGCGGTTGTGGCTTGAAACTCATCTTCCTGCTCGACAAACCATGCCTGGATGAAAACATCTATTCATCATTCTACAAGCAGTTCGCCTGGGACTTCGCCAAGGAACATCACTTGGAAACATTCATTGACCTCAAAACCAATGACGTGACCAGAGCCTGCTTCATTCCTGCGGACGACCATGCCATCCTTAACATGACAGCCACACCTGTCAACTTGGAGAACTATGTGGATCTGGATTGCGTGGACCTGTTCATCAAGGAAGACAAAATGCCAAGCATCAGCCAAGAGAAACAAGTACAGAACCTGGAACCAGTAGAAAAAAATCTGGATCCTGACCGGGAAACCATGAACAGAATCAAAGAAAGACTCGAACTGAGCCAAAAGAAGAAACTGCCCCAGGAAGTTCGCCCTATCTATGTTCCCGAGGAAATCACCAACATAGTCACTGACCTGAAGCAATCCATAGAAGAAACAGGAGTAGAACTGTATGATACCAGAAACATCCAGTACGGCATCAAACTCATGTTCCGTACCCATCAACTGAAAGCAGAAATCAACCTGTTCTTCGGGCACAAGGGATACTCGGTGGTAGAATCTCCCAAGAGAGGAACCTCCATGCAACTCAATGGCATGATGGCGCAACTGGTAAATGACTACGTACAAACTCTGACATATACCTCATGAAAGGAAACCATCTCATAGAAACCAGACTGATTGGCCAAGCCGGTTTAGCCGGCACAGGAACCATCGGTAGAGTAACGGGGAACTTAGACGAGCTCCCCACCCTACCGGAAAGAATCAGACAGATACTGAACATCATCTCTTCAGCAGAAAGGAAACCAGGATATATGATATGCTTCATCATGTACGACATCACCAGCAACAAGGTCAGAACATTGATTGCAAAGTTCCTACTGAAAAAAGGATGTACAAGGGTCCAGAAGTCCATCTTCATGGCAGACATGCCATCTGATGAAGTGCAAGACATAGCCCAAAAACTAACAGAGATTCAGAAGATGTATGACAACAACGACAGCATTCTGATTGTCCCTTTGTCTGAGGACTATGCCAGAGCCATGAAGATCATTGGTCAGGATGTAGATATCGACCTTATCCTGCATTCCAAAAACACCCTGTTTTTCTAGGCTTAAAACACAAATTCAAGGAAAAATGAGCCAGTGAAATATCATTTCACGATGTTCAAGTACCTTTGCACCCGAAATAAAACGAAAGCTATTTCTCCCCCACTTCTGTAGGAGGATAGCAATGTATAAAATATAAAGTAATAAAAACAAGAGAACAATGAAATTCATCAACTTAACACCCCACACCATCACCCTGAATGATGGCACAAGCTTCCCTACGAAAGGAAATGCAAGAGTAGCAGATACCTATACCGAGTTCAACGCAAGCGGTGTCTGCAAGGTCAAGCACGGAGAAATCGAAGGTCTCCCGGAACCAGAAGCCAACACCACCTTCATCGTATCGGCCATGGTACTCGCAGCAGCAAAGGAAAAAGGCAGAGAAGATGTGGTAGCCCCTGCTACCGGACACCCTGAGTGCAAAAGAGAAAACGGCTTCATCGTCTCTGTCCCTGGATTCGTCCACTAGACAATGCCACAGGCGCATATAAAAGGTATGGTAGACCCTCTCAACCGACAAAATCAAGGAAAATTGAGTCAGTGAAATATAGTTTCACCGAGTTTCACTAAATTTGCACCCAGAAAACCAAAGCCGCTATGGTTAAGTAAGTTAGCGACACTATTGACATATATAAATTTTAAATATCATGACAATTTTAAGTATTATCATCGGGATCATCATCCTACTGGATGTATTGACATTCCTGGTAAAAGCTACCGGCAATGCAAGTAACTTCATGTGGTACCTCTGCCGCCCACTCTGGGGTATCCTCGGCAATGGAGTGTATCAGAACATCTCCATGTTCATCGGTCTCCTCATCCGCTTGACAGAAGCCGTCGTACTCACACACATCGTAGAAAACCTCTTCAGACAGTTAGTAGCATGAGCAAAGTCACCATTCCAAGCAGGGCTTCCTACCAGGTTAGGAACCCTGCACCAGAAGGAAGTCCCTTCCTAGAAGCAGACTGGGCTCCAATCAATGCCCATCAGGTATATCAAGCCTTGAAAAGAATGCAATGCAGAAATCACCAGGCAACATCAGCCTATAAATGCAAAGGTTTGGGAGCCCCATACAAGACAAGCCAGCAACAGGAAAACTGGCTAGGAGCAATCATCAATCATTTCAATCAAAATACAAATATTCAGTTAAAACATATCAAGACTATGTGCAAATTCAACAAATTCAATGGTAAAGTTACCAACTACTACAGCAACATGTATGTCATCGAAGTAGATGACAAGACTATCTACATCCCGTTCAGCGTAATGCATAAATTCCCGGCATTTCCACAATCCATGATGGAAGATGGTCACCTCAAGATCGGCGTAACAGTCATCATGGTGAAAAAAGACGAGAAGACATACTACCCTGACCATGAAACCTACGGAGTCAACAACAATCAGGAACATAAGCTGAACATCGATGGTACTTACCTGCTCAAAGATACAAAAGCGTATAAGCAGTCCAACAGCCTTCCAGAACTGATGGCTCAACTCAGCACACAGCTGCCTTCCCTCCAGGAGGACCTGAGATTGGAAACGCTGAAAGTAATCTCAGCTACCAACATGACAGAGGAGCAAAAGGTAGAGAAACTTACATCCATGGTAGACTTCCCATTGGACTTCGTAGAGTCACAGACCCTGGAAAAGAAGGCAAGCCTGTTCTATGCACCGGGCAATACCAAGGATGACAGAGCACAACTCAAGGAGATCGTAGAGTCTATCGTTGCCATGTGCAATAGCGAGGAACAGAAACAATGCCAACTCATCGTAGGAGTGAACGACAAGACCAATAAGACTTGCAAACTCCAGGATGAAATCGCCTCCAACTATCCACAGATGGCCAACCTCGACCAGTTCCAAAATACCCTGCTGGTTCCGTTCATCAAGTCATACACCTACGACAATGCCCTGCTCATGTCATCCCTCAAATACAACTGGTACAACTACAATGGTGACCTAATCCTCATCATAGACATCAACTACCACGGAGATCCTATCATCTGCAAAGGTGGCAGACTCCCCTACCGATGCGACTCCGCCAAAATGATTGCAGAAGGAGTGGACCTGGTAAACATGGTCAAGAAGCTGACAAGAAATGTCGCATAACATCAAAGGAGGACAGTCACAAAAAGGCTGTCCTCTGATAATCAGATGAAAAATTTCATCAAAGTTCATTCGGAAAAGAAAAAAACAGAAAGAAGAAAACAACAAAAATGAAGAGAAATATGAAAAAGTCATTTTTAACAGCAATCGCTAAGCTGCGTGGAGAAAGTGATGCAGATATACAAGGAATCTTCTAGGAGAAGACCGGTATTGATTTATGCAAAATACAAATAAAAAGAATATTCTATGAAGAAGTTATTGCTGTTTATAGCTGGAATCTCAATCTTGTTTTTAGCAGGTTGTTACAATGGAAATCAGAGCCATGGCAATGAAATCATGGGAGACAGCCTCCCTGCTGATCCTCCATTGGGTTATGTCATAGAGTTAAAGCCTTTGGGAAATTTCTCACATCAGGAGGCAGAACAGTTGAGAGAAGAACTCGTGAAGCAATTGGGTATCATTTTCAATAAGGTACCAAAGGCTGAGTTGGAGGCTTCTGTATTTGTAGGAGACAAGAAAGAAATACCTGCCTCATGTTTCTACAAACCAAGAAACAGGTATTGGGCTGGGGGAATCCTGAAAATGTTGCATGAAGAGCATGGAGGTAATGATGAAATCGTAACGATAGGTTTAACGCATCGAGACATCTCTACTTCTATTCACGGACAATACAACTATGGAATCATGGGATTAAGTTTCCGGCCAGGTGACGCCTGTGTGGTTTCAACCTTCCGATTGAAACGAAAGGATGACATATGGAAAGTAACAATCCATGAATTCCTGCATTCTCGCGGTTTGCCGCATTGCAAGAAGGATGATTTGAAGTGCCTGATGCAGGATGCCCATGGCAAGAATACTTTCTACATGAAAAACGGACTGTGCCAAGATTGCCAAAAGTCATTAAAAAACATTATTGACAATCAATGAGAGTCCAAACCAACCAAGATTTTTGCTTATAATTTTGTCGCAGGAGTTCCATAATAACCATACAGAACCCAAAATACAAAGTAAACTATCATAACTATACATTCAACTATCTAAGAACTGATAAGGTCTATTCTTAGGGTATTCCCCATTTAGGTGTACCCTAAAGAATGGACTGCTCGAAAGCAAGCATATCAAAAACAAAAAATCCCCACTTAAACAATCACTCCATATCCATGAAAGAACCTCAACCAAGTGAAGAATAAAGAACCTTTGGCCAGATGTAAGAGTATGAACACTACACCTACTTAGTTGAGAAATGACACAGCTCTTTCCCAAACCAAAGGTAGAAAGGCTGATGTAAGCAACAAGGTTAGTGCTCGTTTGCCACTATGCAAGTATATCCTACATTTAGTCGTACATACTTGGGAGCAACCTTTCTTTAATGCAGTTGGCACTTCTCAGCCAGCCCAATTCCGACCAATATCCAACTGCTATGCAAAACATTGGTGGTAAAAATGAGAACGTCTATGACCCTCTCCCTCTATCCAACGTTTTTGGTTTATAACAATTGATCAATGCATTTAATAGTGCACCATCAATAATAAAATACATAGGTACTATCAAACAGAGATTATCCCTTGTTGTAGTGGACGATGGTCTCGTACTTGCCGATGGAACTCCATTTGGCATAAAAGTGGAGTCTTAATCCTTATTGTAGTGGAAGATGGTCTAGTACTGGTACAGTTTGCTCGTAGGAGCAAATATTGGAGTCTTAATCCTTATTGTAGTGGAAGATGGTCTAGTACTGCGTAACCTCATCATGTTCCACGGAGCAAGATTCAAGTCTTAATCCTTTTTGTAATGGACAATGGTCTCGTACCTTTAGCACTCCGTCAAGTTTCAATGGGTGCTGCAGCGTCTTAATCCTTTTTGTAATGGACAATGGTCTCGTACTCGACCATATAAGACTATACTGATTATCAGTAAGTTAAAGAGCCCAACTAAACAAATTTTGACTTTTCTTAACCGAAAATTAACTATTCCTTAGCGTGTGCAAAGGTACGACTTTTTTTCGAGATATGCAAGCCAATTATTCTTAAATATTTAGCCATTTTCTGCCCAAAAATTAAGCTCCATTAACCATTGTACGTTCTTCGCTATAGACTACAAATTCAACAATCAACTAAAAGCAACGCTAATCAATAAGCCAGTCACCACGAAGAGCATGAAAAACTTACTCAAAATTTACTATTTAGAAACTTTACACAAGGTCCGAACCCCCATATTTATCCAACTCAAAAACTAAAAAGTCCAAGAAATAAAATGTATGATCCCTACATATAAAAGGTATAGAAAGCAAACCTCAACAACAAAAAACAAGAAAAATGAGCCAGTGAAATATCTTTTCACTATATACCCTTACCTTTGCACCCAGAAAACCAAAGCACCTATGGTTAAAGTTAGGAGCACAACAAAAAGAATAAAGACTATGAATACAATGATCAAGAACATTTTAACTAGTTGGGAATCTTCCCTCATCCGCTTCCAAAAGATTGACAGCTGGAATTACTCTGAGAATCTGGCAACATTGGGATGGTACCTACATAACAATGACTGTACAATAGAAGAGTACTACCTGATCAAGTACATCAGAGACAGCATCATCGGAGTGAACTTCAACGTCAAGAGCGTACTCAATGCCATCCAAAAACTCATGAACATGGAAGCAGCAAAAGAGAAAGATCTCACAACCATGCTAGTGAAAATGGATGGAAACAGAGTTGTCCTGAATGGCCAGGATGTACGCTTCAAGAAAGAGACCGAGAAAATCTTCAAGGAGAAGCTCAAGTTCAAGAAAGGAATGCTGCTCCGTAACTTCGACATTGAGACGGAAGCTCCACATGACTCCAAAAAGGTAAGACGCATCGTGGAGAAGAGAATGTGCCAGGCCTATCACCGGATGCACAAGAAGGATGAAGGCTACAAAACCAGCAACAGAGAGAAGTACTGGATGGACAGAGCCACCGCCTTCCAACTGTACAACATCGGACAGAAGGAAAAGACTAGAAACACAAGAAGAGGCGAGTCCACCCACTGGAAATGGAAGAAAGATCCTATCACCAATGAATTAGTCCTCAAAAAGAAGATGGGGTACAAAAACGAAGAATCTGCACAAAAGGCTATAGCCCAATGGAAGATTAATCACCCATATGATTCCAGAGAGATGACAGCTTACAAATGCAACTACTGCAACAAGTGGCATATCGGGCACAAATCCAACTTTCAGAATCATCCAGCTATAGACTCCATGATTCCGCAAATGAATGTATGCAGTTAAAACATCAACAACAAAAATGAAGAGAAATATGAAAAAATCATTATTGATAGCAATCGCAATGCTCGCTATAACAGTATTCTCTGATTGCACTGCTAAACAAGTTCCAGAAAGTACTGTCAATACACAGTTGCAGAACTCTGTTGACAGCATTGTAAAGCAGGATATGAAGGAGTTTGCTGCTCAAGAAGGTATGGCTATCGTCATGGAGACCTCCACAGGTAATCTCCGGGCAGTAGTAGGATGGAAGGAAGATAAAGGGAAAGTAGTAGAAGATACCACCCTACTCTCCAAAGCCCGTGAAACTTTCCTTTTCAGAGGGGCATCCCTTCTTGCTGTCCTGGAAACAGGAAATGTATCGCTGGATGATACTTTCAATACTTATACAGGTATTGATGTTATCGGACAGGATACCATCTATGACCATAACTGGCGAAAAGGTGGATATGGAGAACTGACTCTTCTGCAAGGGCTGGCATACAATTCCAGTATTGCCATTGACAAGGCTGTAGATGTGGCTTATCAAAATAAAGATGTTTTCTTGCAAAAGCTACAGCAAATGGGATTGGAGAAGGATTCTACTTTCAAAGGTTCTTGGCCTGTTTATGCTCTAGGCTTCCATCATAGAAGACCAACCAGCATGGTGAGCTTCTTCAATGCCATTGCCAATGGAGGAAAGATGGTCTGTCCAAAATTGCAGGAGGGTTCTGCCATCGTAGTAGACTCTATGATAGCCAAAAAGAAGAATATTGAATCTATGCAGAAAGCACTTAGATTCTTCGTCACAAACGGCTTGGGCAAGAAGGCAGAATCAAAAATGGTCAATGTGGCTGGCATCTCAGGAAGTATCCATACGGAAGATGGCATCTATGCAGACTTCTGCGGCTACTTCCCTATCGAGAAACCGAAATACACGGTATTCGTCAGCTATAAGAGATCAGGGACACCAGCTCCTGGAGGAAACATGGCAGGACGAACTTTCAGAAAGATAGCAGAGTTATTGGAAAAAAACATCAAATAAAAACAATGCATATGGAGACTATTATTTCAACAATTGTGATTGTAGCTTGTACTTACTTCTTTACTCGAAGAAAAGTAAAGCCTATTGAACAAGAGACAGATAGTAGTACGCAACCTGAGGCTTCTGCAGACATACAGCAAGAAGAAAAGCAGGATGAACCTCCACACACCAAGGATTTGTGCATAGAGCTACTGAAGCAATTAAATTGTGAGGTAACTACTTCGAAAGAGAACGAGAACCGCTTGTATTTTGAGTATCAGGGAGAACATATTGTCATTGATGCCAGTAACGACAGCTACTTCATTGAAATGTGGGATCCATGGTGGTTAATTGTTCCATTGGATGATCTAGAGCAAATGTCTAACGTACGTAAGGCAATTAACGTAACCAATAGCTGGGGCGGAACAACCGTATATTACACCATCGAAGAAGAACAGAAATTTGTTCTCCATTCCAAACGCCAATGTATATTGCCAAAAGAATTGCCCAACGTGAAAGAATATCTAATGGCTTTACTGAATGATTTCTTCACTGTAAAAAAATGGCTGAATGAAGAAATTATTGTACAACAAAATAAAGAGAACTGAGATATCCTGGGGTTAGGCAAACATTTTATTTATAATTTTGTCGCAAATGTTCAGTAAAAACCATACAGTACCCAGAATACAAAGCAAACTATCATCACGCTACAGTTCAATTATCTAAGAACTGGTAAGATCTACTCTTAGGGTATGCCCCAATTAGGTGTACCCTACAGAATAGACAGCTCGTAAGCAAGCATACCTAAAATGAAAGAACTCCCCATTAATTGTGCCAAAGCAGAACCCTTCAAGAACCTCAAGCAAGTAAAAAAGAAAGAACCTTTGGCCAGATGTAAGAGTATGAACACTACACCTAACTTAATTGAGAAGTGACAAAGCTCTTTCACAAACCAAAGGTAGAAAGGCGCAGCTACCATCGAACCCCTAGGCTGCCTTTCGTTGGAACTGGTGCTGTCGCTCCAAACCTTTCTTTTATGCAGTTGGCATTTCTGCGCAATCTCATTCATTGCGAATATCCAACTGCCATGCAAAACATTGGCGGTAAAAATGAGAACGTAGCTATGACCCTCTCCCCCAATCCAACACTTTCGCAATTGCAAAGTTATATTTTTCCATTGAAATCCCAACACATTGAAGCGTTAATCTTTTGTAATATTTGAATATTCCTTTTGGATTATATCAATTTATCTCTACATTTAAAAGAAAAACACCATCGACATTAAGCTATAGTGGAACTATCGAACAGGAATCATCCCTTGTTGTAATGGCCGATGGTATCGTACTTTACAGTAATGAGAAGTTAAGTAGAATGATCTACCAAAAAATATACGTGCCCCTCTACGTCATATTTAAACCGATGCCTTGCATCCAGTCTCATGCTACCTTCAATGGACGATTTCGTCGAATTTGGGAAAAACACCTTCACTTGCTGATATATTTCCATAAGCGACAATGGCTTACCGGCCAGAGACAACACCTCATAAATTTTGTCTACCATCGTCCCCCAATAGATATGCTCCCAAAATGCCAATCCATAGTAGCCTGACAGTCCAATGGATTTCACTTCCTTCATTTTAAGCAAATAAACGCGGATGGTATTAACCGTAAGATGACGATAAGTAGGACACCTTCTTAGAAAAATGTCTCTAATTTCCTCCGCTCTCATTGGTTTGCCTCTTTCTTTCAGTATATCCAGTAGCTCATAAGTAACGGAGATTTTGTTTCTTTCAGCCACAAAACCACCTTCACTATCCACTTCCAAACCAAAGATATCCAACATCAGATAAGTAAAGAATGAAATGAAATGCTCCTTACCACCTAATTTCTGAATATCCAACTCCTTTAAAAACATACTAGCCTGATAATGCTCATCCTTGAAACGAGTGGTAGCCAACAGTTCTTTCATCTTCTCAACCAGCTTGGCTATTTCTTTTGTATCAAACAGACATGCATTAACCAATATAAATCTATCTTGATAATTGTACTTTCGAAACTGCTTGTTTAAAGGATAGCAAGAATTTCTCAAAAATATCAGTTCCATCAGCCCAATGACATCCTGCAAATGCTCTTTTTCCAAGATATTCTTACAAATAGGCGAGTAGAATCCAATAAACGGCATTTCATACAAAAAGTCGTAATATTTCCAATGTCCATCCTGTGTAATTGGTTCAGTATTCTCCCCTATTGGGAAAGAAAGATACTTCTTAAGTTTATATGATTTTATATTGTAGGCTTTCATCAACTCCTGAAGAGTTCTTCTTTCTGTCCCGATTCCTCTATATTCTAAGAAAAAACACCTTCTTTCATTAAACATTCCACTATCCAGATAATCCGTAAAAAGAGTGAACATCGGATAATAACCATTTGCCCGATGAAAATCAATCACAAAGGATACCTTTTTATCCGTCATGAATGGAAACAATCCTATTGTGCATAAACAGGTATGTTCAAAGTCTATGGATGTATATGCCTCTACAAGAAAATCAAGCAAAGACAACGGATAATGATCGTTCAAGGAATGTTTAAGTTTATATTCAATGCCAAAACGATCAAATTTATCAAAGCTATGATATGTCCATGATTGGAACATGTCAACTTCATATGTCAATCTATCTTCCACAAAAGGAAATATCTGGACATCATCTATCACCTTAAAGTTCTTTTTAAAGACAGCATAATGCAATTCCAACAAGAACCTGTTCTTATTAGAAAGACGAGAATAAAGTAACGTTCCCAATGCATCTTTACCCACCTTATGCATATAATGCTTAGCATTATCATGAACATAAAGACTAAACTCGTTATGAATATCATGCATCAAATATTCCAGACAAAGTAAGAAAACATATAGGCATGAAGCTGCCCTAGGATAATTATCCACCATCGACATTAAGTGAGATCCCTTCATACAAATGAACTTCAGTATATCTAACGAAGAAGGGAATATTGCCTGAAATTCCTTGCTATCTCCAGCATTCTCACATAAATGAGCATAACAGATGACCATCTTTTGCATGATTTCATCACCACAAAATTGCTTTACCTCCAAAAGAGGATCTTGAGAATTAATCGTAGCAAAAATATGCTCCACATCATTGATAACCTTCAATCCTATCCCTGGTATTGCCCACAACTTTTTTATCCCCATAGCCTGAAGGTCTCCAACAGTGAACAGTGAAAGAGCCCACAGTTTGTTGTAAGTAAACGTTGTTATCAGCTTATCGCCTAATAATCTGTATATCGATGTATCAATAGTATACATAATTCATTTTTATATTTCATTGTTCTTGAATTTCTTGACATAAAAACCATCAAAGAAACTCACATAGTTAACAGTAAAAGTTCCATATAAAAACAGCTTACTCTTTCTTGTCAAACGTAGAATACATAGCTACCTGAAACACGTTCCTCACTTCAGAATTATCTGACTTAAGCCAAATACCATCCTTGCTAGCCACATAAACAGCCAACACCATAAGAAGAAAAGAGTACAAGCAGTTAAGCCCAACCTGAGCAGATGCCAAAGCAGCACCAACCCAGAGCAAAGGGATTACCAGAACATTTCGCCTGTTTAACCATTCATTGAAAATATATCTATTCATTATTATAAGTTTAAGCACTTTTATACAAAGGTACAAAAGTATTAAAAATATAATAGAATACCAACTTTTCGATAGGAATTTTACTGATAATTCCTCAAAATACATGAAAATGAGACCATTTCTTTAAAAGAAATCTATTTCAGTACCCCCTTAAAAAGTATCTCTAAGAAAAAAGCACGTTGAACTGTCCACAAGTCTTTAGCACGTAGGCAGTTCAAATTAATCCTTGTTGTAGTGGACAATGGTCTCGTACCCATTCCAGCCAATATGATGACTGGACAGCCTGCACAGTCTTAATCCTTGTTGTAGTGGAAGATGGTCTCGTACCTTGACACCAAACTTCTTGCAGGTGTACTTCAAGGGTCTTAATCCTTGTCGTAGTAGACAATGGTCTCGTACCTTCTCTGAGATTGCAGTATTGTGCATGAGCTGAAAGTCTTAATCCTTATTGTAGTGGACAATAGTCTCGTACACTGCTATTGTGGTTTAGTGCCATTCTTCAATGGGTCTTAATCCTTGTTGTAGTGGACAATGGTCTCGTACGGACCTGCACCTCACTGTTATACTTGGTTGACTCCGTCTTAATCCTTGTTGTAGTGGACAATGGTCTCGTACAATTAATTATGAAAGGTACAAAGAACACAGTAGAGTCTTAATCCTTGTTGTAGTGGACAATGGTCTCGTACTTTAATTATTAATCTTATTAATGTAATTATGAGTGTCTTAATCCTTGTTGTAGTGGACAATGGTCTCGTACTCGACCTTATAAGACCATACTGATTATCAGTAAGTTAAAGAACTTTGCTAAACAAATATTAACTTTTTTTAACCGAAAATTAACTATTCCTTAGCGGGTGCAAAGGTACGACTTTTTTCTGAGATATGCAAGCCAATTATTCTAAAATATTTAGGCCTTTTAGACCTGACAATTTAGTTCTGTTAACAACAAATCAAAAAGTTAACCCAAAAAGCACTCTTCAGCATAAAAGTAAACTACACCATCACAATATCATAAACCAACAAATCAAACTACAAAAAAACTATTCCTCACATATATATAATAAGGTATTATATGCACCCTAACAACAAAAAACAGGAAAAATGAGCCAGTGAAATATCATTTCACGATGTTCCCCTACCTTTGCACCCAGAAAAACCAAAGCCGCTATGGTTAAGTTGTTAGCGACACAGTTGTATCCATTCATAAAAATGGCATAAAACAAAAGAAAGTAGCAAAAAAAGGGAAAATTGAGTGAGTGAAATACCATTTCAAACTCCCACAGTACTTTTGCAAACGAAAACAGGAACAAGAAGTTAAACCCATTAAAATTGAAGAATATGAATTACGAATATCGCTACCTCATGGAATACCTCCCAAAGAGATACTCCGCTACAATGAAACAAGAGAATGACAGAGAAGTCATCTACGACTTCAAAAACGGCTACTGCAGCCTTAGCTTGATGAACACAATCGTAGAATGCATCAAGGAAATAAAAAACGAAACAGGTGGCAACAACTGGAGAGTATGCTTCATACCAGCATCCACCCACCACAAGACAGCTTGCCGCTACCAAAAGCTCGCAACCTTCATCGAGAAGGAAACAGGAATTGCCTGCGACTACCATACCATCCTGCCAATCCAGGACCAGGAATCAGGCCACATCACAGGTAAGAAGACAAACCCGGCAGAGAACTTCAACATCAAGACAAGCGACGTTGCCGGCAAGAACATCATCCTCATAGATGACGTCATCACAAGAGGCATGACATACGTGCACACAACCAACAAACTCATCAACAATGGTGCCAACATGGTAAAGGGACTCTTCCTCGCCAAAACAATCAATCCTGACTGGGTAAGACATTCAGCATAGCCCTTCAGAGAGAACAAGAGAATAAACGTTAAAACATATAAAGATCATGACAAAAGAACTCAAAATGAACGCCATCCCAATGACAGAGGATGCAGCATCAACAGTACAGGCTACCAATAAACTGGAGTACGTAAACCTCATGGAATATCTCCCTTTGAGATACCCTCCAACGTTAGAGGAAGAAAAAATCGCAGGATTGTAAGCAACTTCAAGAGGGGAAGATGCTCACCGGAACTGAAGAATCAGTTCACTGATGCAATCAAGCAACTCAAGGAAGAACGCAAGGACGTGAAGCTGAGAGTCTGTTTCATACCGGCCATCACAGCAGACAAGACAGCCCTCCGCTACTCACAACTGGCAACTGCCATCGAGTCAGAAACAGGCATACCAAGTGACTACCACACCATCCTGCCAAAACGAGCAACAGAACTCATGGCTACCGGAAAAACAGATCCAGCAGAGGACTTCCTCATCAACAAGGAGCAAATCGAGGGAAAAGACATCATCCTGATAGGTGACATCATCACCACGGGAACAAACTTCACCAAGACATGCCAAAAGCTTGCAGAACTTGGAGCAAAATCTGTCATCGGCCTATTCCTGGCAAAGACCATCCATAGAAAATAACAATAAACAAAAACATAAAATACAATCAAAATGAATAATTATCAATATCTCAAAGAATATCTCCCAGTGAGATACCAGGCAAATGCCCAGCAGTTGGCAGACCGTCAGACTTGCTATAACTTCAAAGACGGCTACCTCAACGACGAAGTTAAGAGTGGATTCCTGAACAAGATCCAGGAAATAACAAATGGCGAGAAAACAGGTTGGAGTATCTGCTTCATCCCTGCATCCACCAAGAGCAAGACCCAGGCACGCTACAAAAAGCTTGCAGAAGCAATCCAGGCAGCCGGCTACGAGGTAGCAATCAATGCCATCTACAATGAGCACGACCATGAAGCTGGTCACCTCACAGGAAAAACCGGCAACCCAATCGAAGGCTTCGGCTTCAACGCCAGTGACATCGCAGGCAAAAAGCTCATCGTCATTGATGACATCATCACAAGAGGAAGAACCTTCCAAATGGTTGCAGAAAAGCTGGAAACCATGGGGGCAGCAAGCGTAACAGGATTATTCCTGGCAAAGACCTTCAACCCAGATTACCATCCTTACTATGATCCGACGGACGATTACGATTCGGAAGACTACTACGATCCATCAGACTACTACGAGGAGGAAGAGACATATGACAACTACAACGGTTCATACGCCCAAGACGTAGAAGGCTGGAGCGACCAGGACATAGACGACGTTTTCGACGGCGATCCTGATGCCTACTGGAACATCGACTAGTACAAACAGAACGTGCAGCAGCAAAAGCAAGTATTTTTTTTCTCCAAGATGTTGGGAATTCAAAAAGAAATAACTTTTTGCAGCTGTATAACAGAAATAATAAAAAAGAAATAGAACATAAAGAAATATGGCACTCAATACAGAACTCATTTTGACATTGAAAAACCTCAAAGGGTGTGGAAACAAAACCGTTCTCTCCATAGCCGAGTTTGCTCCATCCCAAGTGCAAACCATCGAGGACCTATGCCACTTCTGGCCAACACTTAAGGGCAAGAAGTTCGAAAAGTACTCTGCCACTGATCTCCAGGAAGCCAACAGAAAGGCACTGACCATCATCAACGATGCAGAGAGAGAAGGTGTAGGCATCATCTCCTATTACGAAGAAGCCTTCCCTCAAATCCTGCGTGAGACCATCAATGAAGATGGCAATGCTGACGCTCCATTGATTCTGTTCTACAGAGGCAACATCAAAGTTCTCCAAATGCCGGGCATCGCCATCATCGGTACAAGAGAACCGACAGAAGCAGGAACCCAGGCAGGAATCTACTTCGCAGAAAAGTTCGCAGAACAGGGTTTCAACATCGTATCAGGTCTTGCCATAGGATGTGACACCACCGGTCACCAGGGAGCATTGAACGTGAAGGGAACCACCACGGCATTCCTAGCCAACGGCTTGGATTGGGAATCCATCTACCCCAAAGAGAACCTGGAACTGGCCAAGGACATCGTGGAAAGCGGAGGACTGCTGCTTTCCGAGTACCCGGTAGGACAAAGAGGCAACCGCTATACCCTGGTGGAGCGTGACAGACTGCAGGCAGGACTCTCATACGCTACCATCGTCATCCAGACAGGTCTTAGAGGAGGAACCATGCATGCAGTAAATGCCACCCTCAAAGCCCGAAAGCCACTCTTCATGATCAAATACAAGAACATGGATGGACAGGTAGACGGAAAAGCAGAAGGCAACAAGAAGTTCCTGGAAGATGAAAAAGCACACGCCCTGACATCAGGTTCATTCGAAGATGCCCTTGCCGTCATCAGAGAATCAGTAGAGAAGATCAACAAACCCAAAATCAAGGATTCATTATTTTAGCATATGATAAAAGGAGTGATTTTTGATCTGGACTTGACCCTTGTAGATACCACAATACTGGAAAATGCCAGAAAGATGAGAAACTGGCACGAGGCATATGGGCTAATCCCATATACCTCCATGTATGCAGGAATCCAAGAAGTCCTAGACAATATAAAAGCACAAGGAATCAAGATGGCAATAGTCAGCAGCTCACCCCGTCCCTACGTGGAAAGAATCGTTAGCCATTACCAGATTCCAGCAAGATTCATCGTTGGCTACCATGACGCCCATCCCATCAAACCTCATCCAGCCCCTATGCTAAAGGCATTGGAGTTGATGAATGAGAAAGCGGAAGATGTTCTGAGCTTTGGAGATAGGGCTATAGACATGATTGCAGCTAAAAGAGCAGGCATAAAAGCCATTGCATGCCTTTGGGGAACTAAGGAAAGAAGCATGCTGCTTGGCACCGCATACGACCAAGCAATTAGCTCTCCACTGGAGATTCTTCCATACCTGCAATGAAGATAGCAGAGACATTGAGTATGGTATCCTCTCATCAGGTTCCACTAGACATCCACATTTCTAATGGAACCTTTTTAAATCACTTACACCCACAAAATACAAAATTAGAGTAAGTGAAATACAATTCACTATTTTGCAATACCTTTGTGATCATAGCGCTCTTTTACACTTTTACGTGCCCCCTATTATAAAAAAGAGATTACTTGATACCAATATAGAACAAACTGATTCTATTTGTAGGTAATGAGTCTCTGCCCGGTCTCCCATCCACCCTTTCGGTTGAGCATGTCCGGTTCATACCATTTGTTGAAAACCACATAGTCACGCTTTGGTTGACGGACGATCACAGCGTTGAACTGTACATTGGTATGGGTCTTTCTCCCCCGGAACGGAATATACTGTCCTTGGTAGGAATGAAGCCCGGACACAAAGGTTCCACCGCTATTCTGATCAATGCCCACACTTGTAATGATGATGGTGTTTGGCACATACGTCTTACCTTCAAAGCAGGAACCATAGTAGTTCCTGCAGAATATTTCCAATACATACTTGCAGTCTGCTGCCGAGAGCTGCGCCTTGCATATCCCCACATACAGGATAGCAAGAAGAAATAGAATTATCTTCTTCATATTTAAGATGTGTTAGTTATTTATTCTATCGATATCAAACAGTCACAAAATTACGTACAACATCTACCGTGTTCATATTCAGCAGGGCAGCAGCCTTGGATTGAGTGATGATACCGCTTGCCAATGCTCTGTAAACCCTACTCTCTAACTTTGTGACCTTCTCCTTGGTAATGGAGCCTGGTTCTGATTTCTTCGTGGAATCAGAACTGCCAAGGTTCTTACAATAATCGGAATAGTGATTTGAAGAAACAACACCGAGATATCTTGCCTTAGACATCAGAGCATCCACTGAAATGCCATACTCACTCTGTAGATATTTCAGCTCCATCAAGGCTATCTCATGACGTTTTTCACCTATTACAGAGAGGAAAACATCATGTGGAAGAAGCATTTCGTTGGCGAAGACGCTGCAAAAACGCTCTTTCTTTTTGTTATCGATACTCTCATCAAAGTAAAGAATGGCATGCGCCAATTCCTTAAGGGCAGCAAAACGAAAGTTTTCTGTATCCATGTTGCTGTTGATGGCAATCACCGGAATGGTGTCATCCAGAATAGCATGTTGGCTTATGAATGGATCAGGAGCATCAATTTCTGCTGTGATTACGCCATTTGATTCCAAGAGATTTATCACATTGGTGATAGCTGCACTACCAATTTTCCATGCCTCACGAAGTATGGATGCAGCCTGGTAGATATCAGAAAGTGTCTTTACCGGCTGTTCTGCAGGAATAGAATTGAACGAATGTTCTCTTCCACAGATATTTTCTATCTCACCAGTTCGTTCTATTGTATTTTCAATGATACTGATGATAGTCATTTCTTCCCTCTTGCTCAATCCCTGCATCTTACCATAGCGTATGTTTTTAGGAGAAGAGCTTTTGTAGTTGAAAAGATAATCCGGGTTTATCTCCAGGGCATCGCACAGGGCTATCACTATGCCACTTTTAGGCAGCATCACTCCTTTTTCATACTTGAATAGAGTTTGCTTGGTGATAATGTTGCCCATCATATCACATAGCTGCTGCATAGACAATCCTCGCATTAATCGAGCGTTATGCAATCTTTCTGCAAAGCTTTTCTTTAAGTCCATTATATTATTATTTTGGAATAGTTACCTTTTGGCAAGAAGATTCTTACTAAGAGCCTTCTAACTTATTAGTTACTAATATTTGTTCCATAATCTTCCCCTTTTAAACGTTTAAAACGTCTTTTTGAATATACAAAGATACATGATCCCCCTCACATCGCCAAACTTCTTGCATTATATTAACGCAAACGATACGTAAACACTTAGAACAACAAGCTTGCTTGATTGTTATGCAGAGGACAATTTAATTCTAGAAGACCAGGAAGGCAATGAACTTGATTTCCTTCTTAATAGCATTCCATTCTCATATAGTAGATCATTTCAGATGGATGGTCTGTGTTTTCCCCGTAATATCAGTTACCACAGCGATTCCCCCATTACGAATCTCCACCTTCTCATATTTGGCATCAACTATCACCTTGCCTTTTACTGTCATAACACCCCAATGTCTGGGAATCTGTTCAAAGGCGCAATAGGCACCGACTGGTTGCGCTATACTATGGTAGAGAGGTGGCACGATAACTTTACCATCTACCTTCACACCCCATTTCTTTCCTGCTTGATATAATTCTACATGCCCTGCCTCCGACTTCTCCTGCATCAGCAATAACTCCTGTTTCTCTTGCTTTTTCCTGCGCTGCATTTCTATGTCATAAACTTGCTTGCCAAGCCGAGGCATCGCAACCATCAAATTCTCGCATTCTGTTTTGGGGTGATTGCAACCTATATAGGTCTTTTTCAAGCTGGAGTCAACGAAGTAATAACCCTCATGGCTGTCCATGACCACTATGCCACTGTCGTATAGGTCGGCACATAGCCAATATACATGAGTATGGTCGCCACGTAAAAAACAAACCTTTTCACTGTTTTCTTTATGCATTCGCATAGAGCCGCCATCCTCCTCTTTATATATCCATTCCTGACAACCACTGGCTGTAGAGCGTTGAAAGTTGTAGATTAAATAATATCCATAATTCCATAGGTCATATTGGGAAGGGCGAAAAGGTAAAGCAAAGTACTCGTAGGTACGAGATCTGAATAGACCATTATATTCGACGAACTCCCATTTATTGATGGTGATTACCTCGGGAGCATCTTTCGCATGAATGTCCTCGTCTATGACAACTCTCGCCAAGAGATCGTAGTAACATACAGTCTTTCTGCGAGGTCGATAGGATAAGATATTACCTTGCAAGAACTTCATGTCATAATAGTTGCCTGGTTCTATCACCTGTTCGCCTTGTCGGTTCACTACCGTCATCTTTCCATCAGGCAGCTTGATGATGGCAAACTCCCCTTTGCTATCTACAAACTCACGATACTGTATCGTTTGGAGCAATTCTTCATGGCTCATCACCATCATCATTTCTGAGTCTGGATGAATCAGAATATCGTCTTGCTTCTCGTTCATCAGGAAAAACTCTCTATCCTTCGGAGTCTCCTTTCTCTTGCCAATTTTCAGCTTTCCCTCGAACATAGCATTCCAGTTCCATACTTGCGAAGGCAACCCGAACACCCGATATAGTCCCACATTATCTATAATTACGCAGTTCTTCTTTCCCTTAGCCACTCGCAATCCACGTCCCACCATCTGCAGATACTTGGCAAGCGACAGCGTAGGTCGAGCCAACTGTACAAACTCCACATCCGGACAGTCAAATCCCTCCGAGAAGATATCCACATTCACCAGCACCTGGATGTCACCTTTCTTGAAGGCTTCAATGTTTTGCTGTCTTTCTACTGCAGGTGTCTTCGAGTCTATGGCTATGGCTTTCACGCCATGTTCCTGATACAGTTTTGTGATTTTCTGAGCATGAGAAATATTGATAGCATACACGATGCCCTTTCTGTCTTTACCAAATTCTTCCAAACTCCGATAGAGCCTTTCGATGCTCGGCTTTTTATTCAGCAACATATCCATTTCCTTGTTCTGGTAGTCACCATCAGCCCCTCGCTTCTGCAAGGAGTCGATGAGCCGTTGCGTCACACCATCCGATTTGATGCTCACAAAATCGTATGTTGCCAATCTTCCCTTGCTGATAAACTCAGGAACACTCCACGACTGCACCAAGACATCAAACAGATCTGTAAAACCCTTACCGTTCAATCGGCAAGGTGTAGCCGTCAGTCCTAAGAACTTAGCTTTCGGGAATCTCTCCCACATCTCCTTATAGGTCTTGGCAAGGGCATGGTGCGCCTCGTCAATCACTATCATTCCCGGTTCTTCCTCTATCTCGTCATAGTGCTTCGACAACCATTGTATCGACACAGCCTTGACGGATGACAATAGGGTAGAGGTGTTTGATGCGGAATAAGAATGGAACTTTCTTACGGTTTCGTCTATCTGCGACACCAGCTCTCTTCTATGGGCTACAATCCATACTTTCTCCATTGGATTGTTGCTCACGAAAGAGTCTATAACTGCTGTTAACAGGTATGTCTTACCTGTTCCTGTCGGCATTTGTGCCATCACGGACCGATGAAGGCGCAGCTCACCTTCAATGCGCCCCTTCATGTCCTCCTGATAATCATAAAGCTTGATTTTCATCATAAAACTCCCTAAATAACAAGTGATATTTGTTTATAGTTAGAATGAAATATTGAAACATAACCAAAATTTTTCTATTCATCAATAGATTTTCTTGTTGAAATGCCAGAATAAGAGTTATAACTAACCCTTTTATTATAACACATTTCAGGTTCTTCTATATTAGGCGGCAACTTACCTGTGATAGAACGATGTTCTTCCATTTGGATGTAAAGATAGGATTTTTTCATCTTTAATAGTTTATCAACAATATCTTTACGTAAAAAGAAAAATGTACTATCATCACAAATAAAACTGGCAGACACCTCTTCATTAGCAAAGATATATGCTAGTCTATCAATATCAAATGTCAATTTCAACATTTGGCATATTTCGGAAGAGAGACAGACAAGATTATTGTATTTGAACCTTTTTGTTGTCCATTCTGAGAAACAATATCTAACAAGAATACTAGCATTATCTTCTGTAAAATCCGTCTGTGTATCTTTGAGTTCGCGCCATGATAATTCCCCCAAAAAGGCATGGTTATATTCTCTGGGGAATTCTACATATTCTGGATCAACTTTATCAGGAGATATATCCTTTTGTATAAGAAGAGAATTCCATTTCAAATATATATCAGCATGTTTTTCACTCATCATCTGGTGACAAGTCCCATAAAGCAAAATCCAGTCGCCATCTCTATCTGGAAGTTTTTTTACAATTTGACCAGCTTGCCATTCAGACAAATTTGCTTTAATCCAGTTTGCCAAATCTTCATTTCTTTGAGGTAGTAAGAAAATTGTGAATAAGTTTCTCTTTTGTGGGACTATTGGGAAAGACGGATCTATTCTTACGAGAGGTGTACGAAATGTACCAACATACTCATTTCCAAGATTACCATTCAGTAATGACCACCCATAAAGTTCATACAATGCAGCCTGCCCATATTTAAATGCATAATTATTTTTGAATTGTCTACGATAGCTAACTTTTTCATGTTCTACGTTTTGTAACATGGAACAAACATCTTGGTCATAACCTAAGCGCTCCGCCATATTTTGTAACATACCATAAATCTGGCTAGAAGTATAATTTGCCTCATGGTAATAATCTGGTATAAAGAGTGGTCTTATATAAGATTTGTCGTAATCATAATCATATACAGAAAACAATGCCCACTCCTTTTCTATTTTCCCTGACCATTTCATATCAACATACTTATACAACAATTCTCTATTTTGCTGTTGACAGAAAGTAACTTCAGCATAACTATAAAGCGTTTCCAAATCATCCAATAGAACAACATTGGTAGTGGCATGATTCTTCAAATAGTTTTCTAATATATCGATACATTTCTTTAATGTTTCCCAATCTTTTGAGTGCAGTCCTAAGCCTGTAACAACAGATATAACAGCCTCAAGTACAAAAGGATCACATGTATATAGCAATAATGAGCAAATGCGCAAACCTTCATCATTATTTTCCTTTATTATCAAAAATGCCTGTTTGCAAAATTTCTCTCTATATTCTATATCAGTGATGCCACACATTAGCAATGCAAATGCCAGCAAATCTGCATTTTTGAATTTATTTGAAACAAATCGGTCATGCAATATGGAATATGCTTCTTGTATAACATCATAAGTTGCAAATTTACTATTCCAATATTTGTCCAAAATACTTCCATCCTGTTTTGTAAAAAATGGAAGAAATGAAGACATGTAAGCTATATTATAAGTACATACCTTTGCATACAAAGCATCAAATAGGTGTTCTTTTATTTTTATTTCACATTCAGTTCCTGTCAATATTTTGATAAATGATTTTCGTCCTTTATCATAAGTAAGGAATATATCCAAGTTATCTATAGCAGCATTTATGACTTCTGGATTTGGCATTATTTCGAACCATTCTTTGTGATAATGTATAGGTACGAGGTAGAAAAGACTTTTTATTATATCTTCTGCCAATGTATGACGTTTGTCTCCAAAGAACTTTCCTTTATTACTATCTATAAACAACTTGAAATCTTCATCCTCACCACACTTATGCAGTATACATTTTGCTATGTGGAAACCTGCGACCATATCATAAGTGTACTGCACTTGTTCTTCACCATTGTTTTTTTCAAAAGTAAAGCACAAGCCTTCGTTTATTAGATCGTAGACTTTGTCATCAAATATTTTTGCAAACTGATTGTAAAAATCAAAATAGCGAGTATCGTTTTCAAAAAGAATATAAGATGCCCTATAAAGATTCTCTTCTAATTTATGCTTCGCCAGTTTGTCTACCTTACCTTTATGCATGGCTATATTTGACAATAGTTGATTACTATAATCAGCCATACACGAAACTAAAGAATAGTTGTTGACGACGATATTACTTCTGTTTTTGTTCGTAACACAGAAGATTTTAAGCAGCAATGGGTTTTCAAAAGCTCCAAAATCTTCAACTGTAGCATTCCGTATTTCATATTTACTGAAATATTTATCCACAGTTACTTCCAAATCCTCTTTTACCAAACCATTTAATAATATATGGTTATCAACCTCTGTATAATTATCCACCCCATATATAGCTTGTAAGTAATCTGTCTTATCACGGCAGGTTGTTACAAGAAGCAAGTGAGAGTGCTTATTCAACAGAACTTTTAACGCAGGTAGTTCTTCTTTCCATCTTTCCTCATTTGGCGCAGTTTCATTTAAACCATCAATAATAATAGGCAACTTACAATGATGAACTTTGGCCAAGAAATCCAAGCAATCAAGCATGTCGGAAAATGACATACTACCATCAAGTTCTAATTTTTCTAATACACAAGATTGAAAACTATAACAATTTCGGAAAGTGCATCCTGGGAGAAACAATACTGGTTTATTTCTTTTCAAAATATTATCCGCCAGAGAACACGTCAAATGTGTCTTTCCATACCCAGGTTTTGCAAAGACCGGGAAATATTTTCTGGTTAACAATAGGAGGAAAGAAGACAGGTTTTCTTTAGAAAAATCCTCATCTTTAGTCAAAACGCTCTCTAAAGTTCTCAATCTTTCTGCCAATTTTATCAGATAATTATCTAATCTTCCATATTCGTTATGTTCATTAGAATATATTTTTTGGAATTCTTCAGTGAGTATTTGAACACGAATTTGTCTATTATTACGATATTCATCTATCAGAGATAGCAACTCTTCTGATTTCGATACAATGTTGTCCCTATTATAATATAGGGAGTATATCTTATCTATAAGCTGATAACGTTGTTTAAAATCTTCTTGGTAATAATCAATAAAACGGTCTGATAATTTACTATATCCCCAACCTTCAGTATTAAAAATAGGTTTCTTCCTATCATTATCAGCATGTTTCTTCAATCGACTAATAAAATCTTTAATTTTATTATTGGCAATATTGTCATCTACAATACTTAGTAGAGAATTTTCGAAATCACTAGCCGTATGAAGATCTACATCATATTTACGTTTAAGTCCTTCCAACGTGATGCGTGAAATATCACAGAGTTGTTTTAGATCTATAAACTTCTCGCCAAAATAGTATTTGAAAATTCCATTAAATAGGGATGGATCCTTTAAGTAAAAGTCCTCAAATATCTCTCTATGCCAGCTTGCAAAATCACAAGAACAATTGATTGTTCTCAAGTCGGTAACCAATTTATCCCACTCTTTTTGTACAAAACTACCTGGTGTACAAACTATCCATAGTTTTAAATTGGGACGATATGACATTGAAACTTCAAAACCCTTTCGAAGTTCTTTCTTGTGGTCTGCATCCAAAGGAGAATTGCTATCATCTTTTGCTCCTCTCCAATATTTGGCTTGCCATCCTAAGACATCACCTTGATTATAGGTTTTACCTCCAAAAGTTAAGGGCTTTTTTAGTTCAATATAAAACTCTGAACCTGGTGTATTATAGAAATACTCTATTTTTCCATAATCTTCAAACATACAAGAAGCAACATGAAAACAAAAATGCTCAAACTCCAATCTTTCATCTCCATGGTTCTTCAATAATGTCCAATTTATAATTTCACTCATGACAAATCGTTATTTGTGGGTAATAGGGACAATTCCCATGACATAAACTTTTATGTATACAGTCCACAGAGCAGTTAGATTTCCACTTTGCTCGATAGGAGTTAAACTTATGGTTCCAAATATCATAGAAAGCAAAATCTTTCAAGCTATAAGAATCCTTTCCTGCACTAAAGGAACATGGAGATACATTCATTTTATGGTCTATATAAACTGAAAAGAAAGCACCTTCACACGTATCGATAAATGAAGGATTTATATGTGAAAATTTTAACAACATAGGCACAAAGCAAGCATCAAAGCCAAAACGAGGTCTGGCTATAGACGTTTCGTCAACAAGAGATAAGAACGCACGAAAAGACTTGTTATCTTGAATAACATCTTTTGCATTTGCTCTACCAGCAGGTTTATAAGTCAAAAAAATAATGGCATTTATACCATTTAGCTTTTCATTATAACATCCTCTCAGAATCATACACGCTTCTTCTAAATTATTCTTAGACAGCACATAATGAATATTTGTCTTGATTCCTGCATCTATTAGAAAAGCAAGTTTCTTCAGTTCTAAATCAGCCATAGAACTTACAGACAAAGCCACAGCACCTATTTTCCCAGATAAGCTACCGCAAATCTTAGGAGTTAATAGCATTCCATTGGTCGTAAAGTTGGGAACTATTGAGCGTCGGCAAGTTTCCTCTATAATTTCTAGGAAATTTGGATGTTCAAGTGGTTCCCCACCACCTAAGGCAACTTGAAAAACATTACCATATTGAGGATGATTCATAGAGTCTAATATGCGACAATAATCCTCTACACTAAGAAATTCATTATTAATTAGGGTGTCCAGTTCTCTGTTCTTAAAAACAAGCTGGAAACATCCCTGTTAAT